>Ga0255753_1005289_pt1 | contig 12419 bp, 17 predicted proteins | sample 041ome_10_FD_179953 | JGI IMG/M metagenome (GOLD analysis project Ga0255753, IMG submission 179953) | Coastal salt marsh microbial communities from the Groves Creek Marsh, Skidaway Island, Georgia - 041412US metaG (version 2) | ecosystem: Environmental > Aquatic > Marine > Intertidal zone > Salt...
AACTCAATCACCCTTATGGAAATCGCAGGATAAACAGGAGTAAACAAAATGGCATCAATATCACAAGCCCTAACTGAGTTAGGCATTACCGAATGGGTACTCCGTGGCGAACCTACCACTGAGGCAGAATTTAACGAGATGTTCCGTAAAGTCACCGGAGCAGACGCAAATGGTTCAGCTATCGAAAGCAGCAGCCCATCTGATTGGGGGACAACATGGTCTGAGGTCAACGCAAAAGCCGCTGAACTTCGCGCAGCAGAGCCACTAAAGCTGCTTCGTGCAGAGCGTGACCTCTTGCTTGCAGCGACAGACTGGTGGGCATCTAGCGACCTCACGATGTCAGCAGAACAAACTGCGTATCGTCAGGCACTGCGTGACATCACAGCAAGCTATCAGTCTCTCGATACTGTCGTCTGGCCTACTAAGCCCTAATGAAACTAGAGCAGTCTGTAACCCCAGAACTTCGTGTCGCCATCGAGTTAGAAGCGCATGAAAAGGAATGTGCCATTCGGTATGCTTCTGTCGAAGACAAACTGTCTGGCTTGGACAAGCGTCTATGGCGTTTGGAAGCTATGATTATGGGGTCAACGGTTGTCATCGTTGGCCTTGCTGCATCCTTACTAATGAAACTCTAACATAAGGGGAGCGTCACTCAGGAGACGCTTATGTTAGCAGAACTCGCGGCGGCTAATGCAGCCTTCGCAATCATCAAGAAATGCGTTGAGAATGGTTCAGACCTTGCCAAAGCTGGTAAGGCCATCTCAGACTTCACCCTAAACAAAGACGCGGTTCAAAAGAAAGCCCAGAAGCAAGGCTCAAACCTTGACGGCTCGAAGTCTGACTTAGATGAGTTCCTCGCACTAGACGAACTCAAACGTAAAGAAGACGAACTGCGTTCAATGATGCAGTTATACGGCAGGGCGAATATGTATCCTGACTATGTAAAGTTCTGCGCCGAAGCCAGACGACAGAGAGCCGAAGCAGCAGCGGAAGCCAAACGTCTCGCTATGAAACGCCAAGACAACATCCTGTTAATTATCTACTGGGCAGCTTGTCTTGGGCTTGGTGTCTTTGCCCTTGGTCTATTCGTATACATCTTACTGGAGGCTAGTAATGTTTAAGACGCTAGTCCTTGTATGTTCTCTTATAAACCCATCGAACTGTATCGAGATGGAGAACACGCGTCACCCGATCCTTTCAGAGAAAGAGTGTGTAGCTAGGGCGATGGAGATGGCAAGAGACGTAAACAGGTATATGCCTAACTTCAAGGCCATGTCTTACAAATGTCTACCTTTAAAAAGGGGGACACTCACATGATGACAGCAGAACAGTTCCTAGCTTTAAAACTACTCCCACGGATTATGATGGCAGCTTCAACCCTAATGGCTTGGAACTGCGCCGACTGGTTCATGTCTCTTGGGCCATCAGCAACTACACAACAAACAGCTTTCGTGTCCACAATCTGTGGGTGCTTTAGCGGCATGTTTGCTGTCTGGATAAATCACGAAGGAAAGAAATAATGCTTCAAGCACTCATAGGACCTGTAACAGGGTTGCTGGATAAATTTATTCCAGACGCAGACGAAAAGGCCAAGCTAGCACATGAGATAGCTACGATGTCGCAAAGGCACGCTCAAGAGTTAGCAAAAGGTCAATTAGAAATAAACAAAGCAGAAGCGCAGCACCGTTCAATTTTTGTTGCTGGTTGGCGTCCGTTTTTAGGATGGATTTTAGCTAGTGCAATGGGTTGGCACTTTATATTCGCGCCAGTGACTATGTTTGTTTGTGCTTATCTCGGCGTAGAAATTCCAGAATTACCAGTATTTGACATGGACAGCCTTATGACTGTCTTGCTCGGCATGCTTGGCCTTGGTGGTCTTCGCACAGCAGAAAAGATTAAAGGGGTCAGTAAATAATTAATGGAGCAGCACATCGATAAACTACTTGAACAACTAATCAGACACGAAGGCATGGAGTTAAAACCCTATAAATGCACATCAGACAAGTTGACAATAGGCGTTGGTCGGAACCTACAAGACGTTGGCATCACAAAAGAAGAAGCCTTAGTGCTGTTAGAAAACGACGTCAAGAACGTAGAGCAACAACTCAAGCACTACATGCCGTGGTCAGAGACACTAGATCCTGTCCGTCGTGCGGCATTGATCAACTTTGTCTTCAATGTGGGTATAGGAACAGCACTCAAATTCGAAAACGCAATGGCAGCGCTAAAACAGTCGGACTACGACACAGCGGCAGCCGAGCTGCTCAACAGCAGGTGGTCCACCCAAGTTGGATCGCGCGCACAAGAGCTTGCAGCCCAAATGCGTACAGGTAGCTGGCAATAACTTCAGACGCAATTTTTATCATCTAATGCACTGGTCCAATCACGGACCGGTGTTTTTTCACTTTATAAGGAGTAAAACAATGAAACTAAGTGAGCTTCTAAACGAAGCTGGCATGAAGCTTTGGAAAGATAAAGAAGGCTGCAAAACCTTTCATTCGCAGGCTCGAAGATGTGTAGAGATACTCAAAGATCCTGATATTAAAGACATCGACACGCAGATGGTCGATAAGTACGTAGAAGGTCTTGAAAAAGTAATCACACATCGTGGCAAGCCTATGACTGGTACGTCTATAAACCACAATATTAGTGTTCTTAGTACTTTGCTGCGTTACGCAAAACAAAGAAACCTAATAGACAAATTGCCATATTTTTCACGCAAACAGCCTTCACCCCATCGTGTTCGCTGGCTGTCTCCAAACGAAGAAGAGAAAGTATTTGCGGCTATAGACTCTGCTGACTATTTGATAGCAAGAAAACATAGGCAAGAAATGAAAGCACTCGCACGTATCTTAATAGATACAGGCATGCGCCGAGGTGAAGTGCTTGGTCTAACCAAAGAAAATCTTGATGGAGATTGGGTTAGACTGTGGAAAACAAAAACAGGCAAAGCGCGTTCAGTCCCTTTAACACCTGAAGCACGCGCTTTACTAGAAACTCACGTACCATTCGAGATCAAAAGACATCAAGTCCACAGATTTTGGGCTAAGGTTCGTGAGGAAGTAGGTCTTTCTAAGGATGCACAATTTGTGCTGCACACGTTGCGGCACACCACTGCGACGCGCATGCTGAAAAAGACTAAGAATATAGCGATGGTACAGCGAATGCTTGGTCACTCGAACATAACTACAACACTACGTTATGCTCATATTGACGACCAGGACTTGCTAGACGCCGTCAATTCCTAATGGCAATCTCGTGATTAAAGCAGTGCAAGAATGGCGCGCTCGGGAAGATTCGAACTCCCGACCCCCAGATTCGTAGTCTGGTGCTCTATCCAGCTGCAAATCACGAGATTTTCTAACACAAAACTTTTTTGTCGTTAAGGAGATCTACGTGAACATATTCTTTCTTGCAAATGACTACACGACAGCGGCAGAAATGCACTGCGATAAGCATGCTGTCAAAATGGTCCTAGAAACCGCCCAGATGCTCTCAACTGCACACAGAGCACTAGACGGCAGCAAATATGCAGACAAGCACTCTCTGTGCAAAATAGCGCACCTTAACCATCCATCTACTCAATGGGTACGTGCGGGGTCTGAAAACTACAAATGGGCTTATGGTCTTTTTGTCGCTTTGCTCAGCGAGCACAAGAAGCGTTACGGCACGACACATAAATATTGGTCGCTTGTAAAACCCCTTAAGCAGCTGCCGAAGTCAATTCCAACAAATAGCTTTAAACGACCACCACAATGCATGCCTGACGTCTATAAGCACAGCAATGCTGTAACTGCGTACAGACAGTATTACCGCGGAGAAAAAGCCTATTTTGCTTCATGGGCACGTGCCACTAAAACGCCCAAATGGTGGCAAATAGCTGCCTAGTTTCAGTTTCATCTTGACGCTTATATGCGCCAATTAGTAAAATAGAACATAGCAAGAACACACGCACATCCTAGCAAATAAGTCAAGACTTTAAGAAGCCGCACTAAAGCAGATTAGTGTTCAATGGAGGTGCAATGGACTCTCTACAAGAGATCTCTATGCTCGAAGATGGAATAGACAGATTCCTAACTCAAGAAGAGCAACTTTCTAAAACAGGTATTTTAGGAACCGTAGACACAAAATTAGTTAAAGGAGCAATTCCTTTAGTTTCTGAACAAATTTCTAAAGACTTAGAGTTAACAAGCCGCATTACTAGCAAGCCATTCTGGTACTACGCATTAGATAACTTGAACAACGACACAATCGCTTATATTGGATTGAATTATGCCTTTATTGGTGTCGGTCAATTTACAGATTTGACCAACATTTGCACCAACATAGGCAAGCAAGTTTGTGTCGAATTATGGGCTTTAGATTTTTCATCTAAAAACCCAAAGCTGTTTAAGCGTCTATTCGAAATGGCCCGCAAAAATCACAACTCTAGCCGCCATAGGCTTAAAGCTATGTCAGCTGTTGCTGGGCGTGAAGGCTATGGTGTCGAAAGATGGACTGCTGAGCAGCTAGTAAATGTTGGTCAAGCTGTTTTAAATTCTGTGATAGCAGGATCAGGGTTATTTGAAGTTTATGATAGACCGAAGAAGAAGTTCTTCGTCAAAAACTTAGGTTTAACAGAAGTAGGTAGAAAACTAGTCGATGATCTTACTGACCAAATACAGTGGATGTCGCCATTGTTTAAACCAATGCTGTCTGAGCCAAAGCCTTGGACATCTTTCAATAGTGGCTGCTACCACAATCCTAAATTAGCTAGTCTTGTCCCTCTGGTAAGACGAGCTAACAGCAAGCAAAAGGAGCTGATTGACACTGCGTTTAAATCTGGATCTATGGATCGGATTACGAGAGCACTTAACGCTGTTCAGTCAACTCCTTTTGCGATCAACAAACCAGTGCTTGAGCAAGTGATTGCTTCATGGGAACGTGGTGATGTCATCAACAAGTTTCCACGACAAGCAAAGCTAAAAGTCCCAGGCAAAACTAAAAACTGGGAGGAACTTGATAGCAAGCAGCGCAAGCACGTCAAAAAGACAAAAGAAAAGATCATACTTCGCAACAGAGCTTTTGATGCTGATGTTGTTAACATGTCTACAGATCTTAATACTGCTAAAGAGCTTGCTAAACACGACAAGTTCTACTTGCCTCATAACCTAGATTTCCGTGGTCGTCTTTACCCTATACCAACATTTAACCACCAAAGAGCTGACCACATACGTGCGTTGTTTCAATTTGCGCGTGGCAAGAAACTAGGACCTACTGGTGCTTATTGGCTTTGCATCAATGTTGCCAACACTGGTGACTTTGACAAAGTGAGTAAAAAATCCCTCAATGACCGCATTGCATGGGTTAATAAAAACCAGCGTGCTTTGTACTTAATCGGTAAAAAGCCAGGGCTAACAAGAAGCCTATGGCAAGAAGCCGATAAACCATTTTTATTCTTAGCCGCATGCATTGATTTTGCCGGCTATGTCGAAAATGGTGACGATCATATCTCTCACATACCACCTTCAGTTGATGGTGCTAATAGCGGTGTTCAACACTACAGCGCAGCACTCAGAGACGAAAAAGGTGGTGCAACAGTTAACTTAACATACGCAGACAAGCCTGCTGATGTTTACCAGATTGTTGCAGATAGAGTTAACGATGCTATTGCTTCTGACACTTCAGATGAAGCAGCAGCTTGGCGTACATATGGTGTGTCGCGCAAAGTTGTTAAACGCAACGTCATGACTTTTGCCTACTCAAGCGAAAAGTTTGGGTTTAGGCAACAGCTCATGGAAGATCTTATGAAACCGCTAGAAGACGATGTTCTAGAGGGCATAAGAGAAACACACCCATTTGGCGAAGACAATGGATCTAAATGTGCCAGTTTTATGGCAGGCAAAGTTTGGGATGCCGTTAATGATGTTGTTAAAAAAGCAGCAGAAGGAATGCGGTTTATTCAAAAGTGCGCACAACTATGTGCACACGAAGCTAAGCCTTTAATTTGGACGTCGCCAATCGGCTTACCAGTCGTGCATGCTTATGAGGACTACAATATTAACCGCGTCCGAATATTCCTTTACGACAAAACAATAAGACCTTCTGAAGCATCACAAAACAGCAAGGTCACACCTGACGGTGATGTGTACAACTGCATAATGTTGAATTTACGCACAACACCAAAAGGCACTTTGGATAAGATGAAGCAGCGCAATGCTGCAGCACCAAACTTTATCCACTCACTTGATGCCAGTCACTTGATGTTCAGCGTTTTAGCTGGATTAGATGCAGGCATGGAAGACTTCATGTTGATCCATGACAGCTTTGGAACACAAGCAGCTGACACTCAAGAGTTCTCATATTTAATAAGAGAACAATTTGTTGCGATGTACGAGCACTTTGACGTTATTCAAAGGTTATATAATTCTGCTTTTAGCCAATTAAACGACGGCAGTCGAATGGCAATGGTCGATATACCAGAGCGCGGAAATTTAAATCTTAGAGAAGTCTTAGCTAGCGACTACGCCTTCGCCTAACCATCACATATATCAAGAGGAGTTAGCATGTCGTACGAGCAACGGCGTGAGGATCTTATTGCACGCGCAGTAAGCCTCATACAGGACGATATTCCCGTCCCTGTAGATGTTCTTGCAGAGCTTGATGAGCTCGGAGTGAACATCAATTGGCTGTTTAAAGAAGCAGCCTCAATTTTAGAAAATCAAACATTTATTAAAGGAGCGCTTTATGAGCAAAGCTAAATTTGTGACGCCTAAAGGTAGTGCAGTGTGGCCTTGGTTATCTAACCCAGACACCCGCTACAACGCCGAAGGTGTCTACAAAACTGATCTTATGGTTCCCAAAGATCAAGCTCAAGCCATCATGGCTAAAGCCAAAGAAATTTTTGTAGAAGAATACGGTGACAAAGCGTTACCAAAAGCCAAGTGGCCATTTGAAATCGATGAAGAAAGCGGAGGTGTCCGCATCAGAGCTAAATCAGCTAAGAAACCAGTTCTTTATGATGCTGCAGGTTCAGTGATTAAAGAAGACCTCAACGTCGGCAATGGTTCAGGCATCAAAGTCTCAGGCGTCATGTCTACATACAACGCAGGAGGAAATACAGGTGTTACGATGTATCTCAACGCCGTGCAAATTATCGACCTCGTTGAATTTGGTGGGACAGCCTTTGAACCAGTTGAAGACGGTTATGTCCATGCAGCATCAGAAGAGACTAAAGGCAACGATGCGTCCTTCGACTTTTAGACACATTAAATTTGAAAACGGCTACCGCAGCGGACTTGAAGCTACGGTAGCTGAACAGCTCAAAGAACTTGGTGTCGACTTTGAATATGAAAAACGCAAAATTCCATATCAAATAGACGCCAAGTATATCCCAGATTTTGTTTTACCTAATGACGTCATAATTGAATGCAAAGGCAGGTTCACAAGTGAAGACCGCCGCAAGATGCGTCTAGTGAAACAACAAAATCCAGACTTAGACATTCGGTTTGTGTTTACCCGAAGTGCATCAAAAATCAACAAAGGCAGCAAAACTAGCTACGCCGATTGGTGCGACAAACACGGGTTTAAACACGCCGACAAACTTATTCCAGGAGAGTGGATTTATGACAAAGCAAGAACAACTAATCAAACACCTGAAGCAAGGCCGTAAAGTTACAAGGCTTATTGCAATGCACGAGTTTGATCTTCAAAACCTTACAGCTGCCATTAGCCGTTTGGTTAGCAAAGGCTTCAATGTCAAGAAGCGCAGCAAACAAGATACTCGTGGAACACCGTACACAGAATATTACCTAGGCAAGCCGCATTATAAGCAAGCTGTTTAAGTAATTTAGGGGCGCCTTCGGGCGCTCCTTTCTTTTGTAGGAGTGTCTATGACATCACCAAATGAAGCGTGGATTACTGCACTAAATAAAACTGCACACAGTTATGATTTTATTAGCAACCCGCGTGAACAGAAAATCAAAGAACTTATTAACTACAACTACTCAATCGATATGAACCAGCCTGTTGTTACACACAAAGGCAGGAACTTGAATTACCCATTTATGTTTGTCGAAGCAGCATGGATTTTATTAGGGCGTAATGACTTAGAATTTATTATGCCGTTCATGAAAAACTACCAGCGCTTCAGTGATGACGGAATGACTTTAAATGGCGCTTATGGTCCCAAAGTTATGGACCAAATTAGTTGGGCAGCCGAAGAATTAGCCAATGATCCAGACAGCCGCCGCTGTTACATCAATATTTGGCGAGAGCGACCAGGTCCTTCCAAAGACATACCATGCACAACAGGCATCCAGTTTTTACTGCGCGCAGGCAAACTTCATGTTGTCGTAAATATGCGCAGCCAAGACGTTGTCTGGGGTATGCCCTATGACATGTTCACCTTTTCAGCCATCGGCAAATACATGCAAGTGTATCTGTGGATGGTCAAAAGCATTGGCGTGTCATTAGGTAATCTTTATGTGCGCGCTGGATCTTTTCACTTATACGAGCATCATTTTGAAGATGCTGAAAAGTGGTTGGAAACTCAAGACACCAACGACGCAGAAACTAAATACTACACTGCTTGTTCGTGTTTGAATCCAGGTGACTTCATCACAAATTTGAAGCGTGCTGCCGACCAATTTAGAGGTTGGAAATGATAATAATTGAAGGTGCAGATTGCACAGGAAAAACAACATTAGCAAAAAAGATCTGTGAGTTTCAAAACGCTCAATACATACACTGCAGCTATCACGACAGCTGGAACATAAAAGCCTACCATCGCTTGCTTTTGCATAGCGCAGGCAAGCTAGAAGAAATGGCAAATGTTCCTTGCGTCATCGATAGATGGGCGTTGAGTGAAGCAGCATACGGCACAACTTACCGAGACGGTCCGAGTTACGACACTGCTGCTTTATGCCAAGAAGCCATTAAAGCCTACAATCCAACTTTAATACTATGCCGCACTGACTCAGCTATTGGCACACACAACCGCATGAAATCAGAACGCCCTGAAATGTTCAAAAACATAGCACCTGTGTTGACCACTTTTGACAAGCTAGCAAGTGAAGGCAAACACGGCACTTACATACTGTTTGATTACGAAAAGCACGACATAGATCTATTTGTCGAGGCTTTCGCTAAACCCAAAAGGAGAGAGCATGTCTAGCATCGTAGCTGACGTTTACGCCTTGCAGGCCAAATACGGGTTTAATCATGAACCACTAACACTCGGTAAACTTTATTTCCGTGGTGAACAAATGGAAGAAGAGCTTTCAGAGTTTGGAGCAGCAGTGGCTGCAAATGACGAAGAAGGCATTGTCGATTCTCTAATTGATATAACGGTTTTTGCTCTTGGCACTCTAGCTTTGCTAGGTGTCGACATCCAAGAAGCGTGGGACGAAGTGCACTTAGCCAATATGGCAAAAGAGCGCGGTGTCAAACCTGGTCGCGAACAAAGTGGTGGCTGGGACTTAATCAAACCTGAAGGATGGACGGAGCCAACACATGACGGAAACACAGGATTCCTCAGCGACATTTTTAGCGCACCTTCCGTGCAATAACTGCGGAAGCAGCGACGCCAACTCACTTTACACAGACGGACACACATACTGTTTCTCATGCGAAACATATGGAGAAGTCGATGAAAGTCAGGAACCATCTAGCGAAGCAAGTCCGTTCACCGAAGTACCGGCCAAAAGTACATCGGAAGCAGACATTGTATACTCGCAAGCACAAACACAAGCACTCAAAGCCCGAGGTATCTCAGCTGATACAGCAAGACACTTCGGGTACCGAGTGGATAGTTCGAGACAAATCGCACCATACTATCGCAACGGCAAATTAGTTGCCCTCAAAACAAGAACAAAAGACAAGGAGTTTAGGGTCATCGGTGATGGCTCTAATCTTCCATTCTTTGGCCAATGGCTGCAAAGCAAAGGCAAAAGACTGTTCATTGTTGAGGGTGAAATAGATGCCCTATCTTTATCCCAGGCGCTTGGTAACAAGTGGCCTGTGGTATCTGTCCCCCAAGGTGCTCAAAGTGCGCCTAAGGCTGTTAGAAGAGAGCTAGAGTGGCTTCAGAATTTTACTGAAGTTGTCTTTTGCTTTGACGCTGACAAGCCAGGCCAAGAAGCAGCTTCTGCTTGTGCCGAGATACTAGAGCCAGGCAAAGCATTTGTGGCTCAATTGCCACTAAAAGATGCAAATGAAATGTTACTTGCAGGTCGTATTAAAGAGCTTGTCCAAGCAGTTTGGAACGCTCCCCAATATAGACCTGACGGTATTATTGCTGCCAAAGACTTATGGGATGTGGTGAGCAGGCAGGAGGCAGCATCTGCCATTGACTATCCCTTTGCTGGCCTTAACGAAAAAACAAGAGGCATGCGCAAAGGCGAGTTAATCACGGTCACAGCAGGGTCGGGTATCGGCAAATCTGCTTTTGTCCGTGAATGCGCTCATCATCTCATCAAACAAGGAGAACGCGTTGGATACATCGCCCTCGAAGAGTCAGTCAAAAGGACTGCGCTCGGTCTTATTGGTATCGAGCTTAACAAGCTACTCCACATCGACGCGAACAATGTGGAAAAAGATGAGCTCCGCAATGCGTTTAATGAGCTATTCGGCAGTGGTAGCACTTATCTTTACGATAGTTTTGGCAGCGTGGCTGTCGACAATATCATTGCTAAAATACGTTACTTGGCCAAAGGACTCGAATGTTCTTGGGTTATTCTTGACCATATATCTATTCTTATTAGTGGTCTTGATATTGCGGATGAACGCAAAGCGATAGATGTCTGCATGACACGACTCCGCACTCTAGTTGAAGAGACAGGCATAGGCATGTTGCTTGTGTCTCATCTGAGACGACCTGAAGGCAACAAAGGCTTTGAAGATGGTTTGCAAGTATCACTAAATTCTTTGCGTGGCAGCCATAGCATCGGTCAGTTATCTGACATTGTTATTGGCCTTGAGCGCGATCAACAAAGTGACGAGCAAAACAAGACAACTGTTCGTGTCGTGAAAAACAGATTCACAGGCGAAACAGGCAAAGCGTGCCTTTTAACTTACCAAAATGAAACTGGCAGACTCAAAGAGCACAACTTTGACGATGAGATGCCGTTCTAAGGAGAAACATGAAAATCTTTGACCTTGAGTCTGACGGTCTGTTGGACGAAATGACAAAGATCCATTGTTTGGCTTACTGGGACACTGAAACTGAAACGCTACACCAATTTTATCCAGACCAGATTGACGAAGCCATAAACGCTTTATCATCAGGGGTAATTGGTGGGCACAATGTTATCGGTTTCGATATTCTAGCAATACAAAAACTCTATCCAGATTTTAAGCCAGACAAAGTGATCGACACCCTAGTTCTATCACGCCTTCTTTTTCCGAACATAAAAGACAAAGACTTTGTTTCACGTCATGAAAATATGAGTCCAAAACTTTATGGCAGCCACAGCTTGAAAGCGTGGGGCTTTAGAATTGGTGCATATAAAGATGACTACGACAAAGGCTTTGAAGAGTTCAGTCAAGAAATGATGGACTACATGCTTCAAGACGTCCGTGTAACCGCAAAGCTATATAAGCATTGTATGGAACAAGAGCCGTCTGAAGAAGCCGTACAACTAGAACATGAAATAGCACAAGTTTGTGCTGACATGGAGCAAACAGGCTTTGTTTTTGACACGACTGCAGCAGCTCAGCTTTATGCAGAACTGTCTGCTAAACGCAATGCCATCAAGAAACAAATGGAGGACGTATTTGAACCCACTGTCATTAGCCTCAAGACGAAGACAAAGTTGGTCCCGTTCAACCCAGGTAGCAGATTACAAATCGGGGATCGTCTCGCCAGTAAGTATGGATGGAAACCAAAAGAATACACTCCAGCTGGACAAGCCAAAATCGATGAAACAATCCTTGGCGAACTCGAGTACCCAGAAGCCAAACTGCTAGCTGAATACTTCATGCTGGAAAAGCGGATAGCGATGCTTGCCGAAGGCAACCAAGGTTATCTCAAACTTGTAAACTCAAACAACCACATACGCGGGAGATACATTCCCAATGGAGCAGTCTCAGGAAGAGCAACCCACTTTGCCCCCAACATTGCACAAGTGCCAAGCATGCGGCTGCCTTACGGCCATGAGATACGTTCACTCTTTACAGTGCCCTCTGGGTGGTCCTTGGTCGGTTGCGACTTGTCAGGTCTCGAACTCAGATGCCTCGCACATTTTATGCACAATTGGGATGCTGGAGACTACGCTGCCGAAGTGCTGAATGGCGACATCCACACCAAAAACCAAAAGGCTGCAGGTCTACCTGACCGTGATGCAGCAAAGCGTTTTATCTATAGTTTGATCTATGGTGCAGGTGACCAAAAGCTAGGTGAAGTAATTGGCAAAGGCCGTAATGAAGGACGACAAATACGC
>Ga0255753_1005302_pt1 | contig 12398 bp, 9 predicted proteins | sample 041ome_10_FD_179953 | JGI IMG/M metagenome (GOLD analysis project Ga0255753, IMG submission 179953) | Coastal salt marsh microbial communities from the Groves Creek Marsh, Skidaway Island, Georgia - 041412US metaG (version 2) | ecosystem: Environmental > Aquatic > Marine > Intertidal zone > Salt...
GTTAAATCTAACCATTAAAACCTCATTTAAACATGAATTTACGCAGAAGACATAGAGAAGATGCAGAAGTAGAATCGTCGTCGTTGAACGACATCATGTTCTTCCTTTTGCTTTTCTTTTTGATAGCTAGTACGCTAGCAAATCCCAATGTGATTAAAATCATGTTGCCCAGTGCCAAAACCACTTCTACCATTCAAACCAAACCGATGATACTCTCGGTGCAGTTTGACGAACGAGACGAAACCAAATCTAGTATACTTTATTATATCGATAGCGAGAAAGCACCCGTTTCTCTCGATGTATTGGAATCAAGGTTGATCGAGGCAAAAGAGCAATTTTATGACCCTGAGAACCCCGATAATCGCTTGAATGTAGTGCTCCGTTTAGATAGAAACCTAACGGTTCAGCAAATGGTGGATGTGATGGAGATTGGAGCTAACCTAGGTATTCGCATGGTATTGGCGACTGATAAGTCGAGAAAATAACCTTCCGGGCATGAAAAAGCTTGGTCTTTTTGCCCTGTTTTTGAATCTTATAACGCTAACCGCTCAACAATACCAAGCGGTTTCGCTGGCTTCCGGATTTATCATTCCGCACCACGATGATATGTATCATCTGTATCGACATCAGTATTCACTATCCTATCAGTCTTCTAAATTTCTCAAAGAACAGAAAGATCAAATGGGCTATCACTGCTATGTGGCTGATTTGGGTTCTAAAACCTTAGGATGGGCCGCCGCGGTCGGAGCAGAATTTGATAAACGTTTTGTAACCAGCCAAAAGTGGGCAATTTCAGGAGCATTTACCGCCGGTATCGGTTGGGTTTCCAATCCTTATGATAGTAAAAACAACCCGCGTAACCGAGCCATAGGTTCTTATCTGAATGGATATGTTCGTGTAGGAGTGAAATCGAGATACATACTCAATCAGAGTACATTTGTTTCAGCAGAATTACAATTATCGCATTTCTCAAATGCGGCATGGACAGCGCCGAATCTCGGTGTGAATATTCCGTCTATCGGATTGAGTGTGGGGCGAATCCTACAAAAGTCAAATATTCAACCCATTAAATGGCAGAAAGAAAACAAATGGACTCCGTTTGTCTCTTTTCGGGTGGGTCGAAAGAGCCTCGATATTGATGACCCGAGATGGTTTATGCACTACACAGGTGAACTAGGTTTGGATTATAAGTTGTCAGAAACCTCGAGTTTGAGAGGGGCTATATTAGTTCAATCTGACCCCTTTTACCGCTTTGAAAAGTTTCAAGATTTAGCACCACTTGCATCAAATAATGTAGTTGAAGTTGGCTTAAGTGTGGGGTACAAAGCGTATTGGGGTAAGTGGAATACCTTCTTTGATGTGGGATACTATTTATACAAACCCGATAAAGGATACAAAACCCCTTATTTTGAAGCCTTAGGCTTAGGATATCGTATCAATGAAAAGTGGGAGCCCGTTTTGAGATTGAAGGCAAATAAAACCACAGCGGATGTGATGGAGTGGGGTGTAATCTATTACCTCAATTAATAAATCTCTCGTCCAATTACATACTTTAGATAAACTCCCATCGAGAAGGCAACTTTTTGACTCTCCAAATGGTATATCGGCTCTACTCTAAAGTCTAAACTCGCTTTTTTAGGAACCAATGTGTGATTATACTGATAACGTAAATGTAAAAAGTTCCTAAAACGACTTTCTCTATTGGGGAAACCTATTTGTTCGCTCTGGTATAAGTTCGGACCCAATGGTGCATAGAATTCTTCCGCATAATAGTGGCTTAGCGCTAGCGTATGATGTAAATTCATGTTCCATCTGATGTTCGTCAACCACGCATGTCCGTCTTTAAATCGATGTAATAACTTCGGGGAGAAATCCATTGAACCCATGAAAACAGACTCAACGCGAAAACGATTTTGAAATAGATCTCCTCTAAGACCGATGGAGGCATTCCATTGATTTTGTACAGGCTGCATCACCTTTAAAAATTCACCTCCTTTATGGAAGAGCAATGAACTAATGGGTATGGACCAGCGGTGACGAGAACTTGCCTTATTAAGTGCAATAGAACTGTTTAAACCAAAGGAGATGATTTCTTGTTGCGAACTTTTCCTTTCTGCCATTTGTCTCCAGTCAAGCCAAATATCCCAAGATAGGCCTCGTTTGCGTCCAAGGTACTGCAATCCGTACTCCATGGGTTGGGTTAAGGCATAGTCATATGCGTATAAGGCTTCGAATAATCTATGGCGAGTGGTACCATGTAGACTTCCCACGACCAACGCAGAATTTTTGGTTGACTTAGTGAACTGAATTAACGGGTATGCTTGGATATTATCGCCGCCGTATGGATAATTAAGCAATCCTCCGATATACACATACGCATTGGGTCTTTCTAAATATTGCTTAAAACCTATGCCAATTTGAGATCCTATGAGTGTTTTCCCCGGATTGTGAAACTCATTGAATTCGTCATTTTTTAGATAACTAAGGACTTGTGTACCAAATCCTGGTTTGCGGCGGGTGAGGTCCATCATTGAGTCTTTTGGACTTAATCGATGCTCACGAAATAGAAAATGTTGGGTGCCGTTGAAGATAGCGTTGTTTAGCTGAGAAAGGCCATGGCTAGCCATAGCACATGTAATGATCCAACTTAACAGGCGCTTCATTCGAGTACAAAGAACCTAAAAACCCCGCAGTTTTCTAAATTCCTCTCGTGCTTGGGCAATGTATAAGCTCTGTGTATGGTTTAATATGATTTTTTGGTAAACCTCTTTGGCTTTCTCTGGTTGATTTAATTTATACTGAAGCAATTGTGCTCGTGCAAAGAGGGCGTTATCGGCCAAAATATCTTGGGGATATGATTCTGCCAAGGTTTGGTATAAATCAGCGGCTCTTTGATAATTGCTTTGTGCTTCTGAAATTTTGGCCTTCAATAACAGGACCTCATCCCCTAAAGAGTGGGAAGGATAATCTAGAACGACTTTCTCAGCATACCGTAAGGCACTATCAAAACGTTGTTGGCGAAAGTATAAACGAGCTTTTGAGTATAGGTTCAAGGCTGAATAATTACTATCAATTCCTAGGTTGTCCGTGATACAGAGTGATAGTTCCATCGCGTCGTTACTGATGAGTTGACTGGTTGCCCCTTTCAGTACATCTAACTGCATATTTGCCCATTCATAATCTCCCCGATAAAAAGATAATTCCGCACGTTTGAATTTTGCTTTTTGTCCCAATTTATCGTCTTTGAAGGCTTTCTCCACTTGAGTTAACCATAATTCACTGCCGTAAACATCTCCGGACTGTATCAATACATCCGACAGCGATAATTTAGCTTTAGCTTTGATTTCAGGATGAACATACTCGCCTTTCGCATATGCCATTAAGACACCGGTGCTGGAGTCTAAGTACCCTTTGCTTAAAAGTCGTTTTGCCCAAATCTCGGCTGCGGGGAATGCGCTATTAGCAGGGCTGTTTTCTTGGATGTAGTCCGAGATCTTTTCATCAAAGATTGCCCACTCGGCGCTATCGTTTTGATTTGATAGTAGCTGATATTTGATGTCAAACCACTGGCCAAGCGCGGTTCCGTACTCATATCCATCTTCACCTTTTTTAAGGCAATAATCAAAGCACTTCAAGGCTTGTTGTAATTCTCCATTTGACTTACACAAATAGCCAAGTCTGAACATTCGGTAACCATTTTCTCTTAATCGTAAATCCAGTGACCGAGTATAAACGAATGCTTTATCCCAATCTTGGAGCTGAACAAATGTCCATTGAAGCCATTCTCCCAAAGCGGTAACATGCGGATAAACCCTGATTTTCGACATCAGTAAATCCCTCAACGCAACCACATCGGATGAGTCCGTGATATAGGTATCAAATATTCGCTTGAGCTGATCAAAACTGGCATTTTGCCTTACCGTCATATCTAGATATCGCTCTAAGGCTTTAAGCCGGTTACCCGTCTCGATTTCCAAAAGTGCTATTTCATTACTGAGTCGTGAACTTTCTCCGAAAAGGTCTTCCGCTTGAAGCAGGATATCGATCGCCTGATCTTTCATACCCCGTAGTTTGTAGCGTTCGGCCGCTCTCAATGAAATATTGATGTTGTTTTGGGATTTTTCTAATATCAGACGATACAGTTTTTCAAAGCGACGACTCTCTTCATCTTCGGTGTAATGAACCCAACTTTCATCAATGATAAAAATGAGTGGATAACCCGTAGATTTGGCCATGTGTTTGCAGGTCTTCTTGGCTGTTTTGTAGTCCTGAAGCTCCATAAGACATCCCATGTATTTTTCGTAGAACTCTGGGTTTTGAGGTGTTTTGTTATGTAGTTCTTCGTATAGTAAAACAGCACGTTCAAAATCTTTTTGTTCGTATAAACTCCTAGCCAATCGTTCATTTTGTGCATGAACCACGCTGCCCTGTATCAGGCAGACTAAAAAGATTAAGAATGACGTTGTTTTACCCATCATGCATCAAAAAACTCGGAGGGATCTACTTGGCGTTCTACCATTTTACGATAAACACCATCTTCTTTCTGCATGAGGGACTCATGATTGCCTACTTCCAAAATTTCCCCTTTTCTCATGACGGCTATTTGATCGGCCATTTTGATGGTACTTAATCTATGGGCAATGACCAGAGATGTTCGATTCTTCATCAATTTATTCAGTGCTTTCTGAACCAAGAATTCACTCTCAGAATCTAAAGAAGAAGTCGCTTCATCTAAAATAAGGAGTTTAGGATCTCTCAATATCGCCCTCGCAATAGCAATTCGCTGTTTTTGACCGCCGGATAGTTGTTGCCCACGATCACCAACCAGGGTGTCGAGGCCATCAGGAAAACCTTCAATGAACTCCCAAGCATTGGCGTCTTTTGCCGCTTGTATGATTTCTTCCTTTGATGCATTGGGTCTACCATATCGAATGTTATCTAAGATGCTACCTCCGAATAAACTCACTTCTTGAGGAACGAGAGCCATATGGTCACGGAATGATTTAAGGTCGAATTCATTGGCATCTTTTGTACCGATTGAAATATTTCCGTTAGTAGGATTGTAAAAACGATATAACAAAGTGGTAATGGTCGTTTTTCCTGAGCCACTCGCGCCCACCAAAGCGGTTGTTTTACCTGATTCTAATGTCAAACTTATGCCTTTTAGCACTTCCACCTCAGGTCGAGATGGGTATGCAAATCGGATGTTCTCCAAGGAAATATGGTCTTTGAATTCAGGGATGCTTTTACCAAGATTGGTTTCTTTTGGAGAATCTATGATATCCATTACCCGTTCAATGGCACCCAGTGTTTTTTGGATCTGCACAAACTGTTCTGCCATGCCCGCCAGACTGGCTCCAACAAAAGCCGTGAGCAACATGAAGTTGAATAACTCTCCAATCGCCATGCTTCCTTCCTGCACCATTCCCAGTCCCATGAAAATCAACCATACAATGGCTCCGAACAAACAAACAATAATGAAGGAGCTAAAAGCACCACGCCAGTATCCTCTTTTGATGCTTTCCTTCATCAAAAAGGTGCTATTTTGAGTGTATCGGTTTGACTCAAAACCTTCGTTGGTGAATGCCTTCACATTTACAATTCCAGAAACGGCTTCTTCCACAATGACGTTGTTTTCGGCGGTGATATCTTGGACTTCTTTGGAAATTTTACGAATAAATTTCCCAAAGAAAAGTGCAATAATCACAACTACTGGAATGCTTGCTAACATGTATAACGCAAGCTGAGTAGAGGTTTGAAAGATCAAAATTACCCCGCCCAAAAGTACTAGAATCTGACGCAGAAACATAGCCAAATTGGTGGTGAATGTATCTTGAATTTGAGCAATATCAGCGCTAAATCGGCTCAAAATTTCACCTGTACGGTTACGGCCAAAAAAGGATAATCCTTTTCCCACGATAGATTTAAATAAATCTGTTCTAAGTCCATAGGTCATCCCTTCTGTAACTCTGACGTAAATGGATATCCTCAGAAAAGAAAAAACAGCTTGAACCGTAAATAAGGCAACAAAGTAATAGGCAATTTCAGTAAGGCGATCCGTGTTGGGTGCGGTTTGAACTCCATCTTTTCCGTACACGAAAACACCATCCATCATATCACCCAGCAATTTTGGAAATAGGATAGAGGCTCCAGCCGTGATAGCAAGAAAAAGAGTTCCGGCAGCAAATAGCCAACGGTTACTCTTTGACATGTAACGAAAGAGCCTTAACGAGTGTTTGATGCTTTCCGCATTGAACTTTGCTTTTGGTAAATCTCTATTTTCTCTTCTCGATGCCATGGATGATAAACAAATTTCGGTTTTTTATTTGGTTGCGTGGGGGATGAATAGATAAACGGCGGTCTATGAGGAAAAGATTCGATGAGAACAGCTGTTTCTAATGTGATTGATTTACTTTTTCCGCGTTTTTGCCTTCTTTGTGGTTCTGCGGTATTTGAAGAATATGAAAAATTTCTCTGTTTGGGATGCTTCTCAGATTTACCCTTGAGCATGCACTCAGATCCTTTAGAAAACCCAATGAGCAAAACACTATGGGGCCGATGCGAATTTATAATGGCACAGAGTTTACTTAATTATCAACGTCACTCTATATATGCTGATTTATTCAAGGAAATAAAGTATCGTGGTCGGAAGGACTTGGCATTTTATATGGGGTCTTTGCTTGGTAGAAAAATGAAACACGAATTAAAACAACTTCATGGTTCGGTATTGATGCCTGTGCCTTTAGCGAGGAGAAAATTTTGGATGCGTGGCTACAATCAAGCGGAGATTATTGCAAATGGAATAGCAAAATCGACGGGAATTTCAGTAAATCGAAATCAATTGACCCGTTCGGTACACCGGAAATCACAAACAGAAAAATCAAGGGTTGAACGATGGTTGAATATCCAATCCGTTTATCGTTGTTCCAAACTCTCTGGGCGAGTAAAAAATGTAATTCTGGTTGATGACGTAATGACAACCGGAGCTACCATAGAATCATGTGTAAGAGCTTTGAACGAGGAGAACAACGTGGGCGTCACTATTTTAACGCTCGGATTCACTCAAAAAGCATAATAAATGGTCAGTGAAATTACATTTTAGACGAGCCATAAAGCTTGTAGAGCATGAATCGCCTTAAATTCCATATTTTTGTTACTAAAGCTAATTTATGATGAAGAGATTTTTACTCAGTTTAGCCGTGCTCCTAACGGTTTGTTCGACCGCTTTTGGTCAGCGCAGCTCAATGTCTGTGAGTAGTGTGGTAGTACCCCAATACTTAACCTCTGGCTCCAACAGTGAAGCCATGATTACCTACGCTAGGCTTCGATTTGATGGTCTTATGCCGAGTAGTACATTCAAATACATCGCACGTTGTTTAGATGCGAGTGAATTAGATACCGCTATTTTATTGGATGGTGCGGGAAGTACCGTATACATGGATGGTAGTAACCACCGACATGTTAGTTCTCATTCTTTCTCAACCGCTGGAGGCCACGATACCATCGAAACCGATATGACTGGTAGTGCAGACTTCTGGATTGGCTTGGTTGGTGATGGAAGTTCAACCTTTGCCGATGGTAACGCCGTATACATTGGGCTTACCTTAATTAATACCACCGCATCTCCTATGGATACAAGTTACTTGTATCTTGCGGATTCTCTTACGGTGATATCGTTTGGAACAAATGCTTCTAGCAATGAAGGAACAGGTGTTTATGGTGAGTCTTATGCCGATCCAGATTACTTTGTTGCTTTATACGATGATGAAAATGGTATTGGTCGACCGCTCAGCATTACGAGCATGGAAGGTGGAACCTACACAGGGGCTACGCTACCCACAAGACCTTCGTTTTACAGTTCTAACGTACATAACCAAAAAGGGATGTGGGGAAGCATTATTCCAAACGATCTGAATAATGGAGTACGTTCTTTTTCAATTTTGAATGACGCCACCGGTTTGGTAGAATTCTTTCAAAAGGATGCAGATGGAACTTGGGGACCTAATTCTGTTTCAACCGCTAATCCTTCTGGGGGAAGTGGAACAGCCATTGAGTTTAAAAAAGAAGACGCCCCTATGGTGCCTACAGAAATTTCATTTGTGTCGTCAAGCATTAGTTATACGGAAGCAGATACCAATGCAATTATTGTGATAGAACGAAAATACTCAGGTAGTGAAAGTCAGCAAGTCGATCTTTCAGTTACTGGAGGAACAGCTACCGATAAGGAAGATTTTATTAGCACTTACAATAACTTCAACGTTAAATTCAATCCAGGCTTAGACGTGAAGGACACCCTAAAAATTGAATTGAAGGATGATCAGTTAACAGAGGGCACAGAGAATATTTTCCTTCGACTAACAAATCCGTTAAATGCTGATTTAGGTGATATAAAGACTTATGAAATTAAAATCCTAGACAACGATGAAGCAATGCTTTCTTTTGCTCAACCGACGGTTAGTGTGAATGAAAAAATCGGCAAACTTGAAATTGAATTGAAGATGGATGCTTCTGTTAAAGTGTCCTCGGATATTGATATTCTCATCAAAAGCAAGAGTGATAGTACCCGCGTACCATCTGAATTCGCTTTAGGGAAAAATAGTTACAGCGATACCTCTATCAGTTTAGGTTTATCCACTGGACCAGATAGTGCAAAAATCGTGGCCTATATTGGTGATGATGTTTCCTACGACTGGGATGATACCATTGTACTGGTGTTACGCCAGAAAACAGGTTTAGCTACCATTAAAGACAGTACGATGCTCATTATTCTTGAAGATAACGACGGTCCCTCCAGCATTATGATGGTTGGATCCGATGTTACTGTAGATGAAGGTGTTGGTTCCGTTCCTGTGAAGATTGCAGTGACAGAAAAGAAAGATGCGGGTGCTGATTTTGCCTTGCGTTTACTGACGGCAGAGAGTTCAGCTAAGGGTGGCTTGGATTTCACCTTTAACCCAGTTTCTCAACTTAAGAGTATAGATAATACTACTCCGGATACCATCGTGTTTAATATTCCAATTGAGGATGATGACGATTATGAAGGTTTGGAAACCATCAAATTTGGTTTGATTGATGTTTCTAATACCACCATTCTTAAGCCTGATACATTCTTAATTCGTGTTCAGGACAATGACTTGCCTATTTACAATATTGCCACGGTTTCGGCACAAACTAAAAGTGATGGCCAAGTAGATTCATTGGGTGTTAACTGTAGAATCAATGGTGTGGTTTACGGTGTAAATATGAGAACAACGGGTTTGTCGTTTACTGTCCGTGACTATACAGGTGGAATTCAAGTGTTCTCCTCTGTAAATACCTTTAAATACAATGTAAAAGAGGGTGATTCTGTTCTTGTTCAGGGTAAAATCGGACAGTTCCAGGGTACCGCTCAAATGGAGAGTATAGATACAGTAATACGTAAGTTCTCGGGTGTTACTTTGAGAAACCCAGTGGTGGTAACGGATATCAATGAACAAACAGAATCCGAATTGGTGCAGCTCAATCGTGTTCGTTTGATTGATCCATTCGAATGGCCTGTAGATGTCATTACAGATAATACGTGGCGCTATGTTCGAGTTGAAACATCTTCAGGACATTTAGATACTTTACATATTGATGCTGAAACAAATATCGATGGTACACCAGCACCAGAGGGTTATTTTAACGTAGCAGGAATAGGTTCTCAATTCGATAATCGTGCACCATATAAAGAGAAGTATTACTTAACCCCTAGAAGTTTGAATGATTTTACAACCGCTACATTACCTGTGATTCGTTTTGAGAAAACTTCTGAGACCATCACTGAGCTAGCTGATTCATTGGTAATGAACCTAAGGGTAAACCCAACCGATGAAAACTTCAAAGTAGATCTAGTTCAGATTGGAGGAACAGCAGTGTCTCCAATTGATTTTGACTATCAAACAAGAACCATTTCGGTTGTAAAAAACAATAATTTTTACACCGTAAAAGCCAATATTTCTGATGATACCGAAGGCGATGGAACAAAAACCTTGATTTTCGCCCTAAGAAACATGGATGGTGCTGGAAGCATCGGCGCAGATTCTGTATTAACGGTAACCATATTGGATAACGAGCCAAGCAGTGTGAAGACATTTGCAAATGCTTCTTTAAAGTTATTCCCTAATCCCAATACTGGGTCGTTCTACATATACGATGCAGATTATAAGGTACAAAGAGTGAAGGTATTAGGCTTGGATGGTAGAGTTTACTTTGAAGGTGCTCGTGCTTCTAGCGCAGGAAAATCCGTTAAATTGGATATTGCGGCGAATGCAGGGATATATATTGTAGAAGTAGAAACCATCGATGGAGTGCATTACACAGAAAAAATGATCATTAATTAATAGTATGATTTATAATTTTAAAAAGGGAGGCTACTGCCTCCCTTTTTTTATACGCCTACTTATTCCCTAATTTTGTTGAGTCTTGAAAGCGGTATTTAAGTTTCTGCGTTATGCAGCTGATTACAAGGGGTTGATTTTTGGAAACTTCATCTTCAATTTCTTTTACATCGTTTTCAATCTGATATCCCTATTGATGATCATGCCGGTTCTGAAAATTCTTTTTGGAAAGGCGGAAGAAACGAATGAGATTAAATCCTCTACCTATGGTGTGGGTGATTGGTTTTCCCATGTATACCGTGATTTTCTTGATTGGTTTTCTGATTTAGCTAAAGGCGAGCCCTTTCAAGCATTGGCTTACCTAAGTATTGGGTTGGTCATTGTTACTTTATTTAAGAATGTATCGCGCTACACTGCCATGAATTTTATGGTGCTGATCCGTAATAAGAGCATTCGTAAAATGCGACTCGACATTTATGAGAAATGCCTTAAACTGCCTATTGCATATTTTAATAATGAGCGCAAGGGTGATTTGATTTCTCGAATGAGTAATGACATCAAAGAAATTGAATTTGCTCTGATGGTATCATTGGAAGCATTATATTTTCAGCCGTTAAATATCATCATTTTTATGATTGCCTTGGTTGTGTTATCAGCCAAACTAACGCTATATATCCTGTTGTTTTTACCCCTCACCGCGATCATTATTGGCTTGATTGGTAGGTCTCTTAGACGTAAAAGTACAAAGAACCAGCAATTATTAGGTCGTGTAATGAGCTCTTTTGAGGAAACCTTGGGTGGAATTAGAATCATCAAAGCGTTCAATGCATCTAAATACTTTTACAGTCGTTATGAAAAGCAGGACCAGGAGTATACGCGTAATAATATCTCTGTTCAACGCAGATATGATTTATCATCACCGGTTTCGGAAACTGTAGGTATTAGTGTGTCTGCCTTATTGTTGTGGTTAGGTGGAAGTATGGTATTTAGAGGTGAATTAGACCCTGAGTTCTTTCTGGGATATTTCGCTATTTTTAGTCAACTAATACCCCCTTTTAAGGCTTTTTCTAATGCTTTATATGCCGCACAAAAGGGAATGGCGAGTTTAGAACGAATTCAAGAATTGGTGACGGCACCTGTTGTTGTGGAAGACCCACAACAGCCAGATACGCCTGTCTTCAATGTAGGATTAGAACTTAAAAATGTTTCGTTTGAATATCACTCGGAAGCCAAGGTGATTAAAAATATCAATATTGATGTAAAGAAAGGGCAAACAGTAGCGCTAGTTGGACCTTCTGGAGCAGGTAAAACCACACTCACAGACTTAATCGCAAGGTTTTATGATGTGAGTGATGGAGCAATTTTACTGGATGGTAAGGATATAAGGAAGTTTACCCAAGAAGGTTTAAGGGATTTAATTGGCGTGGTTAGCCAGGAGAGTATATTGTTTAACGATACTGTTAGAAATAATATCGCCTTGGGTTTGCCAGAATTAACACAAAGAGAGGTAGAGGAAGCAGCCAAAGCGGCCTATGCGCATGATTTTATCATGTCCTTTGAGAATGGCTATGATACAGAAATAGGAGAGCGTGGAGGTAAGCTTTCAGGTGGTCAAAAGCAAAGACTTTCGATTGCAAGAGCCTTGCTCAAAAACCCTGAAATACTAATCTTAGATGAGGCAACCTCGGCACTAGATAGTCAGAGTGAAAAGGCCGTACAAAAGGCATTAGAGTTGCTCATGAAAGACCGAACCAGCATTGTCATTGCACATCGTTTAAGTACGGTTATGCACGCAGATAAAATTGTGGTTTTAGATCAAGGTGAAGTGATTGAGACGGGTACCCACCAAGAACTCATAGCCAATCAAAAGCTTTATCACAAACTTATTCAACTTCAAGAGTTGAAGGCTTGATCCAAGAATTATTATTAGACCTTAAGATTGGAATTTCTCTTCGGGATTATCCTTGTTCTCGCCGCTTTGATTTTCGGTAGTAGATGCTGAACTATTTGCATCGGTTGAACCTTCAATAGGCGCATTAG
>Ga0255753_1005306_pt1 | contig 12392 bp, 8 predicted proteins | sample 041ome_10_FD_179953 | JGI IMG/M metagenome (GOLD analysis project Ga0255753, IMG submission 179953) | Coastal salt marsh microbial communities from the Groves Creek Marsh, Skidaway Island, Georgia - 041412US metaG (version 2) | ecosystem: Environmental > Aquatic > Marine > Intertidal zone > Salt...
AGGTTGAATCGAACAACTGGGCCGTCAAGCCCCCACAGGTTTGAAGCCTGCGCTCCGCGCCAGCGAAGGTCACTCCGGCTTTTTTGTTTTCTTTTCCTTCGTAACAAGGGAGTATGGGGAAAACAATAAAAAAGCCAACCCTAAACCCTGAAATTTAAAGTATACATCCTTAACTGTTTTAGGGTTTCAATTCGAAAAAAAAGGAGGGAAATCTTCCTTTTTTGTGTGCGTCTTCTCTTCAAAACGTGTGAACCCCCTTTTGAGAGTGTTTAAACAACGAAGAAATGGGTGTGAACAAGCAGCGTTTGATTGCTCGAACCGTGGTGCGGTGTTGCGGCGGGGCGGCTCGTCGGAACTCTCTGGTGGCATCGCTGAACAACCGCCATTTGAGCAGCGGTTTGGGCGCGAGCAGTACGACGAGCGGCGGGAGCGAAGCGGCGCGCAATCGTAAAAAATGTTTCAGCAGCAGCAGCACCACGATCGATGATTTTGTTGGCGCGACGACGACGAGCAGGACGACGACGACGACGAATAATGCTGGAAGCGCGTCGTCGGCGAGAAACAGAGGAACGGCGTCGTTCGGGAGCGACCGCGCGTCGACGAGCGGACGAGTTGGAGTTCTGCGGACGATGAAGAAGAACGGAAGGATGTTCGCGTCTGATGCCTCCATTCTCCCGAGCAAAAATGCGGCTGCGTCGTCGACATCGACGAAAGCAGAGGAAGAAGAAGAAGAAGAAGAAGAAGAAGAGGTCGAAGAAGACATCGAGGACGACGACGAAGGAAGGAGAAGAGAGGAAGAAGATAAAGCGAGCGTCCCAGAGTTCAGAGGGAACAAAGCCGGTCGTTTGTCCACGCAGGCGATATCTCGACACCCCGGAGGAGGAGGAGGAGGAGGAGGAGGAGGGAAACGAGGTCAAGACGAACGAAATAGAAAAAAATCGGGATACTACAAACCGGCGACGACTCGAGCGCAAATAGACGGCATGAACTGCGAGCAGCTCTTAGAGGAAATCAAGCAGAGATTTGAGTCGAGAAAGAAACCATTTTTAGGCGGCGGGAACGTTCCCAGCGCAACGGCGACTGGGACGACGAAGAGTACGAAAACGTCCTCCACCCCGCGGAACGAACTGGAAGAGTCGACGGTGGAAATCGAAAGTTTTAAGCATGAGATTAGTGAACGTTTAGCTTCGTTTTTAGGTTTTGGAGAAGGTGAGAGGGGAGTCAAAGCGACGAGGAGGTTTGTCGAACGACGGTTGAAGAGTTACTGCGAGGAGATGAATCTGTTCGTGGGAGAACGAGACGAGAGCGGGAAGAGAGTGAAAAGGATGAAAGATCCCGAGAATCCGGGAAAATGGGAGGAGAGACGATTTCTTTTGGATACAAAATTGAAGCGACTGTTTCAAACGCCCGACGGAGTCGATCAGCTCGCGTTCCGTAAGAGAACGAAAGCAGATGAGAGCGGAGATTTCGTGGACGGCGTCGCGCCGGTTTCAGTCTTTTTAGATCCGCACTTTGTGGATATTACCGACCAGGACGCCTCGCGACTGGTGCAATCAAAAGTACACGGCTCTAAAGTTATCGTGAAGAAAAACAACAGAGTATACGCCGTTCGCGAATCGGCGCTAAAGATTTTGTTACAAAGAGTCCGTTCGCCGAAAGACGTGCAGTATGCGTTGGAAGCGGTCGCTTTGTTCCACATGGAACGCGCCGCGATGGGGAAAACGAGAGGCGTCGGTTTTGAGCGCGCGTATGAATTCATCAAGGCGTGTTGCGATGTCAAATCGTACGAAACTGCATTGTGGGCGTGCGAACAGTCGCGCTCGCTGGGTTTGAACTTGTCCCGGAAGACTCTGTTGTTACTTCTTTGGCACTTACTCGATGCGAACCGCCCGTTGGAAGAAGTCCTTCGCGTATACTCGGTGATTCGCAATCTCAAACTCGGCGTCGACGCGAAAACTGCGCAATTCGTCGTCAAATCTGCCTTACAACACGGTCACGTCAACGCGGCTGCGGGTTATTGCGTTCAATTCATGCAAGCCGGCGTCAAAGTCAACCGCAAAACTCCGACTGCAATCATGAACGCCGCCATCGAACACAACCTGCCAAACGCCGCCATCGTCGTTGAACGCAGTTGGAACAAAGAGCAGCCGCAACTCCCAAAAGCGCCTTTCGACCGCTTAGCGCTAGCGCAAGCCTACGCGCTTTTAGATGCCGACGATGAGTGTACTAATGCTGCGAAATCCATCGTCGATACTCTCGACGGTTCCTTTTCTGACGAGCTCAAAAGTACAACCTCCTCCAAGCTCGCCTTGTGGCCGCAAAAGATCCTCGCCAACGCCAACGAAGCCAAAGGCGGCGCGAGCGCGGAGATTTTAGAGCGATGCAAACGCGGTATGGTTCTGATTAAGAGCGCGTGCGACGGGAAGTTATTCGACGACGTGGACGTCGAGTACGCGTTTTCCATGTTGCAAATAGACGACAACGTAGATGATGAACAAGAACAAACAGGGGAAGAAGAGATGGCAGTAGCTGGAGGCGAGGATGAGAAGAAAGAAGGTTAACGATGGCGCGCTCAATCGCGAATACTTTCGCGTAGCAGCGGCAGCAGTGGAAGAGCTTTTTTTTGTATTGTTGTAATAGTCACATCGAGGTTCGAGCATCAACGAGCCTCAGAAAATTTGCTTTGAATAAAAATCATTACTCTAATCCCCCGAGTTACACGCGCGATACGTTGCCACCCCGGTTCTTTCAATGACCACCATCGCCGGCTCGGCGCTCGATTTAGACTTACTCGGCACGAAAACCACCGAGAATAGCAACAACAAAAACAACGCTTCTTCTTCTTCTCGTCCGTCTTCTCGACTGGCGAAACGTGCGTCCGACGACCGACAACAACAGCAAAACGCCGGGGAAAACAAAGATGAGAACAAGAACAAGAACTCTATCTCTTCTTCTTCTTTGGAGAAACAAATCGACCAAAAAACGTTCTTCTTTCGATGTCAGAAGTGCAGAACGCCGTTAGAGGTGGAGAGAATCACCGGCGACGACGACGTAGATCACGCGAAGTTTATCGCGGAAACGAGTGGGAAGTTGAAAGTGACAGTTGGCGAGAAGCAGTTTCGAGATTTTTTATTGGACGAAGACGCGGAAGAGACGGCGAGGGGGATGAGTCGCGAGGAAGATTTCATCACTGGAGACGGGAATGGTGAGGATGCTCTCGAGCGTAACTCGCTCGCGTCTTCATCGTACGTGCACCTACCGACTTCGGTGCAAAGAACGAAAACATCGGACGCGTTGAAAGCAGCCGGGAAAACGGCTGCGACGCTTTCGAGAATATTCGACATAGCGAGCGAGAAAACGAAGCATGATTTCCCGCTTTGCGAAACGTGCGCGAAAGAGGTTGAGATGAGCATCGAGAAGATGTGCGAAGATTTGGAAGAGGAGTGCGAGAAGTACGAGAGAGCGATCGCGAGTTTAGATTTTAGCAAAGTTGGCGGCGGTCGAGAAGGGGAGGGAGACAAAAAGGAAGGGGAAAAGAAGAAGCAAGAGCGACTGGAAGAACTCGAACTCCAGCTCCAACATGCGTTGGAGAAGGATAAAGCGATAGAACTAGAGGTCGAGAGATTAGAACTGGAACTAGAAAAACAGAAAGTGCGGAAGAGAGCCTTGCAGCGCAACGCGGCGCGAGTTAAGAAGGCTGAGTTTGAAATTTGGCACGAGGCGAACCAATTTGAAATCGACGCTAAATCGTTAAAAGAAGAACGAGACGCGTTGGAAACAAAACTAGAACGTGCATCTACACAATTAGATTTACTCAGGCGAACGAACGTATACAACGATGCCTTTCACATTTGGCACGACGGACCGTTTGGGACCATCAACGGATTCCGATTGGGTCGCACGTCCACGGTGCCGGTCGAATGGGACGAAATCAACGCCGCGTGGGGGATGGCCACCTTACTCTTACAATCGCTCGCTAATGCCATGAAAATTGAGTTTCGCTCGCACGCGTTGCGTCCAATGGGTTCGTTTCCTGCGGTGTGCGAAATCAACGCCAATACGAATATGGTTTCGAAGTGTTATGATTTGTTCGGTCCTGTGAACATCATGACCAGTCACAAGTACGATCGCGCCATTTGTGGCTTTCTCGCGTGTCTCGACGAACTCGGTAGGCATTTCGCGCAAAGAGACTTCGAGATGGGCGTTGAACCAGTGTTCCGGTACCCTTATTTGATCGAGGCGGATAAAGTAGACGGGAAGAAAGTTACGTTTACTTTCAATCGAGACGAAAAGTGGACGGCGGCATTGAAGTTGGTTTTAACTGATTTGAAAATGGCAGTCAGTTACGTCGCATCTCGTAACGGTTAGATTTTATATACATAATAGGAACCAATAGATGATATAGGTCAGCGCTGAACGTTGAGAATGTATATTATAGATAAAGCTGTATTTTATAATTGTATGTTTCATCCAGGAACAAGACCTGTTATATAGTAATTTTACAAAGAAACGCCTAATATTTGTTCATGTAAGCTTGTCTCGCGACGCGTTCGGCGTCGATGTCACTCAACGATTCTAAAAATTCTGGTAAGTCCGTTTTCGCTACTTGCACTACACTTCCTTCGAAACTTCCGTGTTTCGTGTGCGCTCTCACTTGCTCTGCCGCGCGTGCGTACGATTGCATGAAAAAGTTACCTCCGCTTTCTATCGAATCAGTCTGCGGCTTTTCCGTCACGCCGACAACCAAACAATAGTTCGGGTCAATCATAGACGGTCCGACGACAATTAACGGTCTGAGAACTTTCTTCACCTGTCTCAAAGCGTCTTGCAAAAACAACGCTAGGCGCAAAAGCGTCAACGGATGCTTAAACAAATCCACATCCGCGGGAGAACCGTGCTCGGTCAACGAAAAGTATCTCAATGAACCGAGCGTTTTAATCGCACCTTTATTCGACAAGGCAAACCCACCTTGACGGATGAGCGCGCGTTGCACTCGCATTGCTCGTTGTAATCCATTCGACGTCTCCTCCCAATTGCTTAAACTTAGAACCTTTGAAGCGGTCCAAAATGCCGCCGCTGAGGATTCCGGCGTGCCGTCGTCTTCCTCGCCTCCACCTCCCACACTTTTCCGTCTGTTATTGTTGCCTCTGATGTCCATATCGTTTTCGGTGTTGATATTCTCGTCGTTTTCCATTTCGTCGTCCTCGTCGTCATCCACGTCGTATCCTGTATAGTTCTCTAAAATAGCCGTCGCTGCGTACACTACGTCCATCGCTGACACTTTCACTTTAAATCCATGGTGGTACGTGAACGACCAGTATGTCAAATCGTGCAAACCGCCGTGCGATCCAGCGTGTTCTTTCAACTTTTCTCGCATTTGCTTCTCCATGTGCGGACTCATGTGAGAAAACTTCTGCTTCGCTTCTTGCAAGGACAACCCGCACGTTGCCAACAACGAATCCAACAAGTGAACACCGCTCTCTTTCCACGTTTGTAATCGAGTAACAACGTAGGGCGAATGCAGCATCGCGTCGTACAAGTTCCAATGTCTCATCATCTCAAACCTTAACTCCTCCACTTCAATAGAAATCTTCCGATCCTCAAATACCTTCACCATCGTTCCGTCTTCCAAAGCTCTCTCGGGGTGCATATTCTCGTTGACTGAATTCGATACTTGCGACATCAACTCGAAACAATACTGCTTATACGTCTCCTGACTCACTTTTTGGTGCGCTAACTGGTCGGTTAAACTCACAATTGCCAACCACAACAACAAATTCTTTTCTAAACCTTCTTTCTTCATGTCGAACGCCATATCGAACGCGCACAAACCAGCCGATCGACCGTAATACGATCCGCGTCGATAATATTCCAACCGTTCCGCTTGCCTTTTCTTTCTTCGTAACGCAACCGTTCTCGGCGATTCCGGCTGCTGAGCTTCTCTTTGTGATTGTCTCTCTCTTTGCCTTTCTAACTTGATTTGTCTGCGTCTCGCCGTTTCTTCTTCGTCATCGTCGTCGTCCGAGCTAAAATCTGACTCGTCTTCGTCCTCCTTGTCGTTCTCGTCGTCTTCGTCTGAGTCTGTATCCATCTCCGGAAAGTAATCTTCCCCTTCCTTGGAGTTGTCCCTGATCACGTACACGTCTTTATTATCCTCGGATACATTTTGTAACGATAACGGTCGGTGCGAATCCAACACGTACGCGCGGCAGTTCACTTTCAAATCCATCAACTCCCTCACGTCCTCGCAGCCTCCGCAGTTAATCAAAACAATCGCGCGATCTTGTTCGTCGTCCGGAATATCTTTCCCTCGCTTGCGCAACTCCTCGGTCCCGCTCACGGGGAACACGGAAAACGGAACGTTATCGGAATGGAACATTGATTTTAAGATTCGGTACGCGCACAAAGCGTCCACGTCCGCGGTGGAGACGTAGATTAATATCGGCGTTTGGTAGCCATCTCGGCGGATGATTTCGTAACAGTGGCGGTAGTTTTCACGTTCGACTAACATCTTCTAAACGCGTTGGTGTGTGATTAACTTCTCTCCCCCTCGGTGCGTGTGTATATTTCTACCGATGCGCGCGCTTGTTCTCTCTTTCTCTGCGTGTGTGTGAGTGTGTATCGCTCGCTATTTCGGGCGACTTCTGAAGTGGGTCGTGTGAAGTGCTGCGTTTGAATTTTGAATTTTGTTTAGGGTTTTCCCATTTTTTTAAAGGCGAAGGAAGGCGTTTGTACGAAAACAAGTGTTATCTTATATTTGTTTGAAGGTACCGAAAGATACCCGTGGTGGTGATGTTGGTCCTCGGCCAGGATGGGAATGTAATGATACTACTCTCGAAATAATCGTAGCATCGGCGTTGTCGTCGTCGATGTGTCCTGCGGTAAAAAGAATATGAAACGAAAAAGCACTCGCGCGAGAAGAAAAAGACAGACAAAAGCGAAAACAAAACAAAAAAAACGAACGCCGAGAAGCCGCGCGTCCAGTCTCTCTCCGTATATATAACCACGCCGAAGCGCGCTCGCTTCGCGGTTCTCATCCATACCAGACGCGCGCTCTCTTGATTTCCTTTTTTTTCTCTTCTTTCTTTCTCTCTTTTTTCCTCTCTCTCTCCTTTCTTTCTTCCAACACGCAGACTCTGCGTGCTCCAACCTTTTCTTTCTCTCCGGCAAGACTATTGCTAAAAACTACTATAAAATACATCTCTCTCTCTCTCCCTTTTCCCATCCATCCATCCATCCCTCTTCTATTCATCGCGTGCACTCTCTACTACTCCTACATTACTTCTAGATATAACCGGCTGATTATTAGTGTGTTGTTGATGCGTTTATCTAAAGTTGAACCTCTTCAAAACCGATCTTTCCGCGTTAGCGGCATCCTTCGCCACCTTTTTCGAGTCCACGCTGCTCTCCGCGAAGCACTTCCAAAATCTCAACGTCTCATCCGCAGCCGCAGAAACCACCGTCGTTCCGTCCGGCGACTGCGCCATGTGCAATACTCTCGCCGTGTGGCCAGTAAACTCGGCAATCTTCGTCATCGTCGGGTACTTCCACAAGCACAACTGATTCTGCGAATACCCGTGGCTCGATAGCAACTCTCTCTCGTGCGTGTTCCACTGCAACGCGCACACCTGCGAGTGCGTGTCGACCGAGTTCGTCATCGCCCCGGTATTCGCGTTCCAAAACTTGATGCATCTATCCGCTGTACCGCCCCCAGACGCCAAAACATTCGCTTGCCACGGACACCACGCCAAAGCCTTCACCGCGGCTTGATGCGCGACCAACTTGTGTCTGTACGTCCCGTTCGACAACGACTGCGAGTCATAAATGTGCAACGCGTTGTCGTTGCCGCCCGAGGCTAGCTGCGTCCCGCTCGGCGACCATTTCAAGCCGCAAACCTCTTGCGAGTGGCACGTGAAAGTATTCGTGCAATGCTCACGAATTCTAACGTCGTGCGTCATCACCGTCGTATCTCTGGAACCAGTCGCCAACTGCGTCCCGTTCCACGCCAAAGCGCCAACTCTCGCTTCGTGGCCTTTCAACGTTCTCACTTTTCTCGCTCTCGACGCGTCCCAAATCTGCACCTCCGCGTTGTTCGTCCCCACGGCAATGTGCTTACCATCCGGAGCCCAGTTCACGGATGTCACATAATCCTCTTCGTCGTTTTCCACGTCCGTCTGCATCAACTGGTCAATCGCGCCCGTCCCGGCGTTCCACAAATACACCGTGCACCCTAAAGCGACGGCAATGGAATTCTGAGACGACCAATCGATCAAGTTCAAATAATAATCATCAACCAACTCTGGCGCGTCTAAAATCCTCTCCGGTGCCTGCGGGATGTGACGAAACTGTTTTTTCCCGCCCTTTGAAACTCCGATGTGATTCGAGGAGTACATCTCGCGCGCGGCGTTCTCCATGCCGCTCGGCGGCGCCGGCGCCTTTGATTTAAACGCTAAGATTTTCGAGTTCAAGTGATCACCATTTTCGTTTCCTCCGGTCGATACCGAATAGTTGGACGCTAATGATTTCTTATACGCCTCCTGGAGTTTGTTTGTTCGTTCGTTTTCAAAAAGAGTGGTTTGGATTGACGTCAGTTTTAACATATTCTTTCTTTAGTTTTTTCTTGTGGGGTATGCGTGAACCCATTTTTTTTTAATTTGCAGAGAGCACTTTTCCCCTAAAACCAATCACAAATCTCTCATCAATCGAAAAGATAACTTTGTGAAGAAGAAGAAGAAGAGAACGGAACGCTTCTCTTCCACACCAAGGGAACGACGACGCGAAAGAAAACAACGAATTCCGACGAAGAGAGGAAGAAAAGATAGACATCGCGGAAGACGACAAAAGGACGAAAGTAAAACACAACAGAAAAAAATCCATATCTAGAAATTTTCCCCATACCTTGCTCGGACTCGCGATTAACAACGAATCTGGTTGACTCGCACTGGACCCATCGCCATTGGTAGCGTTGTTATTACCATTCGTGGATGAATCTAAAGCGTACCTGGCGACGTCCAAGTCAATCGCAGATCGGTTGGCGATGAATCTGTCCCGAGATGGCGTCGGTGGTTGCATGTTTGTGTGTGTGTGTGTGTGATTAGGTGAATTTGCGCGCGCGCGGCGTGTCAGCTTTAAAAAATGACGAATTTTTGAAAATTTTTTTTCTTCCCCCTTTTCAAAAAAAAAACTATTTTAGGGTTTTAACCTCCTAAACCCTAAACCCCAAATTAATGTATAGTAGGGGCGTCACTCACAAAAAGAAAGAAAGAACGAACTGCCCGGGAACGAACGAGCGCAAGATGATGACGACGACAACGCGAGGAGGCGCTCTGTTGTTGGCAACAACCGCGATGATAACGAGAAGAAACCCGTTGGAAACCAGCAGCGCGAGTAGTAGTTATAGTTACGGTAGTAGTGGCAGCAGCGGAAGAAGAAGCAGAACGAGTGGTAGAATTTTAACGCGACACCATCATCAGCGGCGCTTCGCCGCCGTCGCCGCGAATGCAACCAACAGAAACGGCAACAACACCGGCGTCGTGCGCTTAATACGCGTGGAAGACGACGACGACGACGACGAAAACGATGCAAACGAGAAAAAATCGAGCGGCAGCGGAAGTAGCAGCAGCAGCGACAGGAGAAGGTCGAGAAGACGAAACGCTTCTTCTTCTTCTTCTTCTTCTTCTTCTCGGCAAAAGGAGCAACAACGACTTCCGAAGGAATACGACAAAGTGGCGAATGCGGATTCGGCAGCCGCGGCGAAGGAAAAAATGTTTCAGATTTTACGCGACAGCGCGAGCTGGGATCCAGACGTGGAAAAATTGTTAGATGGGATCGACGCGAACGATCCAGACGCGATAGAAGAAGCGATACGAAAACGGTTCGAGGAAAAGAAGAGCGGAGTGTATAAACCGCTGAACGAAGACGGGGACGAAGGTTCGAGCGAGAGCGGCGGTTCGCAAACTCCGACGTTGGTGTTCTTCAGGCAAGTGCAGACGCAAAATTTATGGGTCTGGATGGAAGCGAGAAATACCATAGAGGATAAAGAGAAGGAGTTCTTCGACGAGGCGATCAAATCGTGGTTCGTGGTAGGAAAGTTAGGCGGGTACAACGTGGAAAATCAGCAGTGTCTGGAAAGCGCTTCGGTGCTGAACGATACCATCAGTCATTTGGATTACGACGTCGCTCGATCACACGACAGAACGAGCGCGTCCTTATTTCACGCGATCGGAGAGGTTGAGTACAGAGGTAAATGGGCGAGAGTTTGGATGGATTTGGGCACGGCAGATGAGATGGCGATAGATGTGCTCATTAACTCTTTAATCACCTTGAGCAGAGAGTACGTGGGAATAAAACAAATCGTCATCGGCGGCGATAACGAAAACGGCTGGGGCACGGAAGATTCCGGGTACGGGCAAGAACAAGGGAAACAATTTGAAGATTTCGACCCGGCGTTTGATGAGATGTTTGGCGATATGCGAGGGATGCGAGGGAAACCGAACGCGGAAGATTCGAACTGGATGAGTCGATGATGATGTTAGGAGGAGGAGCGATTCGGGAAATAATATTTGCGCGCTGATGAATCGTCGAATGATTGTATAAGTAATGATATATTGTACTCGATAATAATTAATACTGTTAATGAAAACAAATCGCTAAAGTGTTTCGATCGGTCTCTCTCTCTCTCTCACACACACACACTTTCTTTCTCTCTAAAATATTTATGGTAACAACGAAATTTACAACCGGCGCGTTATAAAGAATTTTACGCCGAGGAAGTCTGCGCCAAAAATTGCAACCTCGTGACTGGATACTCGCTCTCTTTCACTTTCAATCCTCGCACGCCAAACTTCACTTCGTTCCAACTCAAATTCTTAATCTCGTCTTTTAACTCATCTTTCGGTAACGGGATGCCTTTCTTGCGCATCTCTTCCAGCGGTAACGCTCGTTTACACTTCGCGAACTGGTAGGAGCCTTCGTTTTCGTCTTTGCCTTTGCCCTTCACCCAGGATAACTGATACCGCTCATCTTTCGTTTCCAAATACAGCGTATCTCTGCGTAACCTCGCGGAAGTCCACTGCGATTTCTTGAATCCTTTGTCAGCTATCGCTGCCATGGAATACTTCATCCACGGTTCGTTGCACAAGTTGTATAAAACGGTCACTTCTCTTATCATCCTTTTCTTCCTGGCGACGTTGACGTTGGCGTTGGACGCCGCTCGCGTCCTCTGAGCGCGTTCCTTATCTTCAGGTACGAACGTCGGAACTACCATATACCTCAACGATTCTGGCGCCGTTGGCATCAACTCGATAGTTTGTTGATTCACAGTCATAGCCACCGCAGATTCTACCACCATCCCGAAATCATCGGCGTTGATTATTTGACCGTTTGACGTATGCAAAACGCCGTTGCTCAGCGGATCCGCCGCGCTCGCGGCGACGCCACCTACCCCGCCTTCCGCATTCTCACCTTCTCCGCCTTCCATCGTTTCTCCCTCTTTCACATCCGCTGGTGTACCCGCCGCCCCCGCTGCCGCCGGCGCCGGCGCCGCGACCAACTTTTCTCCTCCAATCGTCTTCTTCTTCGCGAACCCGCTCTTCCCCCACGCTCGGCTTCGAATGCCGTTCCTGCTCGAACTTCGAAACTCATCCGACACGTCGTCCACTCTTCTCACCCTGGCGCGAATCTCGTGTAAACTCGGCGGTACTTGTAAACTCGGCACGTAGTACCCGCAGTGCATCAATACCGCGACCACGTCCGAATCCGACGTGTACACGTCCGTCCCCCAAAGTTGGTGCCCTCTGACTTGTCGATTGGTCGAAACCGTGCATTCCGCCGGTATGCGCACTTCAAAAACGTCGCTCACGTTGTTCGAATCCGCGAAATACTTGGTCAGAACCTCGCCTATTCGGTAGTGGATGATTTGTTTTTGTTGTTCTTTATCATCTTCTTCTTCTTCTTTCGTTGTTGTTGTGGCTCCTTTCCCCGCCGCGTTATTACTACCACCACCACCCGTAGTCGTCGCGACGTTGTTCGATCGCGCCGAACGGCGCTGACCACCTCCATCTCCGTTATTGATGGAGTTGTTAATGTTGTTGTTATTCTCGTCGACACCCGCACCACCCGCACCACCACCACCACCAACTTCTTCCGCTACCGCCGCAGTCGCGTTAGCAGCCGTTGTCGTCGTTCCGGCGACCGCGGGCAGTTCTGCTTGCGCCGCCGAGCGCTTCGCGCGCGCCGAAGGCATGATGATGAAATGATTCGACGGGAAACTCTTTCGTGTGTGTTTCTTCAAAAACTCTGAGGAGGTTTTTTTGCTCAAAATCTTCTTCGTTCGCTATTTTTTAACGTAAAAAATCAAAAAAATACAACACCACCTTTATTACTAATACGCC
>Ga0255753_1005307_pt1 | contig 12391 bp, 5 predicted proteins | sample 041ome_10_FD_179953 | JGI IMG/M metagenome (GOLD analysis project Ga0255753, IMG submission 179953) | Coastal salt marsh microbial communities from the Groves Creek Marsh, Skidaway Island, Georgia - 041412US metaG (version 2) | ecosystem: Environmental > Aquatic > Marine > Intertidal zone > Salt...
TTCTGTTTGTGATCGTTTTCCAAGGGCAATAAAAACACAACGACGAGAAGAAGAAAGAGAAAAGAGACAAAATTTCACGCACCCGTCGGAGTCCACCGAGAGCAAAGGTTCGTCTCGTTGTTGTCGCGAGCATTATTCTTGCGCTTTGAGCGGGTGTGCTTTGCCGGAAAGGCGTGAAGATTTGACGATGAAATTTGCGGTGAAAAGGGGAGCAAAAGAGAGGGTCACAAGCCTTAGGGTTACAGACCCTAAATACTTGTTAAAAAAATTTTGTCGTATTTTCGAAAAACGACAGACTTTTGACGAACACGAAAAACGTGTATGTTTCCGACGACGAAAACGACGACGAATGACCGCGACGCGACGTTTCCCTCTCCTTTCTTCGCGTTCCACCGAGCGTCCATGCATTTTCCGCAGTCGTTTTTCCAAACAGGACCATTATTCTCGGACGAATACGACTTAAACGGAAACGAAAACTTTGACGACGAAAACAACAACTTCTTTTCGACCCAAACGCTTTTACGCCGGAAAAGAGTCACCGCGAAGCAGTTTCACTTTCCGTCGCAAACGTTTCTGCGATATTTCTGGTACGCGCGATTCGGGTTAATCGTGTGCGCCGAGCCGTGTGGAGGAAGAAACGACGATGTGGATGGTTTTTTGAGGAAGGTGCGCTCGATGGGGACGACGATACCGACGGACGACCACGGAGGTTTTCGAAGACGAGGGCAACAACAACAACAACAACAACGACAACGGGAGGAAAACTCGTATTATTGGTACCGACGCGGTGGTGGAGGAGGAGGAGGACGAGGGAGAATTCCGAAACCGAGAGAAGGACGAGGAGGAGGAGGAAGAGGGGGAGCGAAGTTTTATCGGCACTTTTCTCCGTCGTCGTCGTTCCGCGGCGACGCTACTCGAGGCCTCGGCGGGGGCGTCGGCGGTGCTGGGTTTCGACACCACCGGGATGAAGGAGCTTCGAGCGGAGAAGACGGCGGCGCGTGGTCGATGGTTCCTTTGATTTCGGCGTCTTCTCGTTCGTCTTCTTCGACGTGCTCGTCTTCGCAAATCTCGTCGTATGGAGGAATGAATATTCCGTATTATGGTTCTCCGTATGATTTTGAAGCGGCGTTCGGACTCTCGCCATCTTTTCGAAGAATCGGCGGCGGACAAAGCTCGACGAAACGAAGATTAAGACGATTAGAGGAACGCATCGCTTTGGGGATTAACTTGGACGAGAACGGAATCCCGTTTGATCGCGAATTGACCGAGGAGCAACGGGAACGGTTGTTTGAGTTTCGAGCGTTCAAGAAGGAGTTGCAGCGGGGTGAACCTTTCGTGGAGAACGCCGAGGCACTCGGTTTGTTTTTGGAGTACGAAGAAGAGAAGAACGTACTTTTGCTTGGATGTGGGACTTCCCCCGACAAAGACGATGACGAACGAGAGAATCGCCACTATCAAAACGACAAAAACGACAGCAACGACATCGAAAACGAACATTCGTGTTTCGATCTGGAGACGTTCGTGAAAGACGTCGCCGAGCGCTTACACGTGGATGATGACTCTATCGACTCCGAGACGGAATACAAAGACGGAAATTCAAAAGGTACTTCGAGCGGCGTTTCGTCGCTAGATGTTTCGCACGAACAACAATAAAGCGATACGACACGATACTACCATACTAACGATATTACTATTCTTGATACTACTACTCATTTGAAATGATATGCTCCTTTACTACGTTCTGGTTCTCTACTGGAAAATTCTTCTATATTTTGTGTATTTTCACCAATCGTCGTCGTCGGAATTGCCCTTGTTCCAGTCGTCTTCGAACTCATCATCGAGTAAGTCTACGATCACAGGCGGTACTGGCACGAACGGAACATGCGACGCCGGCATCTTTCGTTTGTGTTCTCCTCCTTCCTCCTCCTCTTCTTGAGTGTTGTTGTTCGAAGGTAAAGTCGATACGACGCCGTGGCGAGACTCCGAAATCTTCGCCATCATCGCCGGGTCGCTCAAAGACATGCTATCATTACTCACGCGTTTCTTCGTCACGTTATGCGTTGATTTTTTAACCAGAACTCTCTTCTTCCTTTTCTCTTCATCAGGTTTTCGAACGCTCGGAAGTGCACCATCATCTTCTTCTGTGTCGTAATCGATTTCGTCGTCATTGATGAACGAATCCTCGTACTCGTCCGTAGTTTGAGTGTGGTTTTCCATCGAAGAATCTGGCGGCGTGTCCTGGACGTTATACTGTTGATTTCGCGGACCAAACCGAGCAAAAGTATCACCCAGATTCACCATAGGAGTCGGTTGCGTGTACGGATTCCCACTGTTATTTGTAAATGGCACATTGCGGTTGTTCGTATCGCCGTCCGTGTTTCCAGCCGAACTAAAGTATTGCGGATGATGACGATGTCCATCACCTCCAGTCTCTGGAGACTCGTCGTCGATGAAACGGGCATCATCAGAGTCGTAATCCTGTTCGTTCGCGTCGTCGTCGTCACCTCCTTCGCCACCGGCAATATCGTCCAAAAATGTCGATTTTTTCTTCAAAGGTTTCTTGCGTTGCTGTTGCTGTTTTTGATGTCTATTGTTTGCGACGACATCAAGAGCGGGAACGCTGGGAGCTACTGGTAGCACAGGAGACGGCTCTTTCGGGACTTTTTCGCGTCGTCGTCTCTTGAAGCGCAAACTTTCATCGCTCGGAAACGAACCTTCCGAATTTTGTTGTTGTTGAGTTTTCTTCTTTTTGGAGGAGTTCGTTCGCGGTACGCGCGGATCGGGAGGTGGCATCGAGACGCTTCGACGTCGCTGTTCTTCAGCTTCCTCCGCTTTCTCTCTCGCGATCAGCACGTGCTCCTTCAAAATATTCAAAGGCATGTGATCGAGCGTCTTCTCGACTAACTCTTGGTTTTCTGTTGCCAGCGAGACGCGCGAGAGTATCGGTGCAGCGTCAGCAGAATTTTTGCGCAACGACGGTGGTACTGACGGTTCACGAGAAGCAGCCAAAGATAAGCGCATTCGCGCCGCTTCTGCTGCCGACGGAGATCTTTGCGGTCGAGGTTCAGGAACTGGTGACACCTTTAGGGATTCTTTTTCTTCGATTACGATGACTTCATCGTCGTCATTCTCTTCCTCTTTCTTTGGTTCCATGGTACCGATCACCGGGACTTCTTCCTCTTGCTCCTCCTCCTCCTCGTCTGAGAACAAAATCGGCTGATCAGCGCGAGTACCTGCCTCGGTAGGAGGCATATCTTGAACTGCTACTACTTCTTCTTCTTCCCGGAGTACCTCCGGTAAGAGCTCATCCTCGTCATCGACGTCGGAAGAGATGACAACTTCATTATTCTCGAACGAATAGGCTTCATCGTCATTTATTATCACCGGAATATCATCATCTACACCATCTACACCAGCGCCGTAGTCATAGTGTTCTTCGTTTTCTGCATCCGTGGGATAGAGAGGGAAAATTTTTCGATCGTATTCGTCGATGTCGACGCCTTCGTTTACGCGCAAGTTCACGCCATCTCGAATCCTCTGCGCGTGTTGTCTCTTTTCGTTCACCGCACCACCAGCAATAGCATCTCCACACCACAATTCATCGTCAAAGTCATCGACTGAAGTGTTGGTTGAACCTCCCGGTCCCGATGGACTTCTCTCGATGCCTTGTAATTTCGACATGGAGCGAACAAGAAACTTAGTCATCGCACCGTGTTCAAAATTGTACACCTTTTGGTATTGACACTGGTATGGCAAGCTTCCCGCGAAACCTTTCTCTTTCATCTCTTGCAGATGCGTTCGCTGCTCGTCTTCTTCAAAAACGAGCGATGAAGATGCCATCGTCGCAGTCGCCGCTGCCTTTCCTCTCATCTCGTCGGCCTCTAGGCGGTAGGCAATGAGGAGGGATTCGTTGCCAACATCCAAAGCTTGATATTGCTTGGCCGGATTGGAGTCAAAAATGAGCGTCGAAGTGGACGTGTACTTCCTCGATTTACTACTGTTTCCTACTTGGTTCTCTTGCAGTAGTTTCGTTTTCTTCGCAAGTGACGCCGCGGTTCTCGATTTCGTGCCGTTTTTCTCCTTCTTAGACGTACTCTCGATGCAAATCAACTCGCATGACGGAAATATCTCGTCCGGAATCATCCGCGGAGTGTCTTTGCACATCACGACGTATCGATCCGGCGTTTTCATCTTACCTTGTAAATCGTGGTATTTTTTCAATTCCGAGGTAAATTTGTTGTGTTCTTTTCCTTTGGTTGCTAACACGACAACTTTTCCGTTTCTCGCGCGACCGGTTCTACCCATACGCTGCACGGTTCTAATAACATCAACCACGTCGTAAAAGACGATTAAATCGACCGTTGGAATATCGAGGCCTTCTTCGCCGATCGATGTCGCGACTAAGCAGTTCAAGTTGCCATTTCGAAAGTCTTCGAGTACCGCTTTTTGTTCTGCTTGTTTCTGCCCTTTTTGTTTCTCGAAAATCAAAGGATCCGCGGCACCCTCTCCTCCTCCTGCTTTGATGTTGTTATTATTCTTGTGTTGCTGTTGCGCTAAAACTTGCTTTTCGCGATTGCGCCTATCTCGGGCGTTCTCTCCAGAGCCTTGACCGACAAAAGGTGCAACTTTTACTCCACACGCGTTCTCGCCTCTCGGTTTGATTTCTCTCAACTGTTCGACGATATCTCGAACGGTGTCTCGATAACTGCAAAATATCATCACGCGCGTATCGTTACCACTGCTATTGTTACTATTATTACTAAATTGCTCCGCGACAACTTTTACGAGCTTCTGCAACTTTGGTGAGTGCTTTGCGCCGTTCGAGGCTAACGATCGAATCAGCTCGCATGCCTCTTTGAACTCTATGTGCTTGTCGCTCAAAACTTTCGCGTGCGAAAGATTACGTGATATGAAATCGTACGCTTGAGAGGCACCAAATTTTGTGAACAAATCGATGATGTGTGTGATATGCTGCGCGTGTCGCAAAGAGTGCCCGCAGGCGTCTTTATTTCTCGTCGGAATTAGACCTCTTTGTACGAACGTCGACATTTGCTGCAGTAAAAATTTTGCCGGTGGATCAGCATTTGGAAGGTCAAGAAACCGTTTCACGTTATATGCAAGTCCATTCATCATTGATACCGGTATCCCGTGATTATTATTGTTATCAACGGGGTTAAACGCGCCAAATCCCGTAGCTTGTTTCAAATGCGGTTTCATCGAGTCCTTCAATAAAGTCAAAATACCCGCGGAAACATCGTCCTGGCTAATCGGCTCGACGACAAGATCTTTTCTGAACGTGTATTTCGCCACATCTACGTCTAATTCGGATCGAAATTCAACTCTGTTAATATCTAACGCCGACACGATGTTTTGAACGCTTTCAAGCTCTTTCCCGGGAGTCGCCGTGAGCGCTAAAATTCGAAACACTGCGCCGCGTTCTTTCAACTTGGCGACAATTTGCGTGTACGCGTAATTCCCAACCGCCCTATGCGCTTCGTCCACGACTAAGCAGACGACATCTTTCGCGTTCAAATCGCCCGTTTCGATGTCGTTGCTCACCACCTGCGGTGTGCAAAAGAATACTTTCTTCTCCTTCCAATGCTCTCTGCGCGAATCCGAGACCGTTTTCCCTTTCTTCTTCGTGCTACCCATTAGCACGACGGTTTCTTCCGACGGGATGCCACAAATATCGTGGCACGCTTGCATTTGCTGATCGACCAAAGGTCTCGTCGGCGCTACGAAAATAACTTTCCCGTTTGGAAACCATCTCTTATAATTCAACATGACCACGGCGGCGATGAGCGTCTTGCCGAGACCGGTCGGTAAACACACTAAGGTGTTGTTCAAGAGCGCATTCGCGGCGATTGCGTATTGATACTCTCTCCGATTGACTTGTGCTGGGTAAATGTATGTCTGCGCGGCGGCTAAATCAATTTCAGATACCGGTTGTTGTTGTTTCTGCTGCTGCTGCTGCTGCTGCTGCTGCTTTCGTTGCAAGTTTGTCGTCATCGCGTTCCCTAAAACGCTCCCGCGCGAAATATTATCGTGACTCGTATTAAACACTCTCGGCGCGTACTCACCGGGATTCTCAAACGCGTTCGGTCGATACCCGGACGGTAACGTTAACTGCGTCCCTCCCCCTTTGGCGACGGCGTTGTTGTTTCTCTTGGTCGTTTGCGTTTGCGTCGCCTTTTTCGGCTGCTGCGCGCTCACGTTATTCCTACTGTTATTAGTATTACTAGTGTTATTAGTATCACTTTTATTAGTATCCGTCGTCGTCGTTACGAACATCCGCGCGATCGATTGTTGCTTCATCGTCGCCGGCGCGTTTGAATTCGAAATGTGTGCACCTGCTTCCCCAGAGACGACGTTTTGCTCCCCTCCAAAATTTTCTTTCCGAATCATCATCTGCGTATTATTCGTCGTCGTCGTCGCCGCCCTCTTCTTTGCGTTTTCGGCGGCGACAACGCGCACCTCCTCCTCCTCTTTCTGCCTTCTCTCTCGCAACGCGGCGGCGGTTTCAACCATGGAATCAAACTTGGCCAAGTCCATCAAATCGTCCTCGTCGTCGCTGAAGAAACTCATCTTTTTACTCCTCGATTTTGTATCTTAAAAAAACAGCACTCAACAAAAGACCACAAAACGTGTCACTCCTCGACCAATACCACCATAAAAACCACCGAGACGAGACGACTCTCGACCTAATCTCTCTTTCTCTCTCTCTTCTTCTCTGAATGTTTTTTGCGTGTTGTTGTTCTCGAGCGCGTGTCTAAAACGGCGAAAAAATGACGAGGTGTGTCTCCTTGTTGAAAAATTCAAAAAATCTTCAAAAAAGAACACTTTGGGGGGGGCTGGTTTTTAGGTCATTTTTAAGCCATTTAACACCAGACAGAGACGAAAGAAGAAGAAGAGAGAAAGAGGAAGAACACGCAACACAGAGACACACGGAAGACACACGAACGCTTCCTTTAAGTATTACATATAAAAAGACGTACACTAGAAAAATAAAATGGGCGCCTCGGTGCAATTCATGATCACCTCCGCCATGCGGGAAATATTAACGAACGAGTTGCAATTTTTAGACTCGGAAGTGGACGAGATGAAACCAGAGTTAGCGGCGAAAATGATCGAAACCGGGACGAAAAGACCGTTTGGGGACGGACGGGAAATGCCGGAGAGTTGGAAACGAAGGGCAATGCCGGAGAGGAAAAGAGACGCGTTGGGATTTTTCAGGAATATAAACTCGTTGCAAGTGATTGTTTTAGGGGCGATTGGCGTCCTCGCAGGGTTGGTCGTGACGAATAAAATCGAGCTCGAGACGCTGTTAGGAGGGGCGAGCACGGCCTTGCCGAAGGAGAAGTTATCGTCGCACGTGAAAAAGAAGAAGAAGAAGAAGAAGAAGAAGGGAAAGAAGAGAACGATTCCTAAACGTACGAACGTGGTTGAAAATTAAAACGAACTCTAAATTAAAACGCGCCCTTCTTGTACGCGTAATAGCCCGCGACGAGGACGAAACCTGACCCGTCGGTAATCATGTACAGATATCCAATCCCACACATGACGAATACTCGTCGCGCCATAAATTCTAAATACTTCGGGTCTTTCGGTAACACGTTCCAAGAGTCTCTGTAGCCTTGGAGAAGAATTTCTCTGGCAAAAACAAATTGGCACAACGTGTCCCAACCGTACGTGCCGACGACGGTGAAGAGTAAGAGACCTAAAACTTTGTATCGAAACGCGTCGTCCGGCATGGAGACGAACTGTAACTTGTTGTTCAAATACGGAACGACTTCGAAGGCTGCCATGAACGAACCAATGAACAAAGCTGCTAAGGAGAGCAACAAAGTTTTGTTCTCCAAGGAACCCATCATGAACGGTCTGCCTTTATAGTTGACGAGCATGACGCAGACGCGTTGAACGGTTTCGATGAGAAAGATGACCGTGTTTAACAAACACGGCTCAAACGGCGGGCCTTGTTCCCAGAACGATCTCTGCGCTTCGCTCGCGTTTTTCTTCTCTTCTTCGGAAACTTTCGCGATTGGAATCGCCTCAGGGAACGCGGCTTTCTCACCTGTCGCCGCGTGGACCAACTCTGTGGCGTAGTTCATCACAAAGACGTGGATGACGAGTTGGCCTACGATGGACAAGAATAACGCCGGGTGAAAGATGGAGCGCAACGGTCGAACAGGGGATAGCGTGTGCACTGGGGTGGCGTACGAAAACGCTAAACCTGCCGCGGTTAAACACAAACCGCTCGCCATCATTTGATTGTCCGAAGATCGAATGCCGTCGGTGTACAACACCGACAACGAAAACGCGGAAATCAAACAAGATAACACGAGCACTTGCTGCATTTGAATCGAGGACACCAACGTGCACCTGCCTTGTCGAATAATATCTACCGCAGACCGAATGGTCGGTAAGCGAGACGTGAACGGAGCCGCCATGGAAGCGTCGCCGAGTTTCACTTGCGGAAGTTCGCCGTCTAAATCGTCCAAGTTTTGCATCATGTCGCTCATGCTCGGCGCTTTACCGCCTTGTCCGCCTTGTCTTGCCTTAGCTCTTTCCATCGCTCTGCGTTTTGATTCGCGAATCATTAGTTGCGTAGAATTTTTCATGGCGGTAAACTGCGCCCACTTTTCGCCTCGCGCCATTCTTTCCTTGAACTCTTCCTCGAACCAGACTTTTTGCAACGCTTGGAGTTCTTTCGTGTCTTTTTGCTGCGCGATTTTCTCCTCCATTTTCGCCTTCTTCACTTTTTCCGCTTGCTCTTTCACTCTTTGCATCTTCTCTTGGAACGTTTCCGCCTTGGCGAGCTTTTTACCTTTTTCTCCGTCGCCTTCTTCTTCTCCTTTACTCTCGTCGCCGCCTTCTTGTTTCAATTTCTTTGTGTTTGCGGACCCAAAGCCGGAGAGGAGCGCGACGCCGACGTGCGCTTGTTTTAACGCGCCGACGTCGTTCGCACCATCGCCGCACATGTACGTGTGTCTCCCCTGTTGTTTCAAACGTTTCAAGACCCTCTCTTTATCGTCCGGAGACATTCTGGCAAAGATAGACACAGAATCCAAGTAATCCCAAAGCTCGCTTTCTGATGAAGTGCCGCTCTCCGTCGTCGTCGTCGCGGCATAGCTGGCCGCGTTCAAGCTCTCCCCGGTGACGCACAACGAATACTTCTGAGCCAATTGTGGAATGCTCAAATCTTTGTAACTCCCGATGACTTGAATGCCTCCATCTTTATCTCTCTTCGCGGAGACCCATCGAAGACTGCCACCACTTTTGTTGTTCGATTGCTCGAGCTCGAGCACTGCCGCGCCGGCTAACCCTCCTTTCGCGATGCCAACTTCGTTCCCGACGTGAAGGGCGGTTAAGGTAGCGTCCCCAGTCGCCATCATGACGCGATTACTCGAAGCGATGAGCGCGTTGATAACTTCTTCCGAATCCGTTCGAACGCGACAGGCAAACGCTAAAAATCCGGCAAATTCCAAATCGCATTCGACTTCGTCTCGAGATAACGGCGATTTCGCGTCGTTGACTCTTTTCGAATCCCCAGGTGATAACACTTTGTGCGCGAGCGCAATCACGCGCATACCTTTTTCCGCTAACGTGCGATATTGCGAGTCGAACCCATCCGGTTTACTCTTCAACAGCGTAGCAATTTTCTCCGGCGATCCTTTCACCAGCGCCCACGTTTGTTCGTTTTCGCCTTCATTTTGCTGAACGGTGGCGACGACGGACATGCGCTGTAAAGAACTCGCAAAGTGATTGCGCGCTAAAATTTTGGCGCTCGGGGTACCTTTCCACGTTCGTTTCTTGATCTCCTCGGAAAATTTCGGTTTCGATTTACTCGATTTCGGATCGTACTCCCATTTGGCGGCGAACAAGGCAGCTTGCTCCAACGGATCGCCGTACGTTTTCCCATCGATTTGGACTAAAGAATGACACCCGCCGATGATGATCGCGGACGTTTTCGAGCACTCGATCGGCGTGGCAATTTGCGCCGACGACATATTTTTACTCAAATCCGACGCGTCTACGACACCAACAGCGACAAGTTTATCCGAAGTAATCGTCCCGGTCTTATCGAATAAGCACGAATCAATCTTCCCCGCCATCGGTACTCGAAACGGTTCCGTGCAATACACGCCCGATTTCATCAACGCTAAAAGTGCTGTGTTCACCGCCATGGCAGTTTGCATGGGAAGTTCCGGAGGCACGACAGATGTCAAAATTAAAATACATCTCAACACTAACTCGTACTGCGAACGTTTGCCGTCCTTCATGCCAACCGTGAAGACGTGATACGAAGCCATGCACGCGAAAACCAACAAAATGAACAACAGAATCATCGTTTCTTTGGTATCTCCGGTGACTTGCTCCGAAGAAAACTCCATCATGCGCATTAACTTACCTTGCGTGGAAGAAAACCCAGTTCGCAAAACGTAGCACACGCACCCGTCGTCCGGCGTCGGCGGCACTTTTACCGGCCCATTAATACTACTACTACTATCCGAAGACTGTTGCATTAAAGTCGTTCCGGAGGATAACACGTGCGTTTTGTGAAGATCCTCGATGTCCAACCTCGCGTCTTCTTTATCGTCGTACGAGATCGCCTCCTTCATTTGCGGTACCGATTCGCCGGTCAAAGACGCTTCGTTCACCACCGCCGAGCCTTGCAAAATCAAGCAATCGCACGGAATGGTCGTTTCACCTTCCGGCTGTCTCTTCACGCTGACTATATCTCCGGGAACTAAATCTTCCGTCGAATGGTCCTCCCAGATGTTATTTCTAAACGCGTAAATTCTGCCAGTTTTCACCGCGATGCCTCTCAACGCCGTAATGTTCCTCTTCCTGGAAAACACCGTCGTCGCTTCGAAAATCAACATCGACAACATGTTGAACAGGGCGTACTTCCAATACTCGTCCATCAACCAAAGCATGCACGTGAACATTTGAAACACCGTCACTGGTCCGGTCAATTGTTCCTTGAACATTTCCATAAAAGTCGGCAACTCCACGTGCAAACAATTATCGCCGTACCGATTCATACAATCCTCGATTTCATCCGGCGCCATTCCAGTCGCGGTCTTTTTGAAGTAACTCGAAATCGGTAAATCCACCGGACAGGTCAACTCTCTCAACTCTCCTCTCGCCTTGCCGCTCTTCGCGTCTCGTTCCACCTCCACGTACTCGTACCGTTGCCTTTGAAACGTGCACCACAACGTCGACGTGTACGTAAACCCGTCCTCTTTACTCACCGAACTCAGCAAACGCATCTTCGTAATCTCCGGTTTCCCTTGGTGCGCGTGCGGCATGATTTCCAAATACGTATCCTCGTCCACCTCCGTAGCGTTGCGATACCGGAAAAACCGTCTCACTCTGACCGACCAGTGCTGCGCGAACATGATCAACGCGTGCGCGAACGCGACCGAAGCAAACTTAATCACCGCGACAAAGTCCGGCAACCACCACGCCGGCAACGTCGGAGGAATCTCGTACGTCACCGTTTGGTTCACCGACGACAGATCCTCTCCTAACAATCCGTTCTTGAATACTGACGAAGCTGATGCTTCTCCAGATGGTTCCTCCGCTCCATTTTTCACCTCCTTTTCCTCCTCCTCCTCGAAGCCGCCAAATCCATCGTCCTCGGTCGCCCACTCGTCCTTCACTTCAAACTTTTGCTTCGTCATCATCCCATCGTCTCCTCCCCCAAATCCACTCTTCTTCGTCACCAACTTCCCGTCCACGAACTCCGTCGGTTCGTACCCTTGACTCTTGTGATGTTCCATCGCAATTCGGTACGGTTTCCCGCTCGTCTCGTAACACTCGCGAAAGAAATACACCAGTAACGCGAGAAACGGGAGATGGTACAGACCGACGCGTGTGTTGTTTTTAGAGAGTGTAAAACTCACGCGAGGTTTGATCGCTCGAACCGACGCGATGGTCGGTGGGTAGGTCACGTACACGCTCCCTAAAAGCGATTTCGACATTTTGTTCTCTTCTTTTTCTTCTTCTTCTTCTTCTTTTGAGGAGTATTATTCGTTGTTCTCTCGCGATGAGATGATTCGATCTCGAGATGATTTTGAATGAAGTTTTTCTCTTTCGACTGCTTTTTTTTTTCTTTTTTTTCTTTCAAAAAAGGGCAGTCGTTTTCATGGGAAATCAAACTTCACTTCTCATCACTTCAAATTCCATCCCCTCTTGCGATTGATTTTCTGCGCGAGTGTGTTTGTGATACAAGAAGAAGAAGAAGAAGAAGAAGAAGAAGAAGAAGAAGAAGCATAAATGAGAAAAAAGAATCCACACCCGCAGCGCGCGGTGAACGCGAGGACGGTTTTGAAGTGCGATTTTAGGGAGGAGAAGGGAGGAGAAGAAGAAGGAGACGTGGAGCGAT
>Ga0255753_1005309_pt1 | contig 12387 bp, 9 predicted proteins | sample 041ome_10_FD_179953 | JGI IMG/M metagenome (GOLD analysis project Ga0255753, IMG submission 179953) | Coastal salt marsh microbial communities from the Groves Creek Marsh, Skidaway Island, Georgia - 041412US metaG (version 2) | ecosystem: Environmental > Aquatic > Marine > Intertidal zone > Salt...
TACCACCATATACCAAGTCCGTAATTGCGGCATCTAAAATGTATCCTACATCTCTCTTACAAGTGTCTTGATTGTATGAGAACTCACTCCAAGAAGATGATACAAATGCAACAACCTCATCTTTGATGAATTGTTTGTTTTCAACTAATAATTCTTTAGCATCTAATATCGCTTGAGATGGTTGAGTGAAAGTAGTACTTACGATTACTTTTTCAGCTAATCTTCTAGCGTAATTGATACCATCTAATGTTTGGTTTAATTGACCACCAGTATCACCATCGTTTTCGATAGTTGCCTGAGATGGGTATAAGTAATAGTATTCACCCGCTATGATACTTCTTTCGTTACCACCATAGTAAACATCGGTTCTTACCGCATCTAAAATGTATCCCACATCTCTTTTACAAGTTACCTCATTGTAATCAAATCCACTCCAAGAAGAACTTAGGTAAAGGATTGTTTCATCCTTAATGAAATCGATGTTAGAATCAATTAAATCCCAAGCCGCTCTTCTATCGACAGATGCAGTTTGGAATAATACATTTTGTACAATCTTTTGGGATAATCTACTTGCGTAATTGATACCATCGATTGTTTGATTCAATTGTACAGTTTCAGCAAGTGATGGTTGTTTATAATAGAACTCACCATTTACAACTGATTGAGATACTACACCATGTAATAAATCTTCAGCGGCTCCACTTACAATATATCCAACATCTCTTCTACACTTAGATTCATCGTATGAAGCAGTACTCCAAGAAGATGATAGATAAGCGATAGTTTCATCCTGAATGAATGAGATGTTATCAATCAATAGGTTGTATGCAGCAACTACATTTGATGAAGTTAATGCTGAACCATAATTTGTTTTAGTTGGCAACGAACCAGTTCCGTTTGTAACAATCGAAGTTACGATTGCGAATGAAGATGAAATGAATGATACATCATCTACACTAGCAGTTGCAGCTGAAGATGTTACTTGAAGAACATCAGTTGTGAATCTAATATTTTCAGAAGTGTTTTCAACCAATGTTGGTAACGAACCAGTTCCATTTTCCACAATAGCCAATACGATTGCGAATGAAGAACTTACTTTAGTTACTTCAGAAGATGATGCCGATACTAATGATGTTACCGAATTCGTACCACCTAAATAAACACTAGCAGTATTTTCAACCAATGTTGGTAATGAACCAGTTCCAAACTCAACTGCGTTTTTCACAATTGCTATTGATGAACTTACCAATGAAGCTTGAGTTGAAGTTGCTACCGAACTTCCATTTGTGAATTGAGTTGTAGATGTTACTTTAATACTACTGGTCCAGTTATTAACTTCGGTTGGAAGTGAACCAGTTCCGTTTGTGATAATATCAGTAATTACACCATAATTTGTTATAATGTTTTCAACATTTGAAGTATCAGCTGATGAAGTAACAACAGTTGCACCTGTTACTAACTTTGGTTCATCCAATGTCCATTTAAAGTTTGGAGTGTTACCAGCAATAGCAGATAGTAATGAATCTTCACCCTGCTTAATGATATCTTCAACCAAACCAAACGATGCGCTTACTTTTGCTCTTTGAGATTCACTACCCGAAACTAAAGATGATGTAAATGGTAAAATATTACCAGCTCTTACTCTAGTGGTTGTGTTATCAATTACCTGAGGTACTTCCACTATTTCATTTACCACAACTTTATCAACAAATGATTTAGCGTAGGAAATTGCATCAATTGTTTCGTTTAATTGATATCCATTTACTTTAGTTACATTTGCTTCTTGGTAGTACAATCCAGCTCTAATTGATTTTTGGTTACCACCATATAATAAATCAGTTGCAACCGCATCTAAGATGTATCCGGTATCTCTTCTACACTTATCTCGTAGGTAAACTAAGTTAGGGAATTGGGTATCAACAAATCTTACAGTTTCTTCCTGAATTAAACTTCTATTTTCAACAATCAAATCATATACTGATTGGTTGATTGAGGATGGTGATACAAATGTATCTTTTACTACCAATTTTTTAGATAAATCTCTAGCCCACTCAATACCATCAGTTGTTTGTAATAATTGAGTTGTAGTTGCTTCGGATGGATATAAGTAGTAGAATTCACCAGCAGTTAAGCTTCGTTGGTTACCACCCCATCTTAAATCGGTTGCAACAGCATCCACAATGTATCCAACATCTCTTCTACAAGTTACTTCATTGTAATCAAAGTTTCTCCAAGAAGATGATACAAATTGAATTACTTCATTCTGAATGAACTCTTTGTTGTTTACTAATAAATCGTATGCGTTTTCAACATTTACAGATGGTTCAACAAATGTTACATTACTTACCACTTTTTGTGCTAAACCACTTGCGTAGTTAATAGCATCCAATGTTTGTTGTAATTGAGAACCCGTTGCCTCAGATGGGAATAAGTAATAGAAATTACCATTTCTTACCGATTCTTCGTTACCACCAAAAATAAGGTCATGTGCTGCACCACTTACAATGTATGAAATATCTCTTTTACATTTATCCTCATCATAATCAAATCCAGACCAAGAAGATGAAATGTATGCAATTGTTTCTTCTTGAATGAATGAAATGTTACCGATTAATGATGAATATCCATTTTGAAAATCAATTGATGGATTTTCCAAAGATGAACTTTGAACGATAGTTGGTGCATAATCACTACCCAATTCTAATATTCTTGTTACAACCGCAAATGAAGAACTTACTTTTTGTTGAACTTCATATGATGATGATATATCAGTAATGAACTGAGGTGTTTCGGTTACTCTAATATTATTAAATGTAGATGATGTTACCGCAGGTAGTGGGTTATCCGCATCATTTAATCCAAACTCTACAATTTTTAGAATTGTGTTAAAGTTTCTATTGATGATGTTTACTTCAGCTGAAGTTGCTGTATCAGAACCCATATATTGGGTAGAATTGGTTGCTTTAACCAACCCATCTATATTATCAACTAAGGTGTAACTAGCGGTTGCTCTGTTACCTCTTAGTAATGTTTCTTTTACTTTTGTAAATCTATCATCTATGATGTCCAATTCAGTAGATGTTGCCGATACAGAACCAGTCGTTTGTATTCCATTTGAAACATTCCAAACTGAACCCGTAGCATATCCTCTAGTTGCAGATTTAGCTAATAAAGATGGTATATTTGAAATACCACTACTTACGATATTAGAAACTAATCTATATTCAGATTTTGCTTGTTCAGCAACCTCATCAGATGATTGTCCATTAATAAAATATTGTAATTCATCAGTTACTTTAATACCAGCATCTGTGTTTGGTACAAACTCAGGAATAGCAGATAATCCATCTTCAATCGTATCAACAATAATAGAATAATTATCTCGTACTCTATTGAATGCCTCTAAGTTACCACCGCTACCAGTGATGAAACGAGAACCACTAGCGTACATACCATAATCACCAAATGAAGTGTTGGAGTTAAGTAGTACTGCTTGTCCACCATCTAATACTTTTACTGCGTATGCTGAGAAGTTGGTGAAGAAAGATACCAACTGAATGAATCCTCTACCAACAACCTGACAACCTACACCATTTGGTGCAATCTGAGTATATGCATCCAATACCATTGATGCCAATGGGGAATCGGGATGGATTCTATTACCATCCACATTCAAACCACCACCGCCCGGTGGAATTGCTTCATATTTCTCTAAGAATGAGTTTTCCTGATTCGAAATCATCGAACAGTTCTGAACATATGGAGATGTGGTGATAAATGCGTTTGGAGCAAATGCAATAGCGAATCCACTTCTAGCATTATCAACCGATGGGAACACTCTAAGATTTCCAAATGTCATCTCCGAAAGATAACAACCAGAGTTTACCCAAAATAAATCTTCATTTTCGTTTTTAGCAAGAATCTTAGTTACCCTCAAACCAGCTCCCCAAACAGTTGTGTTTCTTGGGAGTTCGATTGGGTTATCTTCTAAGTAAGTACCAGCAGAAACTTCAATTCTGAAACCAGTAAATAGAGAACCAGTTGGTAATCCGTATCTACCATCATCTCCAGCAGTTGCTAATTCAGCGGCTCTCTTAATTGTTCTAAGTGGGAATTGTGGTGTTCTACCATCGTTGTTATCGTTACCAGAAGTTGAGGATACATAAAGTGTTGCATCCATTGCTCCAAAATCTTCCGGCTTAATTCCACCAAATAATTGGGTATCTAATGATTCTAACGAAATGGAAGATGTTAGATTTAGCGCTCTATCACCAATAACATTAAGAGGGCCATCCAAAGTAAGAGAACCGGTGATAAATACCGAACCAGTAATATCAGAAACAACATCAGGGTTATTTCCAAATGAGAAACTTTGCGATACTAATAGTGAACCAGAAATAAGTACATTATTAGCAAAGGAGGTATCTCTAATAAAATCCCCAACTTCCTCAATTTGTTTTCTTGGTATTAATCTTGCCATTTTATTCTACTTCTACAATTTTACCTTTAATAGTGAATGCCTCTTTAGGTACTTCGGTTGGTACTCGAGTGATATCCTCTGTAAATATCATCCTAATCTCTTTACTACCACTCGCATACTGCCCAGAAGTTAATTCTATTCCATTTCCATCAAAAAGTTTTACATCATACTTAGTTCTATCTTGCTTTACACCATAAAGATATACATCCAAATAATCATAAGCATTATCTACTTGTAATTCTTCATATGTGAATCTATACCCAGCTACATCCAAACTACCAGTATAACTACCATCTCCTTCGTAATCCGTTGGACCTAAGAAGAGTGTAAATAAAGTTTGCGTATCAGAATCCAATGATGATGAGGTTGGGGTAAATTCATTGATAAATGTATCTTCGATTACCTCCAATACAAAATTTTTGAAAGATAATCTATCTCTCTTCTTTACAGTGTTACCCACATATATATTTGGAACTGGTCTACTCATTAGTTTATTGGTTCAATATCACCTTTAATAAAAATCCTATCATCAGTTGAAAATGCCCAAGGTAATCCATATCTATCAACTTCTGGGAAATTTGATTTCTTCATTTTTACATAGAAATCGTTTCCAACTTGTTCATAAACATAGTCTTGACTTCTTACGAATAATTCACCTTGAGATGTATCAGATAATAAATACATAAAAACATCGAATCTAGCATGAGGTTTTCTTTTTTCGGTAAGTCTTGAATCTAAAGTTTTGATTCTCATATTTTCCACTTTAAAAATCCAATAAAGTGGATGATTGAATTCATATCTATCTCCACCAGCCTTATCAGAGGGTACACCAGTATATGTATTTGGTGCGTTTACCTCCTTCATTATATTTTTTAAAGTAAAGATGTTCATAATTCAATAAATTTTCCAGTTACCGAAATTTCATCATCAGTATCCAATTTTCCAGTGATAGAACCACCACTTTCAAAAACTTGAGTATTATCCAATCTGAATAATATTCTATTTTGAGTTCCATTAAAACTATAAGTGTATGCATTTGGTGTTACAAATACTCCATTTACATAAACTCTAAACCAATTTTTAGTATCAAATGTACCTATTAATTCTTGTGGTAAAATTGGTAAATCTACATTATTCAAATAGAAATAAGAATATTTACCAATTACACCATCAGCTGATTCATCAGGATATAGAGATTTGTTAACAATAGCATCTTTAGAACCTCTAATTGCCACAAAATCAATCACATTCTGATACTCATTATAAATATTCGGATTTGTAAATGTTTGACCTGTTAAATCGGTTTCAATGCCCCAAACAACCTTCTTTGGAGTGAATGATTTTTTAACAGTTGGGGTTTCATCGTATTTTTCTGGAAGTAGATAAGCATTTACTACCATTGTAAAGGTAGTTCTAATAACTCTTTCAGAACCTTCACCAACTTCTTGTTGATTATCAAATGAATCTATACGAGTTCTAAATTTCCAGCCATCTTCTTTACCCCAATATCTATCAGTTGCATATTGAAATGCCTCAACAATAGTATTCATATGTTCGGTAAATGATGTCCAAATCATTACCTCATAAGTAAGGGTTACATAATCAGGTATAGCAATTTGATATTGTTCAACAGGTCTATTTGCCCCACTTTGTAATGAAAATCTTTCGTACTTGTTTTTGGAAGAATATTTTTTATAATCAACCCACCCAGCAGGCAAACCAGTTAATTCTTTAAATTGAGCAAATGATGCATCTCTATCAATGGAGTTTCGTTTGAACATCACTAAAGGAATTTGAATCTTACCACGTTGGTCTCTCAAATATCCTTTTTCTCTAGCATTGTTCCATCTTTCAGCATTTCCATAAAGAAGTGGAACTTTCACCTTATTACCATGCTCCTCAACTTCAGGTATAATGGTATCAATCATATATTCGGCAATAGTAGTATCTACATCAATGAGTTTTACACCCTTAACGAATTCTTTACTAATGCCTCTCTGAAGCGCTCTATTTGTTTCTTTCTTATTCATTAGATAACTCTATCTTCAGTTTGAATCGTACTTCTTCTTGTCATAAATGTTGAAACAATAAGTGAGAATTTCTCTCCACTCTGCCCACCAATCAATTGGTCCTCTCTTACATTATCAACTTCAAAATATGCATCGTTGTGATAAATAATATCACCAATTTCTGGGTAAAATCCTTTATCTTCTAATGTGAATCTATTAAATCTAAATTGAACATTCTGTCCACTATCAGGTCCAAACCCTTCATAGGAAACCGATGTATCATCTCTTTCGATAACTGCGGCACATTCTAAACCTTGATAATATGATTTGTTGAGTGATTCACCATATAGATTGGTTTTTACATCTTCTATGACAAGTTTGTATAGAACGACAGTAGTTTCAATTACTGCGTCAACTAACTCCCTTGAAATACTTTTGAAGAAGCTTATATCCCTATCTAATGCGAATCTTGGCATTTTATCCTACATATATCGTTAATGGAACTTTTCGTAACATTTCTTGCTGATAATTAGCTTCGTTATTTCTAATTTCAAACTGATTTTTTCTACTTAACTCTTCTAAGTTTTCTCTGAGTTGTTCAATCAAAGCATCTTTTTCAGTTTGAGCTTCAGCTCTTAATGCTGCTCCATCCAACGATATTTCGGAACCAGGAATAGGTACTGAACTATATTTTTCTCTGATTGCTCCCAATAGTTCTTTAGCAAGAGCAAGTGTATATTTTCTAATCCATTGTTTACCCACATCGTTAATTCTACTATATGGAATAAAATCGTATCCAACATTTGCATAATCCGAAACTACATTATCGGTTACATTAGTTGAATTTTGAATGAATTCATTTCTTACAAAATATTCGAACCATAACTTACCGCTGGTAGTTGGTATTGGGAATATCTGAAGTTTATTATTTGTGATATTAAATGAATGCGCCGATTTGCGGAATTGGTCATTGAACTCAATTGCTTGAATTCTTAACATATCTTCGTAGATTGGCATCAATACAAATTGTGCTGCTGGTGAGAATGAACCGAATCCAAACTCATCAATTAAATTAAGCGTTCCTTGCCCACTTACCGAATAAGGGTCAAAGAATCTATTGATTGCAGGAGTTGCTTCGTGGAATACAGTAACCACATCGATTCGATTAGCACTTTCACTTACATTTGCCCAAAGAACATCTAAATCGTAAATTTGTTGATTTGCTACTAAATCAATTGAACCTTTCTTAACATCGGTATTACCACCAACACCAGCCAATGTACCATACGCATCAGAAATACCAATAAGTTCAGGTAAATTTGAACCTTGAACTAATTTTCCACTATAATTAGAACCCGTTGGGTTTCCTTTTAAGGTATCTAAGTTGTTTCTAATGTTAAATTGATTTACTTGAGCAGAATATTCAGATACTGCCTCTTCAAAACATGCAAATAAATTATCATCCACCAATTCAACATTTTGAACAGGATATCCCAATCTTTTTGCTGTCCATTGAGCAATCTTAGGAGCTTCAGTTGCGAATACTGAATCCGAATCGTATGTTCCAAATGGGGTATCTCCTGCTGAGAATGATGATGAACCAGGGTATATGTATTCTACTGCCATTTACTATTCCTCTCTTTTAATATCGTATCTATAAATATAAAGAAAAAGAAGAATAGAGTTTTTGTGGAAAGATTATACTAATCGTATTTGTATCACATTACCATTTCGGTATAAACCACCCAATGGAACACCACCAGCTGCGGCTAATCCATCGTTGGCAAAATCCAATGATTCGGATACTTCGGTTAAGATTAAGTGTGGTGGAACTACTTTAATTGAGTTTTCGCTTGTTCCCCAACGAGAACCATCACCCGGTGAACCTTTGTAAATAATACTACCAGTTACAGCAGTATCAAAATCAACATCGTAAAGTTCGGTTAATCTACTACCAAACTTAGGTCTAACCAACATAGTTAGATTGTTACCATTTATTGCGGTGGTTACTGCAATGGTTGATTTAACATTTGGAGATGTTGGTTTAACATTCGTCAATCCACCTCTTAGAGTTGGGTGTGGGTATAAGATTTGTCCTTCATCCCAATCTTCATTTTCATCTTTTACTCCAGCATCTTCTAAATCAGAAATTGAAATATCTCTTACATATCCAAAGTATGTTACATATCCTTCTTGGTTAAGTAAAATATCTGAGGTTGCTATACCAACAATGTAATCAGCTGGATAACCTTGTGTACCATCCCATCTCACTACTGCTAATCGTTGTCCTTGTGTGATATCGGTTGTTCTAATCATTACAAGTGAACCATTTACAATATCAACACTATCTTTGTTTACCACCTTTGGATAATGAAGTTCTTGTCCAGATTGTAAAACCACATCATTGTTTACACCAATGTTCATAGTAGCTTCGTCTGGGTCCCACCAAATTCTACCAGTTTGTGCAGTTACACCATTATCGGTTGCTAAATCAATCCAATCTACATTTTCAATAGAACCAGTAACATAAATTGAACCAGTGAATGTATGTGTATCATCCATTGTGTTACCAAACAATGTAGAACCACTTTCATACAGAATAGATGCGGATACTAATTTAGAAACTCTAAGATTTCCGTTTACATCTAAATCACCAAAAGTTGCGGGAAATCCAGCATTCAGCACCGTACCCAATGTTGCTCTACTATTAGAACCAGGTCTAGCCAATGCGATTAAATCACTAATTGATGGATTGGTAGTTAATTGTAATTCGGTTATCCTTCTTGGTTTACTCATATCTCTTGTAATAATCCATACTCATGTTCACCCTCTTGAATGATTGCGTAAGAATTCTCTTGCAAAATCATTCTATTAGTTCCCAACTTTCGTATGGCTTCTTCTAATACTTCTTGTGATTGGTTTTGGAATACATATGCGTTATACGCCTGAACGATTTCATTTATCGTTCCATCGTTTTTATGATATTTGTAATATTCAAACCAATCCATATTTTATAAATATAAGTTTTGAGCAAAAAAAGAGGGGAGATTTCTCTCCCCTCTAATTTATCTAAGAATTACTTCAGATTAGATATTTGCTAAATCCTTAACATAAATCTTACCGTAGTATTCTGGTCTTACCATTTTCTTAGCGTAACGAGTCATCACACCTCTACGTGGAGTAAAGTTTTGTGGGTCGTACACTAATGGAGTCATGATAAGTGGTACATATGGAGCGTAAACAGCACCAGTCTCTAAGAAGTTAGAACCTCTGAAACCTAATAAGATTTCGTTAGAAGTCATATAAGGGTTCTTATAAACAGTGTATCTGTTAGCGATAGCACCAACTGAAGTTACACCAGCAGCGAAGCTCATAGCGTCTTTGTCAGCTGATACAGTAAATCCAGGAATAGATTCTAAGATTGTACATACATCAGGAGAAGCAACTACGAAGTTAGCACCACCTCTAAGAGTTAATTGGTGAATTTTGTTAGATACTTTGTTCAACTTAGTACCTAAAGTCTGGAACCAAGTATTCTTTTGGTATGCAACACCTGCAGTACCAGCAGACCAAGTACCAGCGGTTGGATTGTACTCTTCACCGATTGTAGCTGACCAGTAATCAACAGTTAAAGCGTTTGATTTTAACATATCTAAGATTTCCAAGTCAATCTCTAAAGAGATATAATCAGATAACATAGAAGTTAATTCAGCTTCAGCGTCAATTGAGTGGTAAGCGTTAAGGTCTTGCGCCAATTCAGGAGTCCAAACTGCCTTTAACTTTCTAGTCTTAGCAACGATTGCTTCAGACTTCAATTCAAGGTCAACTTCAGGAATCTGAAGGTCATCAGAAGTTGATGGACCAGGAACAGTGAAAGAAGATTGTTCGAAATCACCTCTAGCGTAATCAGCAGGAACTACTGAGTACTTAACAGATACATCGTTAGCATCAACTGCACCAGTTGCTTTTACGAAGAATACATAGTTAGAACCAACAACTTTGTTGAATTGGTTGTAGTTAACATCACCAGTGATATCAGTACCAGATAAGATGAATGAATTGATTGCATCATCATCAGCAGTAGCTGAAATAGCTGATTTAGCGATAGTTAATTTCTGAACATCACCAGCTGCAACAGATGCAGAAAGTGTTGAATCAAAACCTACTTCAGCCCAAGAAGCTGTAGCCCAAGTTTGAGATGCAGAAACAACAGTAGCAGTTGACTCATTTACTGAGTAACCAAATCTACCATCACCATAAAGACCGTTAGCAGCTGAATCGGTTCTACCGAAATCAGTACCAGTACCACCGAATAAAGATTCAGTTGTGCTTCTACCAGCAGTAGCTGTACCATATTTGAAATCCAAATAGAATACAAGACCTGAAGGAAGGTTCATAGGTTGTACAGAAACGAATTCTTTAGAAGCAATCTCACCAAAGATTCTTCTTACAAGTGGAAGAGCAACACCAGACCACTCTTCAGAGTTAGCAGCAGTACCAGTAGCACTTGCCTCATCAAGCAATTGTTTTGCTTGGTTTTCTAAAAGAACAGACATTGCGCCTTGCTCTTTTGCGTTTAAACCTTCAAGAAGACCAGTAGCTTCCCATTTAGACTTTAATTGTCTAGTTTCAGCCAACATTACTGACTGTGGGTTCTTGCCTTCCATTAGTTTAGATAAATCAAAATTTGCCATTTTATTTTTCCTTTTTAATGTTAGTGTTATTTGATATTAGCTAATTCTTTAAATCTTTCAGCTAATGCATTTGTGCTTTCAGAAATGATTTCTTTAGAAGGAGCAGTAGAAGCAACTGGTTTAGATGCTGCCTCAGCAACAACTTTCTTAGTTCTCTTCTCAGTTCCAGTAAAGTTCATAGATTCTGCAAGCGTAGCGTAAACTAATTTTACCTCTCTAACAGATGATGTTCTGTCTAAGTTTTCTACAACTTTAGTTTTTTGTTCGTTGTTTAAGTTATAAGAACGGAACAATCTATTAGCGTATAATAATTTTGCGTTAAGAAGGTTTACTTCGTTGATTGTAGATTGAAGTGTTTTAACAGTAGCGTAAACTTCTTCTAATTCTGCCTCTAATTCAGCAACTTTAGAATCTTCTTCCTCTTCTTCGTTTACTTCTTCTTCATCATCTCCGTATCCCATTTCTCTAAGGATTTCATCTAAGTCGATTTCATCATCCATTTCATCTTCTTCTTCAACAGGAGCTTCTTCCTCTGCAGGAACTTCTTCTACTTCTTCTTCTGAATCCATTTCCATTTCTTCGCCTTCTTCACCCTCTTCTTCGTGCATTTCTTCTTCAGAATCCATATCCTCTTCTTCAGATACTTCTTCTTCATCTTCCATGCCCATTTCCAATTCTCTAATGATAGATTCCAAATCTAACTCATCCTCATCTTCCATCTCTTCTTCGATTTCCATTTCATCTTCCATTTCTTCTTCAGAAACTTCATCTTCCATTTCATCTTCTTCAGAGATAGAGGCATCGTCAGCGTTAGTTGGGTCCTCAATAGAGCCTTCACCTTCTTCCAATTCATCACCTACTTCCGCAGTTTCTTCCTCAGATTCAGGTCCTAGTTCTGTGTGAGCATCGCTTGCGTCAGCTGAAGGTTCTTCGTTATCACCTACACCAATTTCGCTAGATTCCATTTCTTCCATTGGCTCCTCATCCTCTTCTTCCATTTCAGCTTGAAGCTTCTTTGAAAGGATAGACTGAAGTCTAGGAGTAAATGCTTCTTCTAATGCGATTTTAGCGTTAGCAATAGCAGTTTCTCTTACAGCTTTGGCATCAGCAATTGCTTCTTTTAACAATTTTGAATTTGCCATTTTACTTTACCTTTTATTAAGTTTTGTGCTGAAGTTATTCGAGGAACCTCAATGTAGAATAG
>Ga0255753_1005321_pt1 | contig 12370 bp, 10 predicted proteins | sample 041ome_10_FD_179953 | JGI IMG/M metagenome (GOLD analysis project Ga0255753, IMG submission 179953) | Coastal salt marsh microbial communities from the Groves Creek Marsh, Skidaway Island, Georgia - 041412US metaG (version 2) | ecosystem: Environmental > Aquatic > Marine > Intertidal zone > Salt...
CAACGAAAAAAAAAAAAAAAAATCTTCCGAGAGCGACGACGAGAGCGCAAACGCGTAAAAAGAGTCGTCGAGCGCATCGTACCTTTGGTCCGAGACTGCTTCTCATCGTCCTCGCCACGCTCTTCGCGGCGGATATGTTTGCCTTTTGCGCCTCGATCCCCTTGAGTCGCTGTTTAGAGCTTTGTTCCTGTTTTGTTGCATCAGAGAGAGAAAGAGAGAGAGAGAGTTAAAAAACCACCGAGATGAGATCCGGAACGAACATAAAGACGCCAACACGCACGCGCGGCGCGCGCGAGAGAGAGAGAGAGAAAACAAACGACGAAGAAGACGATCAGAACCGACGCACCTTGATGATGAGGAACGGTCGCCCGTACTCGTCGAACGCGAGAGACATGCTTGAATTATATTACGTGTGTAAACTCTTCTTCTTTCGAGATTTCGCGTACAACGTGTGACGGCTCGAGCGAGAGCGAAATTTTTTTTAAAAACAAGAAAAGAAAAATGTCAAAACACAAGAAAATGTGAACACCTCTACTACACGCGTTTAAAGGGATGTGCAAGTGTAGTGTTATGACAATAACGTATATATATATATATATGTTCGTACTAGTATGTTGGACTATGATGACAGTTTTCTCACGCGTGAACTCCGAAGACTTTGATGTTTCCCGTGGCATCCGCGATGGCGAACGCGTCTTGGCCGAAAGGTTGGTTTCTCGCCGCGCCGGCGTGGCCCCAACAGGCGCACGAGAGCGGATTTCGGCTGTTTTCGTCGTCCGCGGCTAAGGCGGGGTCCCAGGAGGCAACGACGGCACCAGTCGATGTGTTGAAGCACTGGACGCCGCTGCCGATGTCGCCGGTGGAGACGAGGACGTGTTCGCCGTCCGAGGAAACTTCTAAGATGCCGCCGGTTTTGACGAAGGATTGATGACGATGGTAGTGGCGCGACGAGGAGAATAACGGAGAGGAGGACGAGGGCGAGGCCATTTGGAACGGAGCCGAGACACCGGCGAACGCTGAGGTGGCTTTGAATTCACCGGAAGCTTCGAACGTTGCCGCGTTGCCGTCGCACGCGATGGCAAAGATTTCGTTCGCCGCGCAAAACTTTGCGTTTACCCATCTCGGTTGTTTCTCAAAGTTTGGCACGGACAAACGAGAGATTTGGCCGCCGCCGCCGCGCACGCCCGGACTCGAGCTGCTCGAGTTGACGCGCAAATCGAACGCGAAGAGACCGCTGGTTGGTGCGGACGCGAGTAACGTCGTGTGTCCACTCCCACCGGCGGCGAGTGCGACTGAACTTACGTTCCGAGCGCCGGGCGCGTGAAACGTCAACGGCGCGGCGCCAAAGTTTGCACATCTCGCATCCCACACGCGAATCGCGCTCCCTTCTCCAGCACAAACTAAGATGTTATCGTCCGTACCAGTCGACGACGACGTTGCCATGCAATCGATGCTTTTATTCACTCGTAACTGTTCAAAATTTTGCACAACCGTGCCTATTTTCTCTCCCGTCGCTAAATCGATTTGCGAAACGCCTCCAAACTTGGTCGCGCAATACGCGACGCGATCGTTCAAAGTTGTACCGACGCAGCTCATACCTTTCTCCGTGCGTATCAACGCGAACGGTTTTCGACTATCTGAAGCGTAGAGTCGAATCACATCGTCTGCAGATGCCGCGAGTAGCGAAGTTTGGCCGTCTAACCACGAAGACGGGTCGAGAAATTGCATCGAAAGGACGTTTCGATGGACGTCGTACGTTTGCGACATTTTCGAGGTGAAGTTTCGAGCGGACGTGCTCGCCGTCGCTTCCTCGTTTCGTCTGTCTTCCTCCAGTTGGTTTTCTTTTGCATCGTGTTCTTCTTCCGCGTCTTTTTCGGAGTTCTTCGTCGACGTCGTTGGCGCCTCTTCTGCATCTTCTTCATCTCGCGCGACTCCCGTCGCCGCGGCTACGTCTCGTTCCTTCTTCACCTCCGCCTTCTCTTCTCTCACGACGTCGTCGCCTAACGGAGGGATGGCGTCGAAAATACTCGCTCCGCCGAGCTCTAGCGACCTCGACGGATCTCTTCGCAACAGTTCTCTTTGCATTTCCGCAGCTTTCGCGTACAATTTTTCCTCCTTCTCGCGAAGCGCGACGAGCGTGTCTCGCAACCGTTTTCTCCGGTCTTGACAATCCAAAATTTCCGTCTTGGTTCGACGAAGCTCCGCGGAAAGCTTTTCGTCCGAAGATGGCGGCTGCTTTTCTCGTTCGTTCGGGTTTCCAAACATTTCGTCTCTGTTTTGGTGCGGAACATACAAATTCGTTCGAATGTTCCCGACGCCACCGCCGCCGCCGCCGCTGATAGGCGTTCGTTGGTGTTGAAAAATAGGCGTCCTCGGCAAAGGTCCTTCCCCTCTCGAGACGTTATCATTGTTACCGCCGCCGCCTCGAAACGATGCGATGCCGTTCAAAAATGCCTCCGTATCCATCCCTTCGTTCGTGTGCTCGTTCGGCCACGGCACCGCCGTATTTGCCAACGGCGTCGGCGGTATGCCTCTGTGCGCCGCCCCGTCCGCCGTCGCGCAGCGAAAACCGGGCGTGCTCGCCGAGAGCGTCCCCATCATCTGCGACTGCTGCTGTCCAAACTCCACCACGCCGCCGTAAAACTTTGCCCGTTCCGGCTGTTTATGCCACGTCAAATTCCTCGCGTTCACGCGCGCCAAAATCTCCTCCGTCGCGTCCACGTTCTCGTACGTTTCCTCTTTCAAAGCCGCTTCTTCTTCGATCACGTCCTCTTCCTCCTCTTCCGCGGGATCCAAAAAGTCCAACTTGAACCCTTCATTTTCATCCTCATCGACGGCACCATCGCGCGTACCATCACCCACTCCTCCGCCATGACCTCCTCTGGTAACGATCGGCGATCGGTCGTCGTCTACCCATCGCTTGTGCGTCGATTGCGGCATCGTCGTCGCTTCGTATTCTTCGTCTTCTTTTTCAAATTCTTCTTTTTCTCTTCCTCCCCCTTTCTTCTCGTCGTCCAAATTCGAATCCAAACGCATCAGCGGCGAAAACGGAGGCTCCTCGAACGCTTTATCTTCCGTCAAAGTCGTCGTTTTCTTGCTTTTCTTCTTCTTCGTCGAGCGCGTCTTTGGCGTTCGCGCGGTTACCTTTTTCCCTCTTCCTCCGCTTTTCGTCGCCGTAGTAGTCGTCGTAAAAGTCAACGTCACGTCCTCTAAATTCTGCATCGAGCGTAACGGCGACATGGCGCAATCGTCTTCGAGGTCTTCTTCGATCGCTTCTCGCTCGAGAGGAACCTGCGTCGTCGAGCGAGTGCGAGTCGTCGCCGTCGTCTCGTTGTCTTCCGATTTATTCTGGTGGTGGTGATGTTTTTTGCGAGTGGACGACCGCGTCGCCGCTCTCGTCGTCGTTGCTGTTGCGGGGGGCATCTCTCTCTCTCTTTGACGATATTTTTGAATTTTAAAGAGAGAAAAAACATCGTCAAGAATTTTCGCGTATTTCCGCGCGCGGTATTCAAAAGATGTTTGGGTGTTAATATCATATGTATGTGTATGTGGTTAGCGTAAATACATGCGACGACAAAAGTTCTGGCTCTCTTTCTTCTTTTAACTATTATTCTTGTCTTGGAAGTCGGTCTTTGGCGGCCCGACTGCTTTCCACATCGCTAACCCTCCGCCGCGGCCTCGCGCGGCGATGCACTTTTCGTCGGCGTAGACGAATTTGAAGAACGGGTTGGCGCCCGGTTTGGAGGATTGCGAAGATTTCGCGATGTTGCCTTGACCTTCGGTGGTTTTTTCCTCGGTTTGTTTGACGGCGTCCCATTTGCCGTCGTCGATGTCGAAGCCTTTGACGAGAGAGCCGACGCCTAAGGAGCATTTCGTGAAGGTGAACTCAAGCATTTTTAACTTTTGTCTCCAAATGAACGGACCGTCGAAGAAGAATTTGATCGGGCCAACATAGACGCCGTTTCGGATGCGCTCGTTTTGAATGTCGAAAGATTGCACGGCTTTGATTGGGAAGTAGGTCCCGTCGCCGTTTCGGTTGACGTTGGCTTTGTTTTTGTTCGTTCCTGTGGTGTAAATGAGTTCCCATTCGCCGTTGAGCATGTCGCCAGTGACGTTAAATTTACTCTTTTCGCACGCCGCGATGGCATCGCAGACGTCCTCGACGTTTACGTTTCTCGTTTCGCACGCTTCGTGCATCACAGAGATGGCGTCGAACGGCGCTTTGGGATCGCCTTCAAGTAACGCGAATTGCGTCAACCGTTTCGGATCGCAGTAGCCTAAAATCCCCGGATCCACGTGGTCAAAGACAATCTCCCCGGATTCGTCCAAGACCATCGACCCGCCTCTTTGGACCAAGAGTTGGTCGTCTTCGCAGACTAAATCATCCCAGTTGTTTAAAATTTCCGTCATGTTTGCCAATCTCAGCGTCGCCATCTCAAACGGCCTCAAATAATCAGCGCCTAAAGTCATGTCCATCAATTTCCTCACTTCCGGAACGTCCGCGTTTGAACCTTCAACTAATACCGGCGGTTTGTTTTTCGATCCAAAGTAACCCGAAATCACCGTCTTCAGCGTCCCCGGAGACCCGATACCGGCGCACATCAACAACAACTTCACCATCCCGGGAAGTTTTACCGGAAGCGCGTCGCCGAATCCCGGCGAATACTCCATCTTACGATACAAAGTCGAAGAGCTCGTCACGATTAACTTATCTTTCGGAAAATTTGTGCGCTCGCAAAACTGCTCTCCCGCGGAAACCGAACCTAATCCAAACGCCACCACGTTGACGTTTTTTGCCTCCAACGCCGGCAAGTCGTCCACGATGAATTTGGCTTGCTCCCACGAATCGAAATCCGCGAGTTGCGTCATGAATAAAACAACAGTTCGTTTGCCATCGTTCGGAAACAACGCCTCGCTTCCGGTGATTTCTGTTTTCGTGCTCACGCTGACGAGTTCGCTCTTGCACTCGTCGATGAACGTTCGGAAGTTCTTCGCGACTTCGCGAATCTTTCGTCTGTTTGCGGTGATTTTTGTCCCAGTCGACGACGAAGCGTCGGAAATGGCCGATCGAACTTCGACCGACGTGGACGTCGTTTTTCGCACAGATTTCAACGAGCGAGCATTCCTAGCGATTACTTTAGCATTCAAAGCTCTGGCGCTCAGAGATGACGTCGCAGACATTGTTATCTTATATGTATATTTTGCGTCGCGAAAATGACGTCGATTAGTGTTCGCGTAAAATCAAAAAAGATGTTTCGTGGCTCAGACGCCGGAACGAAAACCTGGTGAAAATGTAAAGCTGCGCGTGTGCATATTTGTTTTTACAACATAACCGCATCTGTCACGGATCGAAGTCCTTCCTGGTGAAATCGTCTGAATCGATGACGTCCCCGGAGTCGACGGAGCCGGAGGAGGCGTCGCCGCCTGCGTCCGAAGAGTCGTTTTCGACAAAGACTTCTTTCGGCATCTCTTCTAAAGAAATGATGTTGTTTTCGCCGGCTGATGACGATGCTCCCGCCGCTGTCGTCGTTTGCTGCGTTTGTGTTATCGCGGGTGCTATTACCGTCGTTGCTACGTCCGCATCGCCTTCAGATTCCGGGTCGTCTTGAACCGGCATCGATTGCTTCTCCATTTCAGCGAGTTTTTGTTTCTTCGCTTCGAGTTTTAATTCGCGCTGTTTCTCACCGATTCGTGCGACGGTCACGTTCAATTCTTTGGTATATTGCGCGGTTAAAGAATCTGAGAACATGTCTTCGCAAACATCGGCGGAGATGGCAAACGTGTCGCAGCCGATGCTCCCCAAATTGGCTAAATCCGCAGCCGAGCGAACGTTCTTTACCAACACTTTAGATTCCGAGCCGCACTTGGTGATTGTTTTCATCATCTCCTCCGTGGCCTTGAAACCATCGCGACCTGCGTCGTACATTTTACCAAACGTTGGGGCGACGTAACTCGCACCAATTGCTGCCGCCATCAACGCCTGATGCGGTGCAAACACGCCGGATATTTGCACCCTCGCGCCGTCGGCGACGAGCGCGTTGGCCGCTTTGACGCCTTCATACGAGCACGGTACCGCCACAACAATTCTCTGCGGATCATTCTTCGCTAATACGATTCCATTCTTCCAAATCTCGTCCGAATCTAAACCCCACGAAGGCACGTGAACCTCTTTCACGCTTTCGTATTCCAACGCGGCGTCGACTAAATCGAGCAAAGTTTGAAACGAAAAGTCCTCGTCGTTCGCCGTAGCTAACGTCTCTGACTTTTCCAACAGCTGCATGCTCGTCGTCACGCCAGAGAACAAACCCGTGGGCAACCATTTTCGCCACTCGCTTTCGTCCGCGGAATCCAAGAAGAGTTGAACCGACCCTCGCATGGACGCGCGCTTCGGAAGCCAAATATCTTTCAACATCTCGTTCCGCTTCTCCTCGTCGATCGAGTCGAACACGATCGATCCGTCCTCGTTTACTCGCTCTCCCGACGTTTCATCCCCCATCTGCTCGTCCTCAATAGTATCGCTCGTTGTTTCTTCGTTCGCGTCGTCGTCGTTCGTCGTCGTCGTTTCCTCGCCGTCGCCGTTCCCGGCAGTCACGAACTTTTGCACCATATCGTTCGTCAATTTCTTCAGCATGATTTCCCTATCCGCGACGTCTCTCAAAACCTTTTCGAGCTCTTCTTCCTCCGAACTCCCCAAATCGTCTCTTTCTTCTTCCAGAGAATACTCGTCCGGATCGTCGTTGTTCATTTCCTCGTTCACGTCTTCGTCGTCGAAGCTTCCTTCTCCGTCGAACGGTGTCGCGCTCAGCGACGTCGTCGTCTTCGATTTGTTGTTGTCGCTGCTGCTCTCCCGACCAAAGCGAAGACGACGACGACGAGAGATGGTGTTGTTGCGGTGATGATGATGATGACATCGTCGCGAGGAGGATGTCGTCGTCTTCGTCGTCGTCACCGCCGACGACGCTAAAGGCGCTCTCGAAAGAGAATGCATTTTCAATTTTGGAGAGAAGTTGGAAAATTTTTTCCCGAAAAACCCGCACTTTTTATTAACACAAGCATCAATCATGGCATCATCTTCGGCGTACCGCCAAACGCAAATCTTCCTCAAAAAGACCGCGCAAAAAGGCATTCGAAACGTCGACGATTCAAATCTGCGGTATCGTCTCATCGACGCGAGAGGTGAAGTGTTGGGACGGTTAGCGGCGCAGATTTCGCACGTTTTGCAAGGGAAAGACAAGCCGACGTACGACCGATCGAAAGCTTTGGGGGATATTTGCGTGGTGATAAACGCGAGAGATGTCGGAGTGACCGGGAGGAAGATGGAGCAGAAGTTGTACCATCGTCACACCGGGTTCGTGGGTGGTCTCGTGACGAGAACCGCGAAGGATATGCACGAAAGAGACGAGACGTTTTTGATTCGGAAAGCGGTGGAGCGGATGCTGCCGGATAACAAACTGCGCAGGGAACATTTGAGAAAGTTGAGAGTTTTTCCGAGCGAGGAGCATCCGTTTAAAGATTTAGGCGATCGGCTCGTGCCGTTTGAAATGCCTCCGCGAGCGCTGAAACGATCGGTCGGGGAGGACGAGTACAGATTGGATGTGGAGTCCGGCGGCGGAGACGACGGCTGGCAAAGTTTCAATCCGGAGTTGAAGGAGGAGTTGAACAAGAGGTACGCCAAGAGTTTACAGGCGAAGAGAGGGTGGCGAATGGGGCAGAAAGGACAACAGTTTGTGGATTTAGATTGAGTTTTAGATTAAGTAGCTTTGTGTAATGTGTAGATGTATAATACAGTGATGATAGTTAGCTCTCATGAAATGTTTTCAAAAATATATAAGTATGTTTACGTCATGTGCAAGTTTGACAAATTGTTTGAAGCGTGCGTTGCAGTTGAACTTTTTATTGGTATTTGTTTTAGATTTCGTAGCCGGCTTTTTCCGGATCGAACGAATCTCCATCAATCATCAAGTCTTCGTGTCGCAGTCTTTGCACAGCAACCATCAAAATGATCCACATGCAAAAGAAAGCGACGCCGGTGATTAAGACGCCGGTAAACATGAGAACCGCTGTTTTCACGGAACTTTGTAAACGCTGTTCGGTTTTCCATAATCCGGTAAGTTCAGCGGTTTCTCTTTCCTTTTTCGTTTTATCTTTGTGTGGGTCCGCCCACAAGTACTCGCACGTCACCAGCGAGTGCGCCTTCGGCAAGGACTCTATTAAATTTCTCGCCAGTTGCACGTTCGCTTCCACCGCATCGTACGTGTCGTACGGAATCCACGGGTCGTTGGAGCTCTCAACGAGGAAACATCGGTTGGCAAACACGGTTGTTTCTGTCGACGCCGCCAACGCGCATCGAGTGTACGTGGTCTCAAAATCATACACGTTGGTGTCCAAGTAATATTCGGAGGAAACGTCGACGTAGCCGGGTTCGTCCGTTTTCACGTACGTGATTTCCGCGACGCTCGAACTGTTGTACCGGAAAAAATCGCAAATGGTCGCTTCGAACGATTTATATGGTTTGTCTGAGCGCGCAGTAAAATCATATCGACCGGTTTGCGTCGATTTGTCGTGCAATAACTCTCGACGGCGTCTTTTTTTATCGTCGCCGTCTTCGTCATCATCTCCGCTCCCGCTACTATGACTATGACTATCTTCCCTATCGTGATCTAATTCTTCTATTTCTACAATGTTTCCTCCTTTCGAATCGCTCGCCAAGGACGCGCACAAGGAGCTCGTAAAAACTGGTTTAAACATCGCATTCATCAACCGCACTGGCGCGTTTTCTGCTTTCATCACGTCGAATGGATCAATCTGAATCATCTTTTCGTTTGCGCTGTTAATGGTGGAATACGTCGCCGCTCTCAATTCGTTGACGACTTTCAAACTCGTCGAAGCGTCCGCGCACGTAACGATTGCGCTCACGTCCACGCTCTCTGGTGACTTTAAGTATTCGTCCACGATAAAATGTGCGTCGTCCAACGCCACGCCAAGCGCGGAGACGCCACCGAACACGATCCAAGTGAGCAACAAAGCTTGCGTCAAGAAAATCGAGCAAAACACAATCACGCGCCAATTGCCTCGCACGATTGCAATCGTCGTGATCGAGGACACGATGAACAAAACGCTCGTTAATCCGAGACTGGCACGTTCTGCCATTTTGGCGTTCGTAGAAATCTCATCCTCGTACACTCGCGCCATATCTTTCACGTACGCCACTTCCTCTCTCATCTCCTGCAACACGTCGCTTGAAGACACAAACACGCCGTCGTCTATGCTTTTTTGTAAACTCGCCTCGATGAAAGGATACGTTTCGTTTTCTAACGTCAACATGATGTCTCTCACCGCACCCGCGGCTTCTGTCAGCTCTCGCGTCAACACATCCTCGCACGAGAAGACTATAAAACATCCGACGGCGCCGAGACACGCGAATAACACCATCACAGATTTCGTCTGTCGCAGCGCCGACCGCGTATACGGGAACGGTTTGAACATCTTCTCGCACTTGTAACAGCACAACGAAAAGATGCATTGCACTGTTGTACACGTAGAGTATTAAAATAAGGAAGGAGAGTTAGTGCGATACGAATGAATGAATGAATGAAACACGTGCACGCAGTCACAAAAAGTGGCAGCTCCCGGCGCGATCGACGCGTATCAAAGCGTAAATATAATAAGAAAAACAACGCACCAGACTTCAACACTACCGCTACTGCAATCGACGCCAACAACATCCCAGCAATCGTCAGCCCCGGCAGCGCCTGACCAATCAAAACGTTCTCGTACGTCTCGTCGTTCCTAAAGTGCAAATTCTTCTCAATTTCCCCGCTTTTCGCGTTTAATCGAGGTAACGAATACAGCGTTCTATCTGGCAACGCGCGCGCGTGGCGCGTTTCGAACGTTCGGTTCGCGCTCACGAAGCGAGATTGGATGCCGGTGGAAAACGAGGACGCTCGGGAATAGAAGTCGTTCATCATTTTTTTTGTATTCTCTGTCTCTCAGCAGCTTCTCTGATGAAAAATCACGCTCGGAATGAGAGAGAGAGAGAGGGGGAGTTACGTGCCTCTCTCTCTCTCTCTCTGTGTCCTTCTCGCTCTTCTTCAGACGTCCCGTATCTCGCTCGGTCTTTCACAAGTGCGCGCGTTATTATTTATCACGAGCGCGCTTTTGTGAACTCTAATAACGTATATAACTACTATTCGTAAAAAGAAAAAGAAGGAGTTTTTGATGTGTCTGGCGAAATAAAATAAAACAGAGAAAAAAAAAGCAAATTTTTTCTCCCTTTTGGCAGTTTGGGAGACGACGACGACAACAAACAAACGAACGAATTTAAGAAGGAAGAGACGACAGAAAAAAAAAACAGAGACAGAGAGAGAAAAACAGTACACAAAATGCTTCTTCGTCGAGCGGCGAAGAGAGGAGGCTTTTCTTCCGACCTTTCGAGAGCTTCGGCGGGATTATTCGCGTCTTCTTCTTCTCGTTGTTCTCCCTTTGCGTCTTCTTCTGGTAGTATTTTTAGTAGCGGTGATGTTGGTCGTAGTTTTAGCAGCGGAGGAGGAGAAAAAAAAGAGGAGAAAATTGGATCACCGACATCATCTTCTTCTTCTTCTTCTTCTTCTTCTTTGCGTTATTACGACCTGGGGATGATGATCCGCGGCGCCTCTCCCACCACCACCGCGCGAGGAGGAGGAGGAGTAAACAACAACAACGCGACAAAATCGATAAAATCGATCGCGACGAGCGCGCGTTCTCGAATTGGACAAACGGGCGTTCCCGAAGAATACGGACAGCCGAAAACGGGAGGGACGTCGTTCTTAGGCACGCCGACGAACCATCGAGAGTTATTGAATAAACGTCCGCTCAGTCCGGACGTGTTGGACGTGGACGGGAAGAGCGCGCACTATAAGTTCCCGATCGTCGCGTTATCTTCGATTACCAATCGGATCACCGGGTGCGTTTTATCCGGCGCGGTTGGCGTCGGGGGCGCGATAGCGTGCGTGGGAGGCCCGGACGCGGTTCCGGAAACCGTGGAGCTGTTTAAGACGCAGTTTCCGCTGCTCGTGTTTCCTGCCAAGGCGATGTTGAGTTTCCCGTTTGTTTATCACGGCGTGGCTGGGCTGAGGCATTTGATTTGGGACATGAGCGTGTTTGGGATCGATAACGAAAACGCGAGGAAGAGTTCGATGTTCGTGTTTGCGAGTAGCATCGCGGGCGCCGCGGCCATGGCGAGCACGAGTTTCTAGTTTCAACAGAGGCTGCGCGCGCGTGTTGTAAGAATGAATCACCGTGGGCACAAGTGTACATTTATAGTCAAACAAACAAACAAACGAGCAAATAAACAAACCTTTTTTGAGGGCGTACTACCTATTATTCATATTATTTACACATCTACTATTCGCGCGCATCAAGATCTCACGTTTGACCAAAAACTACTACTTTCTATTTACTACCTACTAAAATCATTCGAATAACTCGGGGCAAACTTCGAACAAATCGCCGATAGATTCCACGACGACGTTCGCCACCGCGTTCAACTCGCCTCTCGCGTCGTCGTCGCCGTTTTCTTTGCCGCCCCCGAGTTCCATCTCTAACGTCTCGCCGGAGATGAAAACACCTCCCATGTCTAAAACCGACACGCACGTTTTCAAATTCTTGAACGAATCCTCAAACATGATGCACTCCTCCGGTGAGACACCTATATCGTCGCACACCACTTGAAACGCCTCGGGCATCGGTTTCGCCACGTCGCCCATGAACTCGCTACCGTATATGCCGTCTTCGAATAACCTCTCGTCGATGCTCAAAGCGTCCAAACATTTTCTCGCCTGTCGTTCCGCGGTATTCGTCATCAACACCATCTTGCCGTTCTTCTTCGAAGAAACCGTCGCCTTGAGCCGTTCGAGCGTTTCGTTCACCCTCTCGTCGCGAGATAAATACTCGTACATGCCCCTTCGCACAAACTCTGTAAACTCGTCGTGGTCGACCTCGTATCCTAAACTCCGCAATCCTTTCAGCGTCTGATTGTGTTTCGCGAACGCCTCTTTCCTCACTCGTCTCGCTTCCTCCTCGGATAAACCGTGCTTCTCGATTAAATAGTTTCGCTGATTTTGCCTCACGTTATCTAAATAACCGTTCGCGGCTGGGTACAAAACGCCGTCCAAATCGAAAATCAACGTCGTTTTATCTTTCGACCAACGACAACGACTTTTGGATGTCCGCGAAGATGAAGAAGAACTCGAGGAGGAGGAGGCGGAGGCGGAGGAAGAGGCGGAGCGAAAAGCGCTCCTCTTCTTCTCTCCTCGAGCAGCAGAACGAGCGCCGAGCGATGACGATTGTACTCCTCGATTCGTCGTCTTCGCGCTTGAAGGCGAAGAGGAGA
>Ga0255753_1005330_pt1 | contig 12354 bp, 17 predicted proteins | sample 041ome_10_FD_179953 | JGI IMG/M metagenome (GOLD analysis project Ga0255753, IMG submission 179953) | Coastal salt marsh microbial communities from the Groves Creek Marsh, Skidaway Island, Georgia - 041412US metaG (version 2) | ecosystem: Environmental > Aquatic > Marine > Intertidal zone > Salt...
CACCCAATGTACCATAAAGCCTTAATGACGTTGGTGTAAAATGAAGATATAGACGGTTACTTGAATCTTGATATGAAGCAAAAAGAGAGTTAGTTGATGGTGTACCTAATTTAACCCAACCACTCCAAGTCCACGTCTTACGATTACCTGCGGATGCCGGAGTCCAACTTAGGTATGCACTATCGTCATCGTTGAAGCGTAAAGACTGACTAATCTCGGTGCCGTAGAAGCCACCTGCATCTGCACTCTTAGCGTTGCCCTGAATTAACGGCATACTAAACTCCTTGTGCTGTTACTGCACTCGATGCTGATACTAATACGTTAGTACCGTCTGCTGAGTAGTAGGACACAAAGTACTTACCTGCTGTAGAAATCTTAGTTAGATCAGCAGCAGAGATGAAAGTAGTCGCAGCAGCAGAGATAACATGACCACCTGAATTATCCAGATAGATGTTGCCTGATTGACCGCTAGTGATGTTGGTAAAGGTTAGTGTGCCAGTACCAGATGGTGTGCAAGAGAAGTTGTTAGTTGCTGACATATCAAATGACAGGTCATTGTCTGTAGTAACTGTTCCTGTAGCTCTGTCAGTTTCTACCGTGCCTGTTACGTCAATGCCTGTAGAGGTTGTGGCAAGTTTGGGTGAGTTACTGTAATAAAGTTTAACTTCACCGCCAGAGTTTGCTGAAAAATGCCAATTACCATCCGATTGGTCACGAATAATTAAATTATTTGCAGCATCTAAATATAAGTTACCAGTGCCGACATCCTGAATATAACTATTTGACCCATCATGGTAAATCTCTAGGTCACTACCTGCACCGAAGATGGCTTTGTCGCCGTCGCCGAAGGACAAGTCGCCTGTCATCGAGTCGCCAGTATTCGCTACAAAACCAGATGCACCTGAGTAAGCTGCTTCCCAAGCACTGCCTGTGTACACATACATACCACCTGCGGTAGTATCGAAATACAAAGCACCAGTAACTAAGGCATCACCATCATTATCGACTGAAGGTGCTGAAGACTTGGAACCCAAGTAACGATCGTCAAAGGCATCATAAGATGCTGCAGCGTTAGTCGCAGATGTAGCTGCATTAGTAGCAGACGTAGCTGCTGCAGTAGCTGAGGTAGATGCTGAAGATGCAGAGGTAGCTGCATTAGTTTCTGAGGTAGATGCTGCAGATGCACTAGAAGCTGCTGCGGTTGCAGAAGCTGCAGAAGCAGTTGCAGAAGTTGATGCGTCAGATGCGCTAGTAGCTGCATTAGATGCTGAAGTTGCTGCTGCGGCTGCTGAGGTTGCTGCATCAGTTGCAGAACCTAAGATGCTATCTACATAACCCTTACGAGTTAAGGTGTCATCAGTTGCCGGAGTTGCTGTAGAGGTAATCTTGTTCGCACCAAGTACTACATCACCAGTCATAGTACCACCACTAAGATTTAACTTAGTAGCGTCCTGAGTGTCTACGTATCCCTTACGTGTAAGATCATCGTCTGTAGTAGGAGTAGCAGTAGAGGTAACTTTATTACCACCCATGACGATGTTACCCGTCATAGTGCCACCTGCTAATGGTAGCTTAGTTGCTAGTGCATTAGTAATGGTAGTTGCGAAGTTAGCATCATCATTCAATGCTGCTGCAAGTTCGTTAAGGGTATCAAGAGCTGCAGGAGCTGAATCAATCACTGCAGTAACTTGAGCGTCTACATAGCCCTTAGTTGCTGCATCAGCACTGTCAGTAGGAGTAGCAAGACCTGTAACCTTATTAGAACCCATTGCCAGATTACCTGACATGGTATCGCCTGACTTAGCAACCTTAAGTGCATCTGCAGTGTCTACATAGCCTTTAGAAGCTGCGTCAGTAGAGTTTGTAGGAGTAGATACAGTCAGTGTACCAGTAACAGTCCAGTTGCCAGTAACAGTACCTGAAGCAAGCGTAGATGCACCATCGACGTTTAAAGTACCGTCAAGGTCAGTGTTGCCAGTTACGTTGAGAGATGAAGGATATGTACCGAGTTCAACGATAGTACCTGCATTGTTAGTATAGACACGCTTATCAGCCGTATTAAGACCGAGTTCACCAGTGTCGAGATCAGATGTGGTAGGAACGCTTCCAGAGGTTGTGGAGCGTTTTATAAGAATCTTTGAAGACATCTCACATTCCTGTATTGGTGGGTGACGATAGAAGTTGTTACTTCTTCATTAAAGACTCTAGAGCAGAACCTTTAAGGAAGAAAGGAGCCTCCGAAGAGACTCCTTAGGGTTACTGATTAGTTAGGCAATGCCACAACGAAACCAGTTTCAGGACGCAATACCTTAGTACCGTAGATGGTGTCTGCAGTGAACAGATCAGCCAAGTACTCTTGCTTGTATTGAGTCTGTGAGCGAACGCCCATCTGCTCAGCAAGTACGAAGGTGTCTTTGTGACCAAAGATAGCTGCTTTAGTATCTACTGCAGAAGCTGAGTTGTCAGCGGCTGTTTCGATTACTGGGCAGTTAGATGATACATAGATGTCGATACCGTACAAGTTACCGATCAAACCAGTTGAAGTCGAACGACCATCAACGAAGTCTGAAGAGTTGTAACGGGTGATACCCAAGATGTCACGACGTGCTGAAGGTGGAATGATCATGAAACGATTGTCCATAGGAACGTCTGCGTCATCCATCAACTTGATCAGATCACGGAATGCACCGTCAGTGAAGGTGTCACCTGCTGCAACAGTGTCAACAGCATAAGTGTCAAGACCGTTAGTAGCATCCATGTAAAGTACGTTTGAGTGAGTCCAGTCAGAACCGTCACCATCACCCAAAGACTTACCTAGTGTAAACAAATCGTCATCGATCTGCTTAGCCAAAGCGTAACCTGCATCATCAGTGTAGAAACGACGCATTGAATCCAACGCTTGAACACCTACGATGTCCTCGATCATACGAGAGTATTCGTAGTGCTTGTCGATGGTTACTACAACTTCTGATTCAGTATCAGCTTGGATAGTAACTGCGGTGTTTGCAGCTTTAACAGCAGCAGAACCACGAGTAGGCTTAGGGATGTGAAGGGTATCACCTTTCTTGCCAACCATTGACATCTTGTTGACAAGGTTAGCCATCATTAGGTTTTTCTTGTATGCCGCAACGATTTCGTCAGACCAAAGTTCAGGAATAAACTTGTCTGCTTGTGTTTTTGCGACGATTGAGCCGGAACCGCCCGGATAAGTAGCTGTAGCCATGATTTTTAAATCTCCAAATTAGCTTTAGTTATTTTACACGACCTTCAGCGTATGCTTGCCTAATCTCAGGCATTAAGTCTTCATAACGCTGCGGGTCTTTACGCATTAGTTCAATAATATCAGCACGTCGATAGATCTTACGTGATGGACGCTCACCTGAACCTTGAGAAGTTCCTGCAGATGCTGATTTGACTTGTTCTTTACGGTTCTGCTTCTCAGCAGCTACAGTAGTTTGAACAGTCTGTTGACGCTCCTTCCACAAACTCAACAATTCGTCTGCAGAGTCAAAGTCGTAACCTTGGTCTGCCTCTCGTAACAAACGGATACGAGTATTTGACTTACCTACCCAATCTAAGAACCCCTTATCCTGAACGATTGTCATGAAGTCTGGGTGTGCGCTCTTGAGTTTAGCAACAATCTCTTGTTGTTTCATTTGGGCGGCTGCTTGTTGTGCCTGTTGGATACTTGGGTGCTTCTCAAGCATCTTGTTTACAGCTTCTTTTGGATTTAGGAAGAACTCGTCTTCATCAAAATCTTCTTCTTGTGCTGCGTGGGCGTTAACGTTTTGCGATTGAATGAAATCGTCTACAACCTTACGTAATTCTCCAACTTCCTGACCTTGCTTGCCTAGCAATTGCTCTGCATTCTGGTGCATTGCAATAATGTCTTGAATAGACTTATTACGATACTTATCAGGTAGGTTAGATTCTTCTTCAGGTTCTGGTTCTGATGCTGCCGCTAAAGGTTCCTCTGATTGCTCAAAGCTCTGTAGCTCTTCACCGTCTTCCAGTACGGTTTCTTCCTCTCGTTCGTCAATAAATTGTGCCATATCATTTCTCCGTTGCATAAGCAATTGTGAAGATTAAAAAATCAGGTTCTGCATCGTAGTTGCCCACTACTCGGCGATGTCAGAGTTACCCTCTTTGATTGAAGCATAGGCTGCTTCGATGCCATTTTCGAAATTCAGTACTCTTGCTAGTATTTCCCGTTCACCTTTGGCTTTGTACAGCTCTTCAATGGTATTACAGTCTTCCACTTTGTATGAATTGTGGATTTCTTTAATCTCATCTACTAACTGCTTCCAACCTTGAGTATTGAACAGGTCAAAGTAGTGCTCGTAGTACTTTTCTTCTTCAGAAGTCATAAGTTTTCCTTACGGGTTATGACTATGCTAGTATTATAACATATTTTTGTGTAAAAATCAAGCAGATTTCTTAGCTGTTGAGCGGGGTTTCACTTGGGATTCCTCCAAAGCCGCTATTCGCTTCTCCAACTTGTTGAAAGCTTCGTTGATCTGATCCACTATTTTCTTGGTTTCCGTTTGGGTTAGCATTTTGCTGTTCTCCCTTGTTCATAGATTTTTCTTTTAGCATCAATTCTGCCAGTTTAAAGCGACGTTCAAACTCTTTATCGTCTGCGTCACCCTCTTGCAAGTTACTTGATACTGCCTTAATACGATCCGTTTGAGCATCGTAATCCACAACGCTAGTTTCAGCACGATATTTCTCTGCACGAGCTTGTGCTTCGGCTGCCTGAGCGTTGAGAGCTGCTGCAGTGGCTTGTTCTTTAGCCATTGCCACCTGTAGCTGCATTTGTTGCATCTGCTGAGCCTGTGGATTAGGCTGCTGAGATTGTTGTAGACGTGAAATTAGCTCCTCACGGTTGCTAATGTTCATATTTTCAATGATAGATTCGATCAACATTGGATACATTGGAGAATCTTGCTTCATTGTCTGTAGCAATTGGACTAATTGTGTTACTTCGTACTCACGAGCAATAATTCCAAGAGTAGAAGTTGGAATAAACTTGTAATCTTGCACTGGATACAGCTCTGGAGCAAACTGCATATATCGATGAGCTGTCTTAGTAATCAATGGAAGCAAGAACAGCTCTTGAAAATTGATCAAAGTGCGCTTATGACGCTTAATGATCGCTCCGAGAGACATGGAAATGCCCGCTGCAGTTGCTTCAGAACCTGCAAATGATGGAATCCCTGCCGTATCAATAGCACCAGTAGCTTGTTGAACCATAGCTTGTAGTGCTTGAGCCTGTACAAAAGAAGTTTGATCAAGACCACCAAACTTAAAGGGCTGAAGGATCTCTGCAGGGTTACCGTTGGTTAGCAACATTTTGCCCGGACGAATCTCTGGCTTCATGCCACGAGGGAGTCGAGAGGCGTCAATTGCCATCATTGGGTGAATTGTGAGTGCTAGAGCGTCAATGCGAGCACGTAGTTCAGTGTCTAAAGCTTTCTGTGAGTTGTAACCCTTCTCACAAACACCACGACCCCAAAAACGAGAAGGTACTACGTCCCAAGGGAATGCAACGATTGGACGATCTTGCATCATGTATGGGTTTTCTTCAAGCTTCAGTAGTTGTCCACCGTTAGCAATGACCACCACTGCCTCAACGTACATTGATTCTTTAGTTTCTTCATCTTCTGATAAACTAACTAACTCTTCATCCTCACCAACACGAGTATTCTCAAAGAGGTCACGAGGTACAAGACCATAGTACTTAGTCAAACGTACTTTGTCTTCAGTGAATGCTTGTAGCTCACGATCAGGTTCTAAGTCATAATCTGTAGGAGCAATCTCTAGTTGTACGTCTTTGTAAACACCACGTTCAATGTCTTGTTCAACTTGGTGAATTGGTACGAACTCATCAATGGCAACACCTAGTGCTTCATCAGTACTAGTAGCCACTGGGTCAATTAGGAAGTTCTGAGGAAGCACTGGACGCAGCTTAACGACAAAACGATCAGCGATAGTAACACCTACTGCCTGTAACTGACCGTCCATGATTGGTTGTGTCGCAGGTTTCATCTCCTTGACTTCTTCAAGGACTAACTCACCAATACCAGTACCAAAAACTGCTGCATTGAGGATACACTCAGCAACTGCTTGACGAGTCTTAGTAAACTTAAAGTCTTCCTCAAGATGCTTACGCAAGTGAACCATGTCACCTTTGTTAGAATCCATCATGTCATCAGCAATGTCAAACCACTTACCACGACCAAAGGTAGCTTCTTCAACTTCAGCTACACTAGACTCCACAGCTTGCTGTAGGGCAGGTGAGATAATCTTGGAACGCTCTGATTGACGCATGGAGTCTTCAGAAGCCCAAATGCCACGCCAGAGTCTATAGTACTCTTCATGACGTTCTGCATAGTTAGATTCGTAATGATCACGCCACTGATCACATTTATTCATTACCCAGTCAGTAACGTCTTGTTGAATGTACTTTTCTTCCATATTAATATCCCGCTAGTGTGTCTAGCATTTCAAAATCATCAAATTCAAAGTCTTCGTAGTGATAAGGAACTTTGGCTAATTGGTCAATGTAGGCTAGTGAGTCAATTAAGTCGTCATGCACTAGCGGATTAGGAAACTGAAATAACTGATCAAGGAATGGAGTATTCCACTCACCTTTGTTCATTTCAATGTAACCGTTCTCATAGCGACCCTGAAGTGCCCATATGATACGATCAGTTTTCTTCTTGTTACCGTGAGTTAGTTCCTCAACTCTAAAGAACTTCTGACGTCTCTTTTGTAAGTCCATTAGGGGTGACATTACGGCTTGCTTTGCAATACCTTTCTCAATACCTACAGCGACTGGATCATATTTAGCCACTGCATTGAATATCTTATTGGCAGTCTCATTCAGATCCCAACGACCATGAATGATGTCTGCAATCCACCAACCACGTTCATTAACCTTAACGACTGCAATTGAGGTTGAGTCAAGATTCTTACTCTTACCTTGACTGATTGATTTAACATCTTCAAAACCTGCAAGGTCGACTGCTATGTAATAGTCACCCACGTCTGGTTCTTCTTCAGATACCTTGACCCACTCTTCTTTAAATATCTCAGAGCCAATGGCTTCAAAGGATGCCATGAATTCCTGACGGAATGCGAAGGAAGACATACTCTTCTTAGCAACATCTATTTCCTCTGGATCAAGTAACGGATTATCGTAAGACGTAAAATGCCACGCCTTATACGTTTCATCGTCACCCAATTCAGCATACTTATATAACTCGTAGAAGTGGTTACGACCCATTGGAGTTCCAATGAATAACGCATGACCCTTCTGGTCAGCCAATGCAGGTCTTAGGATCTGCTCCCACACGGCAGGTTTAATGTCAGCATATTCGTCAAGTACTAAGAACTTCAACGATACGCCACGCATGGTCTCTGGTCTGTCACCACCTTTGAGTGAGATGGTAGCTCCATTGATCAAGGTGATCTGAAGGTTGTTAATGTGAGCACCTTTGATCACGCCATGACCAAGCTCTAACAAGGTAGACCACATAATGTCTCTAGCTTGCCCTTGGGTTGGTGCTACGTAGAATACATGACCTTTTTCAGTCTGTAGTGCATTGATGATTAACAACCACGCAGCTAAGCGAGACTTACCAGTACGTCGACCTGCAGCTACGATCTTAAATCGCGTAGGGTCACTAAAGACTTCCTGCTGCCAAGGTAGTAGTTCTACGTTAAGATCACTCAATGGTAGACTCTAATCCAGTTTCTTCTAGATTAGCCACCCAAGGTTTATCTTTAAGATGCGTAAGGATCTTAGGTGCATAGTTCATTGCCTCTGCAGCCTTACGTTGCTCCCACTCTCCTTGAGCCATATAATCTTCCATTGACATTTCACCTGACTTTAACTTACGAACATTACCATGTCCCCAGTTGTAAGCCATTAGAACTTCTGTAGGATCCCAATCAGGATAATACTTCTGCATACCTTCAAGATATGCCTTGGTGCGCTTACGTGACTCTTCAGGATCTGTAGGATCGAAAGGACCTTTAGGAACACCAAAGCCTACTTCCTTACCTTCCTTGTAGAATGCGGGCATCCATTGGTACATTCCCTTAGCACCAGATGATGATTCTGCTTGAGGATCCCAACGAGACTCTTGCCACGCTAGTGCATCTAGGAGGTCATCTGTGATCCATGAGGTGTCAGCCTTGTTCTTCGACATCGACATATTCTCCTTCGATTGTGTCGTTGTCAGAACTACCAACCACGTTAGCAGAACCAACACCAGTAATGTTAATTTGAATAGAGTTCTTTCCACTGTTCTGTAAGACATCCTTTTCAAACATCCCAACGGGAAGTATTCTATCAACGACAATCTTCCAAGCAGCAGCTTGGTTTTTATGGTCATCGTCTAGTGCTGCGTTAAAGATCGAATCAAGAACCTTACGAGATTTAGGACTAGCTAACATTCTAGCCTTATATTCGTTCATTATTCCGGCATCACCTTTAGGGCGACCAACCTTACCACGATTGCCTGTCTTTTTTTGAGCGACCTCAGTTTTACTAGGTCGACCAATCTTGTTATTCGACATACATTCTCCTTCTTAAGAGTGCTTAAGGGTGTATGAAATGTAACTCATTAACGAAACACTATGAGAATGTTCATTGGTTGTTTAAGAATTACTTAAGTATGGTATAATTATATCATATTTTTTCTTAAAAGTCAAGGTACACCCTAGTGTGCCCCCACTTGTGTCCCTTGTCAAGCACCTGAGTGTCACTTTAGCATTCTTTTATTATTCTTTTGTGTTCAATAGCTTAAGTCTATGCTTAGGGGTTGCTTAAGGGTGCCTAATTTACTCTTATTTTGTGTCTGTCAGGGTACATATATATTCCTAAGCACACTAACGCCTCCTCCCGTACCCATTTGCAAAGGTACCCCCAAGTTATCCACAGGATACTCACAGGTTATCCACAGGGTTATCCACAGGGTGTTAGTAAGTTATCCACAGGTTATCCTTGAGTTATCCACAGGATACTCACAGGTTACCCAAGAGTTATCCACAGGGTGATGTTTCACGTGGAACATAAGGGTGACGTGAGGGTCGCATAGGAACCCTCTAGCCACCACCTGAGCACCACTCAAGTTATCCACAGGTTATCCACAGGATACTAACAATCCATAACAGTACTTACTTATATGCACCAAAGCAGTGCAATATCGACAACCTTGCACCACATTGGACATCTAGCAATACCAAGGGATTCAAGCCAATATGCCTTTGAAACCCTTGAGAATACTAGAGCACCAGATTGGTGCATAGTGGTCTGCATTATGTTAAATAGCATATAGCTAAGTGATTGATTCCAAAGGGATTCAAGAGTTGGCACAGGGCTTGCAGTGTATAACCCATCTTTCACTACGTCCAGAGGACTACACAATGCAACTAGACTCAGTAAGCTACGCCGCATACATTGACGGCAGAGACAACGGCACCATCCGCGACACAGAGGAAGAGATCGTAAAGATCGTCCTAGATCAAGAAGTGGTGAGTTATTGCAGCAAGTATAGCAGCTACACATTCGACTACATGGATCTATGCGAGGACTGAACAATGGCTACAGCATACTACGAGATCACTTGGAAGATCATCGACGGTGACAAATTCACCGGTCACTATACCCACTACGACGATCTGTGCGACGCTCTGAGCGCGTGGCGCGATCACTTCTCTAACCCTACTGACGAGCGTCTAGAGTTCGTCACTATCAACGTCATTCAATCTGAGGAGGCATAAGCCATGACTACTGCAACAATCAACATTCCAACCACAGACTCACAGAAGCTGCTACAGGGTCTCTTGATGGGTAAAGGTGCTCTAGATATGGGGTACTATGATATCGGCTCAGAGTGGCTTACATTCCCTGATCTAGCTGACAAGCTCGGCATCTACGACGAGAAGACCCGTAACGGCTTCTTTACAGTCCTAGCTAACCGCATCGAGGAGTGTGAGGTCGACAACGAGACAGGCAAGATTCTCAGCGTCAATGACGGCAAGGGAATCGTAGGCGTGGGCTTCTATTGATTGTCTGAGGGCATTCCAACGAGTGCCCTCTCGCAACCCATAGCAACTGATCACAACAGGAGGCACTAGCCCATGATCAACATCACCCTAACTGAGAAGTACACCGACGCATACGACAACGCCATGCGTACCACGCTTGAGGTCATCAAGGGCGCATACGCTGACTATCAGGTGAACCAATCCAAGCCATACAGCGTGAGCATTCCAAACGATGCCACAGCTCAGGACACCGTCGCGTTCTATGATGGTGATCAGCCAGTCTACAACGACGCCAAACGCTTCGAGGAGCTTGCAGCCAATCTCGGCTTGGAGTTCGGCACCATCGCTGACTATCCACGCTACAACGACACGCTGCGCTTCAAGTTCAAGACTGAGGCAGACGCTGAGCTATTCGTCCGTCACGCTCGCATCATGTGTGGTCTTGAGAAAGCCATGAAGGCAGACGACAAGATCACAGTTTCTGACTGGAGAGGCAAAGAGGAGCGATTAAACCTCGACGAATATCAGCAGAAGTGGGCGACTGGTAGCCTTGACGAGGTACGACGTCTGGCAATGTGGCAGGGCGAGGCTGACGACGTGGTCATCTTGGAACGTCTACAACGTGAACTGGAAGAGGTACGCCGTCGAGTGGTCGAGCGTGAATTCTACAAGCAACTATCGAAGGAGGGTTGATTGCTTGGGCGCATTGGTCTACAGTGTGCCCTGTCAATTCAATCAGTCCAATGGAGGACACAACAATGGGTACATATGCACCTACAGAGGGCGACTTCATCGCCTACAGTGACAACGATATTTTCATCGTGTGGAATGGCAGCGCGACGTTCAACGTCTACGACTGCGACGGTTGGGAGATCGACGTGTTCACCAACTACAACCTTGACGGATACGAAGAGGCACAGGGTCACGCCTACGACTGGGCAGACGCCTACGAACAAGCAATGATTGAGGAGATGAATGAGAATGCGTAAGATAGAGCAAGCAATGAACGGTGCTATTGCACTGGGTATCAACTGGACATCTGGGAACACAATGATCACCTTCGATGACACGACGGGTACCAGTTCTGTCTACCTGTTTGGCAATCACATTGCAGACGTCACAGAAGGGCGTCTAGAAGTCGATGTCGATACGTTGAAGGACTACCCAACACCAACAACAAAGAGTCGCCTACGCGCTCTAGGAGCTGACGTATACACTCGCGGCGGTGTTGTCTACCTTGAGAGGGTTGCACTATGAAATATCAGGTAGTCGATGATCGTTCGGGAACTGTCGTGGCTGAGTTCGCCACACGTGAACAAGCGCAGATGTACATTCTGAAGAATGTGAAATATTACTCACTAAACATTGAGAGGGTGAAGAAATGAATTATGTGATATGGGGTTTAGCTAAGGATGAAACAAGGGATTACATGGAGGATCTGATCGCAGACGTAGAAACCATTGAGGAAGCACAACAAGCAATCGCATGGGCGAAAGCTCAAGGCTTCCACAATATACGCACCTCAACGTTTGATGGCGTGTCTTTACCGGATTTTGTTGGGAGTCTTAACGTATGAAAGTGTTCGTCTATTACAACTTGCACAAGCACCTTTGGAGCATCAAGGCACTCGAAGGCGCACAAAAGGGTCTAGTGATTGCCCATCGTCCCACAGTGTGGCTCACGGGGGCTTATCCGAAGGTGTCCGAAGCAGGACGTCAGCGAGTGCTCAAGGAGCAGAAGAAGAACGTACACGCAGGGATCGTGGGCGACTGGCGGGACGCTGATATGCCGTTGGTGTCTACTGATCACTGGCGACCTGTGACGTACAACCCATACAAATACGATTCATTCGTCTACGTGAACGACGAGAGCGAATGGTTCGGAGGTAACGACGCGCTGCTACATGAGCGCAAGGTCTGGAGCGTAGAGAGATGAACAAACAATTACTAGAAGACTTCTTCGAGGTCTGCAACTCATACAACCCAATGCACGGCTTCGGCTCTGAGAGCGGCTCACGTGCCGCAGGTTCGCGAATGTTCCAGATTAGGGAGTATGTCGTGTTGAATCCTGAGCTTAAGCCAGTAGATAGAGCGTTTTTCAATTACTGGTACAAGGGCGACGAGAAACCACAATTGGAGGATTTCCTGTGACATTCTATCTAGTAAACACAAAGACAGGCAAAGCGATCTGCAAGACTAGACACAAGATCGACCTTATGCGAATATTAGCAGACGTAAGCTATCCACATTGGGAGATCATAGAGGCATGAGCAGCCCACAATGGCGAGAACGTACA
>Ga0255753_1005348_pt1 | contig 12335 bp, 2 predicted proteins | sample 041ome_10_FD_179953 | JGI IMG/M metagenome (GOLD analysis project Ga0255753, IMG submission 179953) | Coastal salt marsh microbial communities from the Groves Creek Marsh, Skidaway Island, Georgia - 041412US metaG (version 2) | ecosystem: Environmental > Aquatic > Marine > Intertidal zone > Salt...
CAGAGTGGTCTAACTGTTCTTCTCGTTCTTCTCGTTCTCGTCGCGCGGAAGACGCGAAACGATGGCGTCTTCATCGAATGTAATTCCGGAGAAGAAAGTTGATTCTTCGGCGCAACATCATCATCATCATCACGCGAACAATACCAACAACAACAACAACAAGACGTCTTCTGATGTCGTTTCGTCCTCCTCCTCTCGACCGACGGATGCGTTCAGCGCGTTACTTCGAGATTTATGCGCGAGACCGCCGAAAAACAATACCAACGCGCATCACAGCAGCAACGAGCAGAGTTCTTCGAGATACAACAACAACACGAAGAACGCTAAGAGAAGGAGTTCGTCGTTGTTTTTGTTCTCGCAAAACAGCCGAGAATTGACCGGGGAATTGTTCGGCGTCGGTTTTGACGCCGCGAGCACGCGCGAGAATAAGTCGTTGAAGAAAAGTACCGTTTCCGTGGCGGCGAAGAAAACAAACGCGACGAGCGATAACGCCGGCAGGTTTTACGGAGTCGCGAATAACGACGAAGATGATTCCGAGAATTCTGACTCGAGCAGCGAAGATGAGAGCAGCTCCTCGGAGGAAGAGTATTCGGACGCCGACGGTGATGAGAAGAGCGACGGAGAAAATAGCGAGGACGAGAACGATGATGATAACGACGACGAGGAAGATTTCTTCCTGTACGGAGCGAGGAGTAAGAAGAAGAAAAGTTTACTCTTGTTTCGAGAGAAACGAGGGAACGCGTTGAGAGAATACGTCGAAGGCCAGGCACGGGAAGCGTCGACGAGTGCATTCGCGCAGTTTACCAACGATGCGCACGAGAGGATTGAAAAGTTAGCCGGAAGCGTTATTTTGAGAGAACGGTTAGCCGCGGTGGCGTGCGTGGACCAGTTGTGTTCGGTCGAGTTTGGCGAGGAGGTCGAGAAAGTTACCAGGTTTGCTCGGTATTTGAGGACAGCGGTGACAACGATGCGACAAGGACCGGAACCGGTTTTAGCGAGTGCGGCGAGTCAGGCGTTGGGGAGGTTGGTGGCGACCGGAGGCGCGGTGACCGCGGATATCGTGGAGGAGGAGGTGAACAGAGCGTTTAAATGGTTGAAAAATCCCGTACGGGAAGAGCGAAAACGGTTTGCCGCCGCGTTGACTTTGAGAGAGTTAGCCGCAAATGCGCCGACGGTGTTTAACGTGCACGTGCCGCATTTCATCAAAGCCGTGTGGCCGGCGTTGCACGATCCGAGTTTAGACGTTCGATTGGCCGGCGTGTTGGCGTTACGAGCGTGTTTGATGGTTATCGAGCAAAGAGAGACGAGATATCGCGTCCAATGGTATTATAAACTGTATGAAGAAGCGAGAAAAGGTTTAGAAGCTCCGTTGACTCCGGGGAATTCGACGACGACGCCGTCGAAATCTGGCGGCGGCGGTGGCTCTGCCAAGACGCCTCATAGCAGTAGCAGTAGAAAGACGCCCTCGGACAAGCACTCGCCGTCGGCAAAAAAAGTGCACACGAACGCGCAGTACAACGATCGTCCAGAAAAAATCCACGGTTCTTTACTCGCGCTCGGCGAACTGTTGCGTCACACGGGCGAGTTTATGCTTTCTAGATATAAAGAGGTTGCGGAAACGGTTTTGAAGTTTTATCGATCCAGACGTCTCATCGTGAGAAGGTCGGTGATTGATTTGATTCCAAAGTTAGCCGCGTTTTCACCGAGAAGGTTTGCAGATTCGTATTTACCGCTAGCGTGTGGGGTTTTGCTTACTTCTATTCGAGCGCAAGGCGAAAGAGATGCGGGTTTCCTAGCACTCGGTGATTTAGCGAAAGCGTTGGAACCGGCGATGCGCGCGGACGAACTCATGCGCGTGCGAAGGGCGAGAGAAGATAATAACATGACGAGCTCGAGCTACTACCCCACGCAAGGACAACACGTGCTTAGCGGTGGTGGTATTTCCAGTCATCGAGGCACGCCGCAGTTGATAGTAAATAGCAACAGCACGACCACTCCGAATGCTCACAACAGAGGATACGGCGGCGGCAGCGGAGGCGCGTCGCCTCTAGATAGATCTCGATCTGGGACGCCGGCGAACGGCTCAAATTACAGCAACCAACAACATCAAATGAACAATCAAAACTTGCTCGGTCCGCTCATGCAATCGCCCGTTCTGGCGACTCCAAACAACGACAACAACAACAACGCTTTAATTGGTGGATCAGGAGAAGTCAATAGTAACGGCCCGGGATGGCTTACGCCCGGTTCCGTCAGTACTCCCGATGGGTTCATGAACAATAATAACGGAGTTCAAACGCCAGGAGCATACGGCAACTACCGATCGCGATCGCCGAATACAGTTTCGCAGATTACCTCGGCCGATGGAAGGAGCGTTCGCGTGAACGACTATTCGGTCCAAGAAAATCGCATGTTTGAGAAACCTCTGGGAAGCGCGTTATTGCGTTACCTTCCGGAAATCTCTGCCGTCATGTACGATGTTTTCGGTGAAGGTTCTTTAAATTACGAAGAGCGTTTGGCGTCAAGAAAACGACGAAAGAGCATTAAGAAAGAAAACCGCGAAAAGAGGAAGAATAGGAGTAATAATAACGGCGAAGAGCTGGACGGCGATTTCGACGACGAAAACGGGGGGAATGGTCGCAACAAAATCGCAAAGAGGACGAAACGGCACGAGTCGGCTAAAGATACGGAAAAAGACGAAGACGACGAGGAAGAAATTCGAAGAAAGCAAGAGCTAAAATTAGCGAACGAGAAGGTGCTTCGTTCGGGCGTCCGCGAGGCTCTGAGATGTTGCGGCGAAATGGCTGCCGCGCTTCAGGAATCTTGGAAACCGCACGTATTGAACGTCTTGCCGACAATGTTTGCTGTTGGTCTGTCCAAATCCTTAGTCTCTTCGTTGGAAACAATCACGGACGCGTTACCAGACTTGACTTCACAAATCCAAAGTCGCTTATTCGATGCCGTGTCCATGGCGACTAGGACGACGAACGCGGGTAGCGGCGAATTTGGCCATCATCATAACCTCCTCGGTTTTGAAGGCGCGATGTTTGAACATCCATCGTCTGATGCGACCAATGGTCAACGAAGAGTTTCGCGACGAACACTCGAGCTCGCATTACGCACCATGCGCTCGTTCCCGTTCGAGTCTCGATTGTTGCTAAAATTTGCGCGACGTAACGTCGTCCAACATTTAGATAACCCTTCCGTGGACGTGCGATTGGAAGCGGCGTTGACGTGCTGCCACTTGTTGGAGCTGAAGCAAATTTCGCAAAAGCCTTCTCCCTCTTCGTATCATCGACAAAATCAATACAGCGCTTCGAATCGAAACGCGTTGATGCTACTTAACGGTCAGTCCGACGCTAAACCGCAAGCGACGAGGGATGTCATCATGGAACGGTTGTTGCAACTGTCGGTGGCGGATTTAGACGCTAACTTTCGAGCGTCAGTTTTGAGGGCATTTGTGATTGGCTGTCGCGCGATTGATTCGTATTTGTCGCAAGCGCGGTCCTTGAGAGCATTATTCGTGGCTTTGAACGACGAAAATGTGGTAGTGAGAGCGCTGGCGATTGAGTTGATAGGCACGCGGCTTTCACCGAGAAACCCCGGGTATTGTTTGCCGGCGTTGAGAGCGTACTTGTTGCAGCTCTTGGCAGAACTCGAAAGGTCAACAGAATCTTCAGTCAGAGAAGAATCGGCAAAGTTAATCGCGACTCTCATTCGTGCATGTCCTCGATTATTCACGCCGCACATTTGCCCGGTGATTTTGAAAACATTGACGAGGATGTTGAGAGCGAAAGCGGAAGATTCGAAAAGTAGCGGCGCTGGGGTTGTTGACGATAAAAAGAAGGACGGTAAAGATGCCAAAAGCGGAAAGAAAGAAAAGGGCAAGAAAGGTGGCAACGGCAACGACTCGAATAATAACAACGGTAAAGACGAAAACGCGAACGACTCGAGCGATAAGTATTACGATTTCAACGACGACGACGCCTCCAATCGCAAGAACAAGAAGGAAAAGAAGCAGAGAGACGTCGGTAACATTACAAACGAAAGGCCAAATTTAGACGACGATGATACGTCCATGAAACATCTGAACGAAGACCCGATGAGTGCGCACGATCACACGAAAATCGGTAAAATGTCTACTTCGGATGCGATGGCAAAATCATCGGCGTCGGTCTTTGTGCGCACTGCGGTGAGCGGTCGAGAGAAAGCCGCCGCGATTGCCACCATCGGCGAACTCATGGAAGTTGGTGGACCGGCAACTAGGTTGCACGTGCCTGAGCTCCTCGTTTTGCTCATGCAAGCTTTGAAGTCAAACGCTACGCGTGATATTGCCGTGATCACTTTAGGTAAACTGGTAAAGCACTCCGGGTACGTCGTCGCTCCGTACGCCGATCACCCGCAGTTGCTTCCGTTACTTTTACGCATGGTAGCGACGGAGAAAGGCACAAAACGAGAAAACGTGTTGCGAACATTGGGTATTCTCGGCGCTTTAGACCCACACGCGCACAAAGAAAACGAAATCAAACTATACGGTCAAGGTTTACTCTCCTCGGCTGGCGTTCGAGGGGTGAAACAATCCGCGGTGGCCAAAGCGGTGACAAACAACCCTAAAGCAGTCGCGGTTGAAGCGAATGCGTACATCATGGGAGGTTTTGGTAAGAATGTGAATAAAATAAATTTAAAAACAGCTGGCGATGACAATTACCGCGACGACGACGATGACGACGACGAAAATTCGCACGACCTCTTACCGCTGATGAACTTAACCACGGCGAGCGACGATTTCTACCCGACGGTTGCCTTGAACGCGTTGTTAAGAGTATTGAGAGATAAATCCATGTCTAGTCATCGACACATGGTTGTTCGATCGGTCATGTTCATTTTTCACAATTCATTAGGGTTGAACTGTGTTTCATACCTACCGACCGTCCTTCCGGTTTTATTCGACGTCATGCGCACGTGCGACGACGCTTTGCGAGAGTTTATGCTCTCAGAGTTGGCGATTTTAGTAAGCGTGATTAAAGCGCACGTGAGGAGATTTTTACCGGAAATTTTAGAAATCATTCACACGTTCTGGGGCAATAACGCGCTTTTAAAATCGACGTTGTTGCTGTGCGAAGAGCTGTCCAGAGCGTTGAGAGATGAGTTTCGGTCGTATTTGCCGGAGTTGTTGCCGAGGATTGTCGCGGTGTTGGCGGACGCGGAGCGATCTGGGAGGTACGCGGCAGTGCCGTACGTCTTGAGAGCGTTGGAAACGTTCGGGAGTGCTGTGGATGAACACTTACACTTAGCATTACCGTCGATTGTTAGGTTGTTCAAACCGGGCGTAGCTCCGGTACCGTTTCAAGTGCGCCGAGCGGTCTTGGCTTCGTTATCCAGACTTTTACCTCGCATGCAGTGCGCGTCGTCCCAACACGCGAGTGCAATTATTGCTCCGCTAGCGCGCATTTTGGAAAGCGACGACGCTATTCTTCGAAAGTATGCCGTGGATGCGTTAATTGCTCTGGAAAAGCCGTTAGGAAATGAATACCGGTTGTTCCTTCCCTCGATTACTCGCGTCGCTCGCAGAGTGGGCCTGAAAGACAAACGTTTCGAAGCGATGCGCGAACGCATCGAATCGGGCGGGAAGTTTCCTGCGGCGTTCGGGGCGCTTTCGATCACCTCAAATGCGAGTATCTTTGGTAGCGAGGGTGTGCTCAGCCAAGAAGAATACGAAGAGTCGAACGCGTTTGATCCTCGATCGAATAGACCTCCGCCTCCGGTGCAACCACAAAAGCTCGTCGTCAACGAATTCGCGTTGCGCAAAGCGTGGGAATCGTCGCAAAGATCCACAAAAGAAGATTGGCTCGAGTGGATGCGTCAGTTATCGGTTGAATTGTTAAAATCTTCCCCGTCTCCGTCGCTGAGAGCGTGTGCGGACCTGGCGAACGTTCAACCTAACGTCGCTAGGGATTTGTTTTGCGAATCCTTCGTGAGTTGTTGGGCTGAGTTGTCCGTGGTGCACAGAGAGCAACTCGTGCGTTCGATGGAATCTGCGTTCACGTCACCGACGATACCTCCGGAAATTGTAGCGACTTTGCTCAACTTGTCCGAGTTTATGGAACGTGACGAGAAACCGATCCCGGTAGACGTGCGAACGTTGGGGGCCATCGCCGAGCGGTGTCGCGCGTACGCTAAAGCTTTGCATTACAAGGAGTTGGAGTTTACATCCATGCCAAACGAATGCGTCGAGGCGATTATTGCGATCAACAATCAGTTGCAATTGCCAGAAGCCGCTCTTGGGGTGTTAACGCATCTGAGGAATAAAAAATTGGAAGTGAACGTGAAAGAGTCGTGGTACGAAAAATTAGGGCAATGGGAATTCGCGTTGGAGGCGCATAAGAAGAAAGCGGATGAGTTGGACGCGCGAGCGGCGAGAGAGGCAGAAATTCTATATCAAAGAGAAGTTTCCTCCAGAAACCATCATCAGCAGTACTCGGGAGCAGCGCAAAGACCGCCATCGCCGTCTTTTTCGTACCATTACAATCGACAACTCATGTCCAAAGCCGATCGCATCGCGCGCGAGGAGGCGAGTTTAGGGCAAATGCGATGTTTAGCCGCTTTAGGTGAGTGGGAACGACTCATCGCGTTAGCTAAGAGAGAGTGGCCGACAAACGAAGGCGGTGCACCGCATTCCCACGCGAGCAAGATTGGTATCCAAGTAGGGGAAAACGGAGGGGACGCCATCTCCGAGAGAAAGATAAAAAAGCTCGTATCGGCAAAACACTCGGTTTTAAGGGATAAAGTTGCACCGTTAGCGGCTCGAGCGGCGTGGCATTTAGGCGATTGGAAATCGATGGAAAAGTACACCGTGCATTACTCGAGCTCGAAACGAGATCCCACGACCGGAAAGAACGGGTCTAGTGCGAACGGCTCCGGCGGCGATAAGAAAGGATCGGGTAATACCTTGGACGAGATGAACGGTAAGAAGAGCAAGCCGGATAATTCAACGCCGTATTCCGAAGTCAACGCGTTGATCACGCCCGGGGACGGGGATTTCTACCGCGCCGTTCTCGCCGTTCGTCGCGGAGACCCGATGGCGGCTTTAAGACACATCGACGCGTCTCGAGAGGCGCTCGGTCAAGAGCTCGTGTCGTTGGTTTCCGAATCGTATGATCGCTCATACGGCGGTGTTGTTCGCGCGCAGCAGCTCGCCGAGCTCGAGGAAGTTGTCGAATACGCTCAGTTACAAGCGATGGCGCAACACGACCCACGCGCGAAACACAGACAAGATGTCGTTCGTCAAATGTGGCGCGATCGCATCTACGGCGTTTCGAGAGACGTGGAAGTTTGGCAATCGCTCTTAGCCGTTCGAGCGCTAGTGCTCCCGATGAGCAAAGAAACAAACACGTGGTTAAAGTTCGCATCCATGAATCGTAAAGCCGGTCGTCAATCGCAAGCGAAGAGAACTTTGGTTAGACTTTTAGAATACGACCCGAGCGAGTTCTCCGCCGGTCAAGAAGGCTTCGGCGCTGGATCCGGTCGACCTTTGGTCATGTTTGCGTACTGCAAACACTTATGGGGCGTTAACTCGAGAGAAGAGGCATTTCAGCGTTTACAATCGCTCGCGAGCGAGTTATTTTCGGCGTCGTATCAGCGCGAGATGGAAGGTAGTCGATTAGCTAAAGACGACGCAAAGTTAGTCTCGAAGGCTTTTTTGAAACTCGGGCAGTGGCGATGGGAACTCGCCGAGGAAACGTTAGACGACGATACAATTTCCGACGTCTTGACTTCCTTTGGTACGGCTACAAAACATTCAAGACACTGGGCGAAAGCCTGGCACAACTGGGCTTTGTTCAACGCCACCGCGATGGAACACTACCAGCGTTTAGCCACGCAGCGATTAAATGTCAACGAAGAAAGAGACGCGCTCAAAGCCGCCGCAACGAGGCACGTCGCGCCAGCTATATCAGGTTTCTTTCGATCGATCGCATTGGGTGGCTCCACGCCGCGTGATATGGGTGGTGCTCTGCAAGATATTTTACGCCTGTTAACCTTATGGTTTAACTACGGCCATTTGCCGGAAGTCGAAGCCGCGTTGGTTGAAGGTTTCGGTCACGTTTCCATCAACACGTGGCTCGCAGTAATTCCCCAAATTGTTGCTCGAATTCACTCGAATTCACCACCTGTTCGACGATTAATTCATCGATTATTGGTTCGCGTTGGCCGTCAGCATCCCCAGGCGTTGTTGTATCCATTACTTGTCGCGTGTAAGTCGCAATCGACCACTCGACGCGTCTCCGCCACGGCGGTTCTAGACAACTTGCGGAATCATTCCGCGCTTTTAGTCGAGCAAGCGGAAGTAGTAAGTTTAGAGCTCATTCGCGTCGCGATTGTTTGGCACGAAGCGTGGCACGAAGCATTGGAAGAGGCGTCTCGTTTATACTTTGGCGAACAAAACGTGGATGGCATGTTTGCAGTTTTGGCGCCTCTGCATCACATTTTGGAACGCACCGGCGCGGAGACGTTGCAAGAGATGTCATTCGCGCAAGCTTACGGAAGAGAATTACGAGAGGCTCGTGAATACTGCGAGAAGTTCAAAGAGTCCGGCCGCGAGGAGGATTTGAATCAAGCTTGGGATTTATATTATCACGTGTTCAAACGAATCAACAAGCAACTGCCGACGTTGACAACTTTAGAGTTGAGATACGTCTCGCACCGGTTGTTGTCGGCGAGAGATTTAGAGTTGTCTTTACCCGGGAATTATATTCCTGGTGGCGAACTGGTAACAATCGCGTGGTTCGCGCCCACCATGCATGTCATCACTTCCAAACAACGCCCGCGACGTTTACAAATCCACGGCTCCGATGGGAAAGATTACGGTTACTTGTTAAAAGGTCACGAAGATTTACGCCAAGACGAACGCGTCATGCAGTTGTTCGGTTTAGTTAATCAATTGTTGAATAGCACGCCTTCGACATCGAGGAGAGATTTAGCGATTGCTCGATACGCCGTCGTCCCGTTATCTCCAAACTCTGGCCTCATTGGCTGGGTTCCGAATTGCGACACCATGCACGTTCTCATCCGAGAACACCGCGAGGCGCGCAAAATTCCTTTGAACTTGGAACATCGTTTAATGCTCGCCATGGCCCCGGATTACGACAATTTGCCGTTGGTGAATAAAGTTGAAGTCTTCCGACACGCGTTAGATAACACGCCTGGGAATGATTTAGCGCAAGTTTTATGGCTCAAATCGCACAGCTCCGAGCAATGGCTCGATCGTCGAACGACGTATACGAGATCCTTGGCCGTCATGTCCATGGTTGGCTACTTACTCGGTCTCGGTGATCGACACCCGAGTAACCTTATGATTGATAGATACTCCGGAAAAGTTTTGCATATCGATTTTGGCGATTGTTTTGAAGCGTCTATGCACCGAGAAAAGTTCCCAGAACGCGTGCCGTTTCGTTTAACTCGAATGTTGGTGAAAGCGATGGAAGTCTCCGGGATTGAAGGGAACTTCATCGGTACTTGTCAAAGAGTGATTACGGTGTTACGAAGCAATAAAGATTCCGTGTTGGCTATGTTAGAGGCGTTTGTTCACGACCCATTGATTAATTGGAGACTTTTGGCGAATCAAGCGACTGAGCAAAATGGATCCTCCGCGGAGCCTTCGTCCAACGCGAATTCTACGGCGAACAACAGCGGAAGCGTCACGCCGGCGGCTGGAACGAGTAGCGCGAAATCGAGTCCATTGGCGAGGCATACCATTTCTCGCGATGCCGAGGAACCATCATCAAATAATAACATTAATAACGATACTCTCGTCGCGGGAGACGGTTCCAGTGGTTCTGGCTCAGCAACCCCAGGTGGGTCTGATGTGCCTTCCGGTCAATCCTCTAGGGCGCCTTCGCGAACGCCGCCGCCAAAAACGCCAACCATTCCTGAAAACGAATCCTTCCACGCCGATTTGGACGAGAAGAGTAAAGCGGTTGGTGTCGACAGTCGAACAAATACCGCCGATTTTGGGCACAACTCTTCCTCTCGATTGGATTCTGGCTCCGACGATTTACCGAGAACTGGGCAAAAACCAGGCGCCGCGCCGATGTTTATGGACACGCCGAGCGGGCAAGTTCCGGTTTCCTCCTCCGTGATGGGCGCGACGGCGTTACACGCGCAATACGAAAACATGCGCGAGTTTGGCGGTGGTGGTGGAATGTCCGCTATGATTGGTACGGACATGAACATCCTCGGCGGTGTTGGCGATCCGACAAACGTTTCGGTCGATGAATCCGAACACGGCGACGCCAACGATCAAGACAGATCTGTCGGCGGTAACCACCAACAGCATCTCAATCACCACTCAACTTCCTACGCGCAGCGCGTTATGCATCAACAGCTCGGTGCCAGTGGCGATATACAACACCAAAATCAACACGCACAAAGCAGCGCTGCTGCTGCGGTTGCCGCCGTCGCCGCGGCCGCGGGGAATTACGGCAGTAGCATGTCCTCGTTCGAACCGGAAATTTTAAAGCGCGACGAACTCATCGACGCGTTGGACGGCATAAACGACAACGAGGATAATATGGTTTTGAACGATCGAGCGGTGAGTGTCATGCAACGAATGAACGATAAATTAACCGGGAAAGACGGTTTAATCGAAGCTGGTTCAGCGGTGGACGCTGGAGATTCAGTCGAACATCAAGTGCGACGGTTGATTGAAAAAGCGATGAATCACGAGAACTTGTGCACTTCTTACATCGGATGGTGCTCTTTCTGGTAGTTTTTATTAATAGTTTTTTTCCTGCATACTGTACCTGTTTGTTCTATTATATCGATCTATGCGCTACTATATCTTTTATGCTATAGCCCGTACGCTTGTCTGGCAGAATCGGACATTTGCGGCACAGAGGGCGGCGTCCACCCTCCTCCTCCTCCTCCTCCTCCTCCGTCGAACGAATACTCGCCGCTCGCCGCGGCGCCGTTGCCGTATTTATCCCACGGTCTGTGCCCTTCAAAGCTCTCGTCGTCCGATGGTTTCATCGACCACGGTTTCTTCGTTCTCTCCTCGAAATCTTCGCTGACTGGCGGTAAAGCTACGTCCGGATTCGGCGGACGATCGTCGATGTCTTTAATCCCCGGCACCGGTTCGCCTTTCTCCACGAGTTCGATGACTTCTAAAAAGTTTTTCGGTCTCGGCGGTTCTTCTAAAACTCTTTGCTGCTGATTATGGTTACTCCCCATGTTTTTACGAACGTTTGCTGCCCGTTGTTGTTGTTGTTGTTGTTGTTGTTGTTGTTGCGACTTCATCGAGTTGATGTCGTCGTCGTCGTCGCCGCCGCCGAGTAATTCCATTTGGTGTCGCTTCTTCGCCTGAAAATAATCATCTAAATCCAAATCTTCGTTATTTTTATCACTGCTAAAACGATGATAATTATTAGTACTCTCTACCGCCTCCACGCGTTCGGCGACGTACCCTTTCTCGCCTAACCTCCGACTTGGCGACGACGCCTCCTCTTCCTCTCTCTTCGTCGTCTTCGCAAAATCCTCTCGCGCCAACTCCATCTCCCTCAAAACGCTCCTCCTCAACGCGTCCATCTCCTTCTTCGCCTCCTTCCTCTCCTCCTCCACAGTCTCCATCAATTTCTTCTTCGTTTCTCTCATTTTTTCCTCCGCTCGTTCCCTCTCCTCCATCACGTCTTCCCGTTGCGTCATCTTCGCCTTTTGCAACTCCTCTCTCATTTTTTCCTCCACGTTTTTCACCGACTGCAACACCGCGCTCTCCGTCGTCTCTTGCCGCTCACGTAATTTCTTCTCCAAGTCCGCGAGATTCTCCGAGAGTGACTTTGAAATCGCGTCCAGCATTTGCGTTTGTTTCTTCTTTTCCTCTTCTTCCTCTTTCTTCTTATTACTCTCCGTCGTCGTAAACAAAGAGCTTTTCATCACTCTCGGGTACACCCGCCATCCGAGCACCGCCAACGCTGCGGCGTACGCCACCACTTGCGTCCACCGCAAAGAAGAAGAAGAAGAATTCTGCTTCTGAATCATTCCGTACGGTAAAACTGGAGGATTATTATTAGGTAAAACGATAGGTTTCATCGAACCATCGTCATCGTTCGATGACGCTGTTCTCCGAAACGCTTCTTCAATCTCCGCTTCGCTCACGTTTTTGTTCCTTAAAAATTGTTTCTTTTCCTCCTCGGTGTACGATTTGGAATTTTTTATCGACGGGTGCTCGAGGAACGCGATCGCGTTTTCCAGTCCTGATCCTGACCCTCCCACGGCTGCTGATCCTTCTCGTTGTGTCATGCTCCTTTCGCGCTCTCTCTTTCTCGCTCCGTGTACTGTTCAAT
>Ga0255753_1005369_pt1 | contig 12321 bp, 4 predicted proteins | sample 041ome_10_FD_179953 | JGI IMG/M metagenome (GOLD analysis project Ga0255753, IMG submission 179953) | Coastal salt marsh microbial communities from the Groves Creek Marsh, Skidaway Island, Georgia - 041412US metaG (version 2) | ecosystem: Environmental > Aquatic > Marine > Intertidal zone > Salt...
CGCGTTCAAATCGATCGCACTCGTCTCGAAATCTCAACTCCATCTCCTCCTCCAACGTCCTCAGCGTCTCCTTTTCATTTTCCACCGCCTCGTGCATTTCTCTCGTGCTCGCGTCCGCCACGTTCGCACACGTTCTCGCGACTCTCTCCACGTGTGAACACGATTCCATCAACTTCCCTCTCGCTTTCTCTGCAAATATTTCCATCGCTTCTCGGTTTCGATCGCTTTCCGCCTTGGCTTCTCGTACGCGGTCTTTAATCAACCCTTCGGCGTCGTCGCACGCTTGCAATCCAACTTTCAACGCCTGCATTTTTCTGTCCACCTCGCGATTAAATTGTCCGACAATCTCCGCGAAGCTTTGCGTTTTCGTCCTCTCCACGTCCGCTTTTCGTGCCTCTTCCTCGGCTTTACTCGCCGCTTTTCGACTCGCTTGAGCAAACTTCTCGCACTCTCTCCTCTCGCTTTCCACGCGAGTCATCTGTGCCGTCAAAACGTTCACGTCGTTCCGAATTTCGTTCACATCGAACCCTCTCTCCATCATTTTTACGCATCTTTTCGCCTCGTCTTTTGCTACTCGCGACACGGCGACCGCGTCGTCCACCGAACTCGCCACCGCGTTCAACGCGATTTCGTTCGCTTTCACTATGGCTTCCATCTGCGCCGACTTCGCCACGCTCGCTTTCATTTGATTCGATTCCGTCGTCAAGTTCAGCACGTGCTTCTCCAACCCACCGACGATTGTTTCGCACTCGTTTCGAAAAGTCGCGTGCTCCTTCTCCAAACTCGACAATCGTTCCACCAATCGCGCGTTCTCCTCTCGCTCCGCGTCTAAACCGTTGAGCAAAATCTGGCACCTTCGCTCCACATCCCCGAGACGTTTTTCCGCCGCCTCTAACCTCGAGTCTCGAATCTCGTTGTTTGCATTTTCTCGGTCAAAGATGAACCCGACGCGTAAAAAAGCTCTCCGAACGGTCGAAGTCACGTTCGACCAATCTCTGACGCCTTTTTCGATGTCCTCTTTCAGCGTGTTTGCGTTTCGGCTGAAGAATCCAACCGCAGTGGTGCTCTTATTTTCCAATGAAGAAGAAGGTTGTTTCGAGGAGGTCATTCTCGTATTCACGAACCAACGATCGAGAGAGAATTAAAACAAAAGTTATCTCTGTCGTCGTTTCGCAAACCCAAAACGGGACAACAGAACGGGACAAAGAAAGGCTCACTCGCGCGCTGCTTCTTCGTGTCACTCTTCGGTAAACTCCTCTCTCTCTCTGCGTTTTATTTCTTTTCCTGTTATTCCCCCCCCAACAAAAACCAAAAAAACAAAGTTTAGGGTTTTGGTCATTTTTTCTGTTTTTTTGCCTCTTTTAAAATATTTTTTCCCTTTTTCGTCTGTTCGTGTGTTGTTTTGGATAGAGTTTTCCATCAAAAACAAACCAAAAAGCGCTCTTGCTCGCGTTCGTTTTGGGGGAAGAAGAAGAAGAAGAAGAATGTTTAGCAGCGCGCGTTCTGCCTCGTCTCCTCTTCCTCTCGCCAGCAAGAGCAGCAGGACTTCACCTTCTTTTGATATTACTACCTCTGTTACCGCGATTAACGGAAGATTGGCGTCGGCAAAAAAGGGTAACCACCACCGAGGGAAGAAGAACAAAACGCGCGGGGGATTCTTCCTCGCGATGGCGGCGGCGTCGTCTTCCGAAGAAGAGGAAAGCGACGAGATGAAGCTTCGCAAAAGTTTGAACATCGCGACGAAGTTGGTGCACCCGAAAACGTCCGTGGAGGACCCGTACGCGGCGTCGGCGCCTCCTTTGTACCAAACGGCGACGTTTGCGCAGCCGAACGCGACGGAAAACGGGCGGTACGATTACACCAGATCTGGGAACCCGACGCGAGATCAGTTGGAGGAGCAATTCGCGGACATCGAAGGTGCGACGAGAGCGTTCGCGTTTAGCTCGGGGATGAGCGCTTTGGCGACGGTGACGAGGTTGGTGAAGAACGGCGAGCGCATAGTCACCGGCGACGATATTTACGGCGGGACGAGTCGGTTGTTAGCGCAAGTCGTCCCGGAAGTTGGGATTGAAGTCGTCAACGTGGACTGCACGGATTTGAAGGCGGTCGAAGATGCCATTAACGGTGGGCCAACGACGATGGTTATGCTCGAATCGCCGACGAATCCGAGATTGCAATGCATCGACGTGCGCAAAATTTGCGAGATGGCCAAAAGGAAGGGCGCTTTGGTGTGCGTGGACAACTCCATCATGACCGCGACGTTTCAAAACCCGTTAGAGTTAGGAGCAGATATTAGCATGGTTTCCGCGACAAAGTTCATCGCAGGACATTCGGACGTTACAGGAGGTTTGCTCGCAGTCAAAGGTGAGGAGTTAGCCAAACGCGTATACTTTTTCCAAAACGCCTGCGGCACGCTGTTGGGACCGTTCGATTGTTGGTTGGCTTTGAGAGGGATCAAAACCATGGACTTGCGAATGAAAAAACAGCAAGAAAACGCGATGAAGTTAGCCGAATGGATCGAGAGTCACCCAAAAGTCGAAAGAGTAAACTACCCGGGTCTGAAATCGAGCCCGTTCCACGACTTGCACTTTTCCCAAGCCACTGGCGCGGGAAGCATCCTCTCCTTCACCACGGGCGACGTCAACTTTTCCAAAACCATAGTCGAAGAAACGAAACTGTTCAAAATTACCGTCTCCTTCGGCGGCGTGACGAGTTTAATTTCCTTGCCGTGCTTCATGTCTCACGCGAGTATCCCCGCGGAAGTCAGAGCCGCGCGAGGCTTGCCCGACGACTTGGTCCGCATCAGTTGCGGCATCGAAGACGCCGAGGATTTATTAAACGACTTGAAAAGAGCGTTCGAGAAAGCCGAGAAGAACAACGCGTGATGATGATAGCGCGCCATTCATAACACGAAACAAACTACCTAAACCAATTGATGTCACGAAGCATTTTTTCTGCGTAAATGTATACATCTTGCGAACGCTTTTCGTCATCCACACGTCACTTTTTTTGTGCCCAACAACCTCTTCACCAACACACGTCTCTCTTCGCCGGCCTCCCCACGCGCGCAAAGCACGGAGTTGACGACTCGCGACAGCAAACCTAAGAGTCGAAGAGAACAAACTCTCTCTCTCATGCGTCTTCTCTTCGCCAACGTCCCTGCGCGGCAAGGAGGACGGCTCCCGGGAAAACCAGAAAAATCGAGAGTTGAAAAGCGTTCCTCCACCGCCGTCGGCCTCCTTCCTCGACGACGCGCGATATCCAATCCCGAGTCTTCTTCCGTTTTAACGACCGTTAAAGAAGGAGAAGAAGAAAAAGAAGATTATTATCGGCGTTTGCTCGAGCCGTCGACTGAATTCACGGAGAGTTGTTACGGCGAGGAAGAGCACACCTCGGTGCTTCTTCACGCTATGCGAATGCAATGGAAACACGGATACACGCACGTGCCGAGTGGATTTCGTCGAGTGACGCATGGTTTCGGGGAAATTTTAGCCGGCATGCAACCGGCGGCGGCCGAGAGATGCGTGGAACTTCTTCTCGGAGGCGATGGAAAAAGAAGAAGAAGAAAAAGCGGAATAAGACGTGGCGGTTCGTCCGAGAACGCGTCGAGCGAAGAAGACGACGAAGAAGAGGAGCTCAGTATTTTGGACCCGTTTTGTGGCGGAGGAACGGTACCGGTCGTGGCGATGACGAATAACGTGACCGCATACGGGACAGATGTCAGTCCGCTGGCGTTGCACGTGTGCGGGCACAGAGTTTGGGTGCCGGAAAACGTACAGAAAGAAGAGGAGTGGTTGAGAGCGCGGATGTCGAGGATTGAAGCGATTATTATTGCGCAGAGCGAAGAACAAGAGAACGAGGATGATAGTAACACGCAGCAGGAGGAACAACAACAACAACAACAACAACAACAACAACAACAACGGCGGCGCGATTTGCCTGGAAGTTTTGCAAGTATTGCCGTGGCGGTGGAGAAGGCGATTTTAGAGAGCGATGAAGAAGACGGTGCCGGGAGTAGCCGCGGTAGCGATAGTAGCGATAGAAATAATAATAGCGTAGACGCGACGACGCGGAAAACAGCGCTTTTCTTCTGTCTAACTGAAGCTGAACGAAGACATTTCGTGCGACAGAAACGAAATAAGAGAAAGAAAAGGTTCGGAAAGCGCCGAGCGAGCAATGGTAACGGCGATAGAGACGACTCGTATTATTCGCCGCTGAGCTTTTACCAAAGGTGCGTGGACGAGTACATATTTCGCGTGAAGGATTTGCACGACGCCGTGAATGGAAAGGCAGACGTGTGCATTCGGAAAGGCGACGCACGATTCGATGATCTAGTTCCCAAGGATAAGATTGGAACAATTTCGGGAATACTGACGAGTCCGCCGTACCCCGGCGTGTACGACTACGTCTCATTTGCGAGAAAGCAAAGGTCGAGATTTCGCGGAGTCGGGACAACTACTGCTACATCAACGACGACGACGACGACGACGACGACGGGTAGTGGTGACAGCTCGGGAACGACAAAACCTGAAGAAGAGTCACAACTTAAACCACCCACGTCGTACTACGTCGACGCGAAAGTCCCAAGCTCGAACGAACTGGATGAAAACGGCAACCGCGCTTCGTGGAGCGACGATTTTAGCTCCGTCAACGAGTTCGGCGCCAAGCGAGAGTTACGCAAAGACCCGTCCACTTTCAACGACAAATGGACGCAATCCCAAAACCAATGGTTATGTAACGCCTACAGAACCTTGAAACCATCCGGTCGAATGCTCGTCATGATTGGCGACGGCGCGAACGTGGACGCGTTGAAAAGTACCGTCGCGTGCGCCGAAACCGCCGGTTTTACGCTCCTCGCCAGTTGTTCCTTGGCGCTTTTACGAACCATGGAAAGTACTGGAACCGTGTACAACGGCGCGAGGAAAGAGCACTTGATTTTGTTCGAGAAATAGTAGCATAAGAAGAAGAACGTGTAAAATACTACTATATGGCGTGACGATACGCAACAACAACACTTGAGCCTCTCTCTCTCTCTCGTCTGGGGGGAGCTTTTTTCGTTTCGTTCGTACTTTTTTTCTTGAAAAAAAGGTAGAAAAAAAATCTTTTTTCACTACACCCTAAATGCCTTTTTTTTCGAACTTTTTCTCCCGAGAATCTCCAAAGAAGAAAGCGCGCGTTCCTTGGAGTAAGTAAGCAGAGCGCGAGCAAATACCATCGAAAAGCTTTTAACGCGGTCGTCGGTTTCGAGAGAGATCTCTTGACTTCCCTCTCGACGAGAGAGAGTACTTTTTTGTTCTGAAACAACGCGCTGCTCGGAGGAGAAGAAGAAGAAGAAGAGTTTGTCGATACAAAAATGCAGGCGGAAGAGCAAAGCCTTCTGCGGCCCGCGGCTGCATCATCGTCATCGTCGAATCAGCGCGGCTCCTCCTCGTCGTGGACGAAAGTCCTCGCCGGTTCTGGGGTGATGGTGCTCGCGACGACTCTCGCTTTGAGCAGCGGTAACAACAACAGCAATAACGGTCGATCGTTTGCGATGATGTCGTCTTCGGGCGCATCGTCATCGTCCCGACTCGGGGACGCGCCATTGGAGCCGCAGCACGCGTCCAAAACGATTAAACTGCACACGGCGTGCGCTCCTTTGCACGTGCTCGATTTCCACCCGGACCCGACGACGTGGAAGAAAAACTTGGGCGCGAGAGTGATCGTTCGGTCGCAACAGAACCCAGAGTTGGCGTTCGACCGCGGGATTGAGATGACGGCGACGCATTGCGGGGCGTTCGAAGTGGATGCGTCGGTGTTGGAGCCCGGGGACGAGTTTACGTTCGCGCTGTACGAGAAGAACGGGCCGAACGGGCCGGCGTATCGGAAGGACGCCGGCTGCTTGTCGTCGGCGACTAATCCAGATTCGTGCGTGCCGGAGAATAATCTCGGGCGTAACCCGAACAAGATGTTCAACATGAACGAGTGCACGTCGTCGACGTTTTCGGATTCTACCAAGACGTTTTACGATCGCGTGTACAAAGAAGGTGACGGGAGGTCGTTCGTTTGGGGCAGTTGCCACTCGGATTGCGCGTTCTCCGTGCAGTCGGAGTTGGCCTTGTGCGAGTTGGACGCGCAGCAAGAATCGGAAGACGGAACACAGCAGCAGCAAATCCAAGTTGGAGGCGCCACTGACGACGACGAACCGTCGGACGACGGGAGCTTGAGCGGTCTTTTGAACACGGCCATGTCCGCGCAAAAAGTGTTCGTTCCGGCGATTACGGACTCGGATCACACAAAAGCCTCGGCTGCATCCGCGCAGGCGTCGAACGAGATGACTCCGGAGGAAATTTTGGCTATGGAAGAAGCCGATTTGAATGGTGCCACGGACGAGGAGAAAGAGGAAGAAAAAGCAAGTGTTCCAGAACCGACGGAAAGTACCACGGCTTCTGAACCTGCCACGGCAGTTGTTCCGGAACCGACGGAAAGTACCACGGCTTCTGAACCTGCCACGGCAGTTGTTCCGGAACCGACGGAAAGTACCACGGCTTCTGAACCTGCCACGGCAGTTGTTCCGGAACCGACGGAAAGTACCACGGCTTCTGAACCTGCCACGGCAGTTGTTCCAGAACCGACGGAAAGTACCACGGCTTCCGAACCTGCCACGGCAGTTGTTCCGGAAAACGAAACTACGGCGCAAAAGATTGAGCGGTTGCAAAAAGAACTCAAGGCGGCCAGCGAAAAAGCACAAATGGACGCAGAGAAAGCAGCAGAAGTAGAGAAACAGGCGTTTGACGAAGTCGCGAAGCAATATGAAGCGGAGCAATCGGCAGCGACGACGATTACAACTGGTGCTGCAGCTCAAGCGCAAGCTGAGCAAACCCAAGAGGTTGCTACCCCGACTGTCGAACAATTGAACGACTTGCAAGGGCAATCTCAACCACAACCACAAGAAGCACAGTCGGAAGCTGATGCGGCCAAGGTTACCGCTCCGGAAGCGACGACGGGTTCTGTGGATGTAGCGTCTGCTACTCCCGTTACTACCACCGCCACTGCAAATGGTGGATGGACGAACGAAGCTGCCGTCACGCTTCAAGCGGAAAGGGAAGGCCGAAAAGACGGACCATGCAACTACGACGGGTGTCCGCTTGAGGAAATCATCGCGGCACAACAAGCAGCCATCAGAGAGCAAGAGGAGGCGACTCGTAAAGCGAAAGAAGCGGAAGAAGAAGCAGCCAAAGCGAAGATTCAAGAAGAAAAAGACCGCAAGGCAGAAATTGCAAGAATCCAAGCGGAGAGCCAAGCGCAAATCGATCGCCAAACCAAGCTCGAGAAAAATGAAATCAAGGCGGCGAAGAAAGCGATGCAGCCGTTAGGTAAGAAATCTTCGCACAAGAGCAAGTCACGAAAGTTTATCTCCGATACCGCCGGCGAGGAGCACGACGAGGATGAAGCGCCTGCGGAGACGGAAGAGGAGCCTGAGGGAGGAGAAGAAGAAGCGCCCGCTGAAACTGAAGAGGAGTCCGAAGATGAAGCACCTGCGGAGACGGAAGAGGAGCCTGAAGAGGAGTCCGAAGATGAAGCGCCTGCGGAGACGGAAGAGGAGCCTGAAGAAGAAGCAGGAGAAGAAGAAGCGCCCGCTGAAACTGAAGAGGAGTCCGAAGATGAAGCACCTGCGGAGACGGAAGAGGAGCCTGAAGAGGAGTCCGAAGATGAAGCACCTGCGGAGACGGAAGAGGAGTCTGAGGGAGAAGAAGAAGAAGAAGAAGAAGTTGAGCGCAAAAACGTCTCAGACCAGCCGGAGCCTTTGACGGAGGAAGAAGAAGCCTCGGCCAACAAGCAACTCGACGAGATTGACGAGATCTTGGCGCATGCTGATGACGAGAAAGTCTTGGAAAAAGAACGAAAAGAAGCCGCGAAGAAGAAATCTTCGTCCTCGGACGAAGGAGAAGAGATAGACTTTGAGGAGGCCAAGAAGAAATTGGCCGAGGCGGAGAAGATTGAAGAGCACAAGAGGGCAGTGGAACGAAAACGCCAAGAAGAGGAGGAAGCTCGAGAAGCCGCGAAAGCGAAAAAAGAGAAAGAAGCTCGGGAAAGAAGAGCTGCAAGAGCAAAGGCAAAGGCTGATGCCATTCGATTCGCCGGCAAAACCCCGGAGGAGATCGAACTGATGAAACGCATGGACGCCTTGGACGAGATGAGCGCGGAGATTAGCAGAGATGAAGCGAAGTCTCGGAAAAAGGAAGGGAAAGCGAACAAGAACGTGGCTATTGGCGTCTCGCCGGAAGAACAGCTCATGTTGGACCAACTCAACGGTTCCGTGGACGAAGAAGGAGCCAAAGAAGCCGCGGATGCTTTGGCGTCTGTTGAATTTGACGACTCCGTGTTTGCCTCCAACGGCGACGACGACGACAACGACAACGTCACCGAGGGAGAGGAAGCGACGGAAAACGATGTCGTTGAACCTTCCATTGGTGAGTCTGAAGAAGAATCTTTCGGCGTTGCTCTCGAAGGCTCTCTTGAGAGCTCTTACGAAGAGCCGGCACCGAACGTGGACCCGATGAGCTTGAAACCGCGCAAATGGAAGAAAGTTGCAACGACTGTGCCTCTGTCCGAAGGCACGGATACGGGTGCCATGGAAGCCAAGTTAGCCAGAAAGAAACATCTGGAAAAGCTTCGAAATAAAGTTGATCCGGAGACTGGGTTAACAAAGGAAGAACAAAAGTTGATTGATTCTTTAAACTTTAATTCCCCAGCGGAGGATGACTCCTTCGCGAACGGTGGTGATGAAGCCGGAGAGGCTGCGCTTGGGGAACGCAAGACTTTTGACGCGCCTGTTGAGGAGGAAGATGTAGCTTTGCTTGGTGTGAGCCCGCAAGCTTTGGCGCAGTTTAACAGAAATAGAATGTACAACGAAGCAATGGCGAGTTTAGGCAACGACGCGACGGTTGCGAGCAAGTTTGAGATGGCAGCGCAGCAAGCGAGAGCTTTGACTAAACTTGGACAGAGTGAAGACGACGCGAAAGCGAGTTTGGAGGAACGAATGCGTCAGTTAGAATCTGGAGAAGTTTCAAAACAAGCTGTGGAGGCAGATGATGGAGCGACTTCGGAAGTTTCAACGGAAACGCCATCGTTGATCGATCCGATCGCCGCACAATACATGCCAAAAGGCATCGAAACGAACGGTATGACGAAGGAAGAAATGGAGCTCATCGCAAATATCAACGTCGACGAAGAAGAAGAAAAGAAAAAGAAAGCGGCTGCTAAAGCTGCCGCCATTGCCGCGGCGAAAGCTGAGGCGGAAGCGAAAGCTAACGCGCCAAAACCGTATCATGAGAAGGGCATGATTGTCATCCAAAACGTCAAAGTTCCGCACACATTCAAGTTGGATCCGTACAAAAACGTCGCGTGCAATCCTTGGCCGAAGTGCATCGCCGGTGTACCGATTCCTGGTATTGGATGCTGCCCAGCGGAACTCGTCGACAAAGAAGAGCCGGCGAAAGATGACGAAAAGGAGGAGGAAGAAAAATCTACCTCCGATGAACCTTCGCTGAAGCACCGCTACCAACGATACGATGATGATGACGAAGACGACAGAAAGGAAAAAGAAGAAAGATTCAAACGTCAACCAGAGCACGATTCTTCTTCTTCTTCTTCTTCTTCTTCTTCTTCCGTGTATGCTGAAAAGCGCGACCCACGAGAGTCGTCTTATCCGTATTTTTCGCAAAGAGACCTTGACGAACGCCGAGCGCCGAGGGAAGAAGTCGAGGAAGAGTTGGCGACGACGTCGTTCGACTTCGCGCCAGAAGCGAAAGAACGCAGCAGGCACCACGCGTATCATTCTTCATCGTCGTTTTCTTCAATGGGAGATGAGGAGACGAAGGTTGTCGAGGCCGATGATGATGTTGTCGAAGCTTCCTCTTCGAAGTCTTTGCCTAGAAAATCGACGTCTTTAAAGAAATCGAAGGAGGAGAAGGATGCGGAAACGCCCTCGACTCCGAAGTACTCTCAGTCGAAATACGCAGAGGCGATGACCGAGAAACAAAAAGCTGAGGCTGCAGCTGAAAAAGCTCGCGAAAATCGCATCAAAGCGGAAGAAATTGCCGCTGCTGCAAAGAAAGCGTACGAAGATGCCATGAAAGCAGTCAAGAAGGATGTAAAGAAGGAGGAAAAGAAAGCTGCGCAAGCTTACATCGCTCAACAAAGAGTAAACCATTTAAACGATGAGTCCCGGTTTGGTGAATCACGCCTCGCCAAGGCTCCGGGTAAAAGAGCGCGAAAGGTGTGTCAAGCCTCGAAATGGAAAGATCTCGATTGGCCTTTCCACGTCGGGAACACGACGCACCCTTCGTGTCAGTCGCAAAATGGAGGCGTGAACGATATGGGAAATGTACCGGAGATGTGCGACGATGATTTAGCTTCGGTGAGAATTTCCGTGTCAAAAGGAAAAGCTGAGTGCATGTTAGCGCACGCGAGAGAATGTAAAATCCCCATGCACGACTTCAAGTCGTTAAATTACGATTGGACCATGTCTCGATGCCGAGGCGTCTGGGCGGCGCCGTTGTGGATGAGTCCAGACACTTGGAAATGGGGCCCGGGCTCTGGGGAAATCGACGGCTCTGAATTATGTTTGCGCAAAAAAATGCAAATGAATTTCGCTGGCGGAGGCCACGAAGTCGAACTCGACCCGTACGACATCGACGAAGCCTGGGGACACACGACTATTCGTAAAGACGACGCTGGAATCATTACGGTGACCACCTGTAAAGCGTCGGAGGCGGAAGCGAACGGCGGCGAATGTTTCAAACCGAAATACAAAGACTGCAAAGACTGCGAATTCGGCGAACGCGGGCCGGACAAAGAGTACGCGTGCTGGTGCAACGAAGACCCGAACCAAAAGCAAATGAACATTTACGGTTCCGGTGGCTGTGCCGAAGGCGCCAACTGCGAGTGGACTTTACTCTCCGACGTCTGGAACGGCGTCGGCGGCGACCAGAGTTACCACGGTTGCATGGGCGAAGTCCCCAGCTTAGGCGTAGACGAGAACGAGCCAAACTACAACTCGCACTGCGAGTTTAGCGTCGAGAATATCCTAGTCAAAGGTCACGGATTGAACGGTGCCTTGCAATGGGGGAAAGGAAGTCCAAATTATTGCCGACACCTGACGGTTCAAAACCAGCGCTCCGCGGCGCAATAGCCGTCGTCCTCCGACGAGAGAAGTACATCACTAGCAAACCCAAAAAAAACAAAAGAGCAAGAATCAACAACAACAACAACAAAATGGAACGACAAAGAGAAACAATTATACAAAATGTACACTGTTTTATTAATACTATCGAGAGAGAGAGAGGGAAGAGGGAGAGAGAAGAAAGAGAAGAAAGAGTTTTATTATATGAGAAGTTTTTAATCGAAAAGAAGAAGAAAAAAAGAAAAAATCTTATTGAAACCCTAAGCACGCACGAATGGACGGCTCTAAAGCGCTCCCAAAGCACCTCTCGACGCCTCACTTTACGCAACTTACTACACTCACTCACATCTAAAAAACACAAGAAAACATGGCTTCTAAACCAACTGAAATGTGCGTCGTCGAAACGACCGGCGCCCGCGAATACAAGGTACGAGTTTATGCATCGTCTTCTTTCTTTTTTATATTCGTATTCCTCTCTCTCGAGAAAGAGAGCGCGAGCGCCGTTGAGATTGGATAAATGTTCCCTTTCTCTCTCTCGCCGTCTCTTCGATCATCTTTGATGCGACTTTTTCTTCTTCTTCTTCTTCTTTGATGAAGACGAAGAAGAACCGAAGCCGGCGTCGAACGAAGAGAAAGGAAACACCAGCTGTTGCTTTTTTTTCCCGAGAGACGGCGCGTTTCTTCGTTCTCTTCTCCGACACCCGGAGAGAAGAAGGGAAAGATTTCCCCCCACACCACGGGAAGAGACGCACCTGTGAGAAAAAGCGACGGCGAAAGTCGTTCACAGCCGCTCGCGCGCAAAAAAAAAATCCATCAAAATCGCGCCAAAGACGCCCCTCTTCTCGACGCGAAGGCGAATCGTTCGGAACGAGACGACTTTCGCGTTCTGGAGAAGTGAAATCGTCCGAACGCGTGACGTAATCTCGCGTTTTTTAGGGGATTGGATGGAGCCGGCGGCGTCGGAACAAAAAAGTCGGCATCTCGTCGAGCGCGCGTTTTTTTCTTTCATCGCAAGGGGAAACGTCAGCTTTTTTTCCCTTTTTTTTTGGTTTTGTGTGTGTCTGTCAAAAACGCTTCGTAGGCACAAACACAAACATGTGCTCACCGCGCGTCTCTCTCATTTCCCCCTTTAACGTTCGTTCGTTCCGAAAATA
>Ga0255753_1005380_pt1 | contig 12305 bp, 11 predicted proteins | sample 041ome_10_FD_179953 | JGI IMG/M metagenome (GOLD analysis project Ga0255753, IMG submission 179953) | Coastal salt marsh microbial communities from the Groves Creek Marsh, Skidaway Island, Georgia - 041412US metaG (version 2) | ecosystem: Environmental > Aquatic > Marine > Intertidal zone > Salt...
TTCCAATAGAGATTCGTTGGTATGGTGAGGCCTTACTAAAACACAAATCAATTCCTTTATTGCCTATCGAGCCGCTAATGAAGGCATATCTGTATGACTGGCAATTAAAAAATAGAGCGCCAGAAAAAATTCTCACAGAACTTTTTATTGGTGTTATTTATCAATCGAATTGGGAATACGAGCTAGACTCAAAAAAAAGAAGTTTTGCTTCACTTGCCGTCAGAAAACTTAAGAGATTTTTTTCTTGAAAAACCTATCGCCAAAAATTCAGATATTTCTCTTATGTTATAACCGCCCCGATTCTGCATTAGTTGCGGCTCAAAGTATCTTCGATCAATTGGATGAAAATTCTAGATTAATTATTTCTAATAATTCTACTGATCCGTATGTTGGTATTGAGTTAGCAAGGAAGCTTCCTACAATAGAAATTCGCCATAGAGGTGGTCTAAAGTCAAAGGAACATTTCCAATTATGTATGCACGAAGCTAGCGAAGATTATTTTTGTCTTTTCCATGATGATGACGTCATGCTTCCTGGCTTTATTGATGAAATAAAAAGTGCAATATTTAAATTCCCTGATGCACAAGCAATTGCCACAAATGCTATTCTTCATGAAACAGGGAAAGGTGATATTGGTAAAAGTTTTAAGCATCTTTTTAATTACAGAAAAATTAGCTCAAAAAAAGAGTTGATTGATCAGTATTTCGGTAAGGGTAATTGTGGGATTGCTCCTTTCCCTTCATATGTTTACAGAAGAAAATCCTTTGCCACTCCGTATTTCCAAAAAATTAAAGATATTGATTTAGGCAAGTATGAAGATGTGCTTCTCGTTCTTTCTCAATTGGAAGCGGGTTTTATTGTATGGATTAATAAGCCCTTAATCGAATATAACTTACATGAGTTCAATGATGGTAGATCAGAGTCAATTAAAGATAGATTAAAGTTACTTTCGGAGTTAAAAGATATTTTTAAATTAGATTCGTCAATTGTTCTTAGCTATCGCTTGTTCCTATTTGATAAGGTAAGACATATAAAAAAAAGTAACAGGTATAATTTAATTGCAGATCAATTGAGGAAAAATAGACGAAAGAAAATATTTAAGTATTTGTATAGTCAACTTCCATGCGTTCTTAAAAGCTGGATATGAATTATGTTAGGAAATATTCATAAATCAGGCCATAGTAAAAACTCCTTATTTGCTGAATTTGATTATACGCATAGATACAACTCTTTGAGCGCTGACCGTTACTTGAGGGATAATCTAAAAAATAATGGAATTGAGCTCAATACTCCTGATGTAAATGAAGGTCGGCACGTTGATTTCAATATTTTTATTGAAGCTGGGCTACAGCCAGAAAAAGGAAAGAAAAACTTTTTAATTGCAATGGAGAATCCACTACATAACTCGTTAAACAGAGATTTGGATTATTTGTCTCAATTTGATCTGGTTTTCTCTTGGGACAGTGAGGCCCTCAAATCTTTAGGTAATTATGTTTTTTGCAACATACCACATCAAATGACGTTCGAAGCCCATGCAAAAAATTACCCAAACAAATTTTTATGCCTAATTAATGCTAACAAGAACTTTAAAATAAATATTGATGGAGATCTTTATGCTGAGAGAGTAAAACTAATTCGCTGGTATGAACAATATGCGTCAGATGCGTTTGATTTATATGGTATAGGTTGGGATAAGCCTTATTCTGGTGTTGGATTTATACAAAAGCAACGTAGAAACATGGAAATGCTCTATAGTCGACTTCTTGGCAGAAAAGTTTTCCCCTCCTGGCTTGGTGAAGTATCTGATAAATCAATCTACCTAAAGTATAAATTTGCAGTTTGTTATGAGAATTCATCAACATTACCTTTTTATATAACTGAGAAGATGTTAGATGCCATGTCATATGGGTGTGTGCCAGTATACTGGGGCGCTCCTAATGTCTCAGATTTGATTCCTCGAAATTGCTTTATAGATAGAAGAGATTTCAGTTCTAATAAAGCTCTCCATAATTTTTTACATGATCTTGATGATAGTGTAATTGAAGATTACAAAGAATCGATCAAATACTTCATGCTAGGTGTTGGTAGGAATCTATTTTCCTACGAAGCAACTTTAGGATTAATTATTAACACCATACTTTCCAGAGTTCATGATTAATGCATTCGCTTGGCTATTGTCCATCTGCCAAAAGTCTTCCTAATGGTTTTTGTTCTAGAGGGCTGGTTAATTATTTTCTTTATAAAATTAAGGTATATCGTTGTATCGAACCAATAGTTAGGTTTGTTATCGATGAAATAAGGCTCAGATAAATATTTTTCGTATAATGAGTCTGTTCGATCGACTTCTATTATGTAGTCAATTGCAGTATCAAAAGATTCAAAGTCAGATATGTTGATAAAGCTCTTAGGATTAAAGTCGTTTGAAATTGTTGGGTCGCCGAAATAGATTGGTATGGCCCTTGCCCACATGGCCTCGACTAATTTTTCAGTGGCGTATCCTGGAAGCGACTTATTTTCAAAAGCAATATTAAATTTATGCTTAGAAAGAAATTTATATTTAGCGTTTCCGCCAGGTGGTATGGGGCCACCAATATTGTTGAGTGCTTTTCCTCCTGAAAATACATGACAGCGTTTTGAAATGGCATCATAAAAATCTGTACGTAACTGTGCTTTTTTCCCCACATTTGAAATTACTGCAGTGATGCCATCACGTTGTTCAGATAGTGTTTCCAAATGTTCATTATCTTTTTTTATAAGATCTTGCCAATCGCACTCCGTTCCAATTATATAGTAGGGGAGGCGCATGTGGCGTTCATCATTTAAAAATAGTGGGGTAAGGGCTCCATCAGCGTGATTGAAGTTTGGATGAGTTGATTCTCCAGTCCAAAATATCTTTTTGCATGTGTACAAGCGGTGTAGTTGAGAACCCCCAGTATCTGAATAAAATAGGAGATCTGGTTTGTCAGAAATTACCACGTTGTATTCTTTAGATAAGACATCCACAAAAAAATTATTTATTTTGTTAATGAAACCAAAATCAGAGAAATCAACTTTTAAGACTGGTTTACTTGGATCTTGAAATTTATCTGGATAGCTAATTAGCATTTTAATTTATGGAACTCATGTGAGTTATTAGGGTTCTTATCTTATCAGGCCCCCCCCTTAATGCTTTCGGATTCCATGATGCGGGTAAAAAATGTAGTTTATTGGCTTCACTGCATAACTCATCTTCAGTTGTATCCCCAATATATAACGTTTCAAGATTGTCTAAACACTCGTCCGATAGAAGCCTGCCGAGTAAGGTTGCTTTATTGTTTATTTCTTCGAATGTGTCAATACAGTAAACTTTAGAAAAGTAATCGTTAATGTTGGTAAGATCCAGGATACTCTGAGTAGGTGCGCTTCGTTTGTTAGTCACTATATACAACTTAAAACGGTTTTTTCTTAAGTTTAGTAGCTGTTCTCTTGTGTTTTCAAAGAGTAAAGTTTTTGTGTACCCTATATTGTCATAATGTGCTTTAAAGTCTCTAGCAAGAGAGCCAAGGGATTTTTCCGATAAATATCCATTGGTAACCAATTTTAATAATTCCTTTAAAGGTGGCCCAATAAGTTTTGAAGATAACTTTTTACTAGGTTGTATATTATTTTTCTTTAATGCGTAATCTAGTGAGAAAAGAATTCCTTCTTCTGAGTCGATTAATGTCCCATCTAAGTCAAAAATAATATTATTAATATTACGCATTTAGATGGCTTTATAAAATGAAAGTCCACCAAAAAACTGCTCAGAAACTTGTTTAATCTCAGGAGTAAGCATTTGAGACATTGCCCAAAACTCCAAATGATGACCATATGATTTGAATAAGAAAATTAATCTTTCATCGATATGGGCATTCCCTGAAGCGCAGAGAATTGGTGGATATCCATCCTCATTTATTAGTAGATTTGGAGAGCCTCTCAGTGCCGCTGCTATATCCAATAAACCACTTAGTGCAAGGTTTTCTCGGTGCGGTAATTCAGCAAATTGTCTTCTTTGAGAATCAATATCATATTCTTTAAAGACCTCTGGAAAATAAAAGCCAACTACTGGCTTTACTGAAGCAATTTCAATAAGCCTATCCTGGCCAGTATTAGGGAATGCTTTAATTTTTTCAGACAAATGTTCGCCACCCTGAATAACTGATTTGAAATTTAATTCTGGATGATTGTCTTCAAATACATTGCCTAATGCCTGCAGAATTATATCCTCAAAGACCAAGCCTATATTCTTTTGTAAATTACTCTCTGGAGTAATCAAAAATGGGACGGCAACACCATTGAATAAATTAGAGTAACTTTCATCTGATTCGATTGAAGCCTTAAGTGCATTTAAGTTGTCCCTGAATGATTTGTTATCGATCACTAAGGCGCTCTTCTCGTGTTTCGATAATCTTTCCCAAATACTATCCAGACCAGAAACTTCTGCTGATATTTTATAGTAGTTATTTGGAGAAACTTTTGTGGTGCTTTCTACAATACCTGAAAAAACTCTCATACCCTTGCTAGGGTAACAGTACCCATGCACATCAAAAAAATTAGACATTTTTATCGATTTCTCCTTCCAATCCAAATCCAGCTTCATAGGGAACAGGAAGATAGGGTGATTTTTCTAGATGATTTTGTACTGCCTGATTATGAAATTTTATGAAGCCGAAATGCTCGCCAATAATGCATTCGTCTCTATATGGGCCTAACCACTTATTTTTCATCCCTCGATCGAGAACAGTTGACAAAGATTCTTTAACCACATTACCAACCGATAGATCCATATAAGGACAGGGTATTAATTCACCATCGTGGTTGATTGTATTGATACCTTTGACAGTAATGCATCTACCGGGTTGCCCATATGAAGGGCTCATGTGAGTGAAAACATTATATTTATTTTCTAGTACTTTTAACTGATCAATATCTTTTTTAACACATACCCATTCATCATGCTCTCTTGCAGTTCCAACAGGTTTTGCAAGAGTGACATAAAGAGGGATTTCATTAACTTTGCAAAACTCACATAGATCTAAGAATTCTTGAGAAAAAACTCTATCTCTAATAATTACTGTGGATATAAGTAGCTCTAAACCAGCTTTTTTTGAGGCATTCAGCGCTCGCATTACTCGCTTATACGACCCCTTTTTTGCTCTAAATTCGTCATGCTCAATTTCATCAAAGCTATCTAAAGATATTTGTACCTTATAGCCACCTAAGCCAGCAAACCATTTGGCTTTATCTTCATCAAAAGTCCAGCCGTTTGTATCTAAAATAATGAGGTGTTTTTTTGGATCAAGTGCTTCAATAAGTTTGTCTAGATTTTTATCTAGGAGAGCCTCTCCACCAGTCAAAACAAATCTAAAAATTCCACAATCATCAGCTTGTTTAGAAAGCTCCCTATAATCATCCAGCGACATCTGTGGTCTTGGATCAATTGCTCCTGTTTTCTTTTTAAGATCCCTCGACATATAGGGTTCTTCGCAACAATGTGCGCAATGAAAGTTACACAAAGACCGATTAATTTTTAAACGGAGTATTGGACTAATTGCTCCGTCAATCATGTTCTTAAAATAATCTTGAATCTTTTCATGAACACGAGGTCTTAGCTGACTTTGATCTTTTCTTTTCCTTTTTTCTTCGTCGGTTAAAGACTCATGATCTGCTAACACTTTAATTGAATGAGACATTTTCTGACCTAGTTTTAGTAATTTAACAAAAGTAATTATATGTTTTTAAAAGAGATTCTTCTAGATTTGTTTTTTCTGAAACGCCGAATCGCAGTTTTATTTTTTCTACGTCAGGAATGTAAACGTTTCTAGTTGGGTTTCCGTGTGATGCATTACTTTTAGCTAGAATTTCAACCCGATTTTCTGGGCTGAGAAGATCGATGGATGTGACAGCCAATTCTTTAATTGATATGGCTTTGCCTGATCCAACATTAAATATTTCGAACCTATTTGTGTTGATAAGTAATTTAAATAACCAAATCATTAAGTCACCCACATATAAATAACTGCGAACTGGCGTTCCATCCCCCTGAATTACAATATCTTCATGACAAATGGCAGATTTAATGAAGTTGCCAATTGCATAATGAAGATCCAGTGGCAAGCCTGGCCCAACAAAACTAAAACATCTTGCTATAGCAACATCTGCTTTTGCTTCATCTGAATAAAGATTTAGTGCGAACTCTGCAGCGCGCTTACCCTGTCCTAAGGCAGTGGATAAATCACTAATATCTGGCGCTAATAAATCATTCTCATTAAAACCAGTTTTCATTTTAGATAGTACAGATTGCCCATACACTACGCCTGAACTAGTGAATAATATTTTCTTAACATTCTTTTCTCGGCAGAAATCAATTACACGATTTGTGCCATCAAGTAATAAGCGATATTTATTTATTGCTAGTTCGCCCTTAAATGTTTCTTCAGCATTAGTAGTAGCAGCATGAATAACATGAGTAAAAACGCCACTAGGCGATTCAAAATTACGAACGTCTCCAATAACTACATCGTAATTTAAATATGGTGCAAGATCGGGGCTAAGGAACGGTCGAAAATCAGCGCTTCGAGAAAGCAATGTTGTAGAAATATTCAGACTGAGCAACTGGTTAGCTTTAGCAATTGTGTTTACAATCCATGTTCCAAAAAAACCCGACGCTCCAGTGATAAAAATTTTAGTGTTTTGGAGTGAATGAAGATCGCTCTCTAGCTCTTTAACGATATTGATCAGGTCATCAACCGGCAGTGGCTTTATAAACATTGTTTGGCTCAGAGATATTTACGATAAATCTCGTGCTGAGAAATGAGATTTTCTGGACAGATTTTATGCCAATACCATTGACCATTTTCAGGATTATTTACATCAAGACATCTAATTTTAGTAGAAAGTGTTCCGATAATCCCACAAGAAAAAAGCAATGAAATAAAGTGCCCCCTAAGATCTCTGTTGCTTGCAAATAATTGATTTATTGCGACAGGATTAGAGTCGTAGCTGACCTTGCATCCGAGCTCACTCATGGCCACTTTATCTATGCGGTCCTCATATCGCTCTTTAAATCGAATGATACCTCCTGGCAAATGCCAGCCAGGCCCATAGAGTAGATCCTCTCGCCAAGTAAGAACATGTCCCTTTTGTGGACAACCGATAAGCAAATCAATATTCACTAAGGGTGTTAGCTTACTAACTAAAGCAAAAACAGGATCTGGCAATCCATTTTTGCTATCAATCACTTTATCCAAGATAGCAGCACAATGGGCATCAAGCTTAAGCTGATTCATATATTTCTAAACCATTCGGCCTTAATATCGCTATGTTTGTAATGAATGGGAAATCTTTTTTAATCCAAGAATATACTTCATCCGAATAACTTGCCGCCATTATTATTACAGCATCTACGGGATCATTTTTCAGCATTGATGGTGCGTATATAGGAACATGTGTACCAGGAGTGAATTTATCTTGTTTGAATTCAGCAGAATCAACTACATATTTTATTTTTTCCTTTACACCAGATATTGCAATCACAGCTAATGCTTGATGACCCGCGCCCCAAACGGCTACATTCTTTGAGGAAAATGTATCAATAAATCGATGCAAAGAATTTGAAACTAATTTGCGTTGAGCCTTAGCTTTTGAGAAATCCTTGGCCGATCTTTTCCTAACAACAGCCGACAAAATATAATCGTGCCAAACTTTATTTATTTCCAATACTTCAAAGCCTGCTAATGTTAATACGGTAGATAGCGAATTTTCATCAAAATATGACAAGTGATCTAACATATATTCAGCGAACATTCCCTCTTTATGGATTAGATCAGAGTTTGGCACCTCCACAAGCCCAATTGCATTTTCCTTAAGCCACGAATTAACAATCCGTAATGATTCAACTGGTGCAGGCCAATGTTCTATGAAATTAAGACAGCAAAAACCGGAGAAAGATTTTTGGATATCCGCATGTTGTGGTTCTGGGAAATTTTTAGTGACATTCAAACCAATTGAGATGCAATGAGCCACTGCTTTATCAGAATATTCAATACCAAAAGCATTTACTTCGCATTCTTTTATCACAGTTAGATACTCGCCAAAACCCGAACCTATCTCAAGAAAATCTGAGCCGGCAAGATTGTACTTGTGGACTAAATCGCAAAACTGCTGTTTTCTAAAGTCACGCATTTCATTAGAAATACCTGCTGCTCTTATAACCTCACGATAGTAGTAAACTGGATCACTATTAATTTGAATTAAGCCGCAATTCTCGCACTCATTTAAATCTAAGTGTATGCTGGGATCTTCACACAATTCATGTGATTCTGGAAAATTCTGAGCGATACTAGGCATATCATCAAAAGACATAACATTGATGAGGTGACTCGAGCCACAGCATCTACAATTATTCAAAGAAACTTCTGATTTAGCCATATGCATTATTAACCAGAAAGATCACCATTTGGTTCAAATAGTGTTTTCTCTAGCTTTTAATGAAACATCGTCAGGTGTAAAAAACATTTCATTTTTTAATTCGGAAAAATCAATCAAAGGTGTCATATCTTCTAGAGGCATTGAATGCATGGTGCCATCCGTATCAAAATACACCGAAGACTTGGGAAATAGTGACACATCCTTTTCAAGAATAACGTCTAATAATACCGACTCATCTTGAGCTTCAAATCGATTTATTGCTGACGTTAAGCTTGTAGCATCAGATGCTTTTACATATTTGAAACCAAATGTTATGGCAATATCTTTCATCTTTATCAGCGAGTTGCCGCCCTCTGGCCCTGTTCCAAAATATCTTGACTCAAAATATCCTCGTTGGGTGGCTCGAATTGAAGCATAACCTTGATTGTTAAAAATAATTACACATGTTTTCTTCGACTTATTTTTTAACGTAATCAAATCTTGAAGATTCATCTGAAGACTACCATCACCTTCAATGCAATATGTTGCATCTGCACCCGTTTCGCAGACTGCACCAATACTTGCAGGAACAGCGTATCCCATGGAACCTAGCGCTGAGGTATGAAGTAACCTTTGATCCAATTTGTTTCTAAAGGCAACATAAAAGGCTTCAACAGACAGCCCTGAGCTGCCAGTAACAATGATTCGATTTTCTGGTATCGATTTTGAAAGCGCTATAACCGCTTCATAATGAGATAGCGCGTCATTATTTATATAACTCTCATTGAGAAGTGAGTATCTATTTTTCCATGATTGAAGCTTAGAAATCCAATTTGAAATATCTGAAATCTTAAGGTCCCTGTTCAGCATTTCGGTTAAAAACTGGTTTGCGCCCGTGTTTATTTTTAATGCATTTGGTATTGAATTAAGAGCTAACTCATTCGGATCAATATCAATTACAACTTTTTGAGCTGATTTTGCGAATTTAGAAGGGTTATAAGCAGTCAGAACATTATTTAATCTGCTACCAATAGATAGTAAGAGATCACAGTTTTGCAATGCAAAATTCGAAAATCGCTCTGCAACCACCCCTGGCCTGCCCATATTAAGCGGGTGATCATAAGGCAGAATGTCAGCTGCATTCCAGGTTGTTACAAACGGGATAGAAAGCCGCTCAATTAATTCAATAGCTTTCTTTTCAGCATTACCTAATTTAACTCCATGCCCAAGATATAATAGCGGTCTTTGAGACTTGGTAAGTAAATCTAAAACCGCACTGCAGTCGATAGCTTCACTAAATTGTTCGCCAGATACGTCATCATTCACTTGATCAAATAAATTGGAACTGACCAATTTGGATTGCACATCTAAAGGCATATCAATCCAAACAGGACCATTGCGCCCACTAAGCATTTGGTCTATGGCTGTTTGTAATTCGTGTGCAAAATCAGAATTTGGCAGCCAAGTTTTTGCATATTTTGTAGATGTTTTTATCATTGAAATAATATCAACCTCTTGCACGCCAATCTGCCTCACACCACTGTCGCCAATTAGATCAGTTGATTTTGCTTGTCCTGATATAAAAAGAACCGGGATGGATTCTAGCCATGCGCCGACAAGACCGGTGATTGCATTTGTGGCGCCAGGCCCACTGGTGACAATACAAACTCCAAATTTGGATTTAGTACTTAATCTAGAAGAATATTCTGCAGCAATAGCTGCTGTCTGTTCGTGATGGCAAGAAATTCCATTTAATGCCTCATTCTTCACAAGTGCATCAATTAAATACATTGCTCCGCCACCAGGAACAGTGAAGATGTTATCAACTCCTAATGAGGATAGTTTTGATAATAAGGCTTCAGCCAGAGTTACTTTTGTCACGACTAGAGACCACGCCAGTGAGAAATCAATGTTTTACGATTTTGATTTTTTGCTATTTTCTCATCCGTGTAAAAAGAATCATTTACATAATGCGTACTTGATATTTCTTCTATTACGCAACCCTTTTCAGAAACAAACTTATGCCTGACGCCTGGTGCAATAGTAATAACATCACCCACTGAATATTCTTTTTCAATATCATCAAGGGTGAGATGCACGCTTCCGTATAAAACATGGAAGGTTTCTTCCTTCTGCTTATGGTATTGCTCTGGATGTGCTTGGCCTGGTAATGAAACTAATATTTTTTTGCAATACTCGCGATTAATTACGGTGATCAAGGTCAATCCATATTCATAAAAATGCTCAAAACCATAGTGATGTGATAGCTCTAATTCAGAGTTAGAGGGCATAACAACATTCGTTTTTTTCAAAAACTCAACGACTAGGCTTGTTGCCTCTAGAGCTTCCTTTCTTAGCTCAATGACTTTGCATTGATTTTGGTTCAACGCCTGATCTTTAAAAACATCTGAAGTTAAGGAATAACTTTTATATTTTGACCAATTAATAGTGGTTATTTGTCCTTCTTTTGGAGGGAATGCAAAGTAAACATCATTCTCAGACAATACATCTCCTGCCTTCATGTCTTGTTTTAAGAATACGCCTCTCCTTAACCCAAGTAATGCTTCTTGTTCATCATTATTTTCTGGGAGGCGCTCATCACAAATGCCCAATGTAGTGTCTGCCCAACTTAGGGCTTCTAGCCATTTTTCAAACTGGACAGTATCAATTGAGTATGCATTATTTGAATATCTCTCAGTTGGTAATCCTACGTGCTTTTCAAACACTTCGGCACCTTTTGCCGCAGCTAACTTTACAATATCAAAGTTATCTGGATCTTCATGCGTTGAAAAACCAATCTTTATTTCAGGATAGCGCTTCTTTAAAAACTCAATTTGGTTAACATGCATTTTCTCATCTGCGGTTGGGTACTCACCAACACAATGCATAATTGTTAGGTCTTTATTCCTATTTTCAAAAAACGCTACGACTTGATCTATCAAATCAAGAGATGCGCCAGCGGTAGACGCAATTATCTTTTTATTGGACCGTGCAATTCTTTCCATAAGCGGCCAATCACCGAAAGAGCAACTTGCAATTTTAATAAAGTCTAAATTTTGATCATCAATGAGATCTACAGACTCTTCATCAAAAGGGGTAGAAAGCACATAAAATCCATTCTTTCTTGATGCATCAATCAATTCTTCAAATTGCTCTCTGTGTAATCTTGTCTCTGAAAAACGTTTGATGAACTTAACATCCATTCTTCCCTGCATACTTGGATGAATGAACGAATCGAGTTGCCTATATTGAAATTTGAACGCGAAATCGTACCCAGAAAATCTTTTTGCGATAGCAGCAAAGGACTCAATAAGTGATATGCCGTGTGGAATATCACCCATATGATTATTTGCCATTTCTAAGATAATTAGCTTTTTCATGATTTATGCTCAAAATTAAAAAATTCTTGAAGTTTTATCGCTAGATAATCGAAATGTTCATGACTTAACCCAGGGTACAACCCCAGCCATAAAGTATTGTTCATAGTGAGGTCTGTATTAATTAAATTACTAGCGACTCGATAATTTATGTTTTCAAAATAAGGCTGCCGAATCAAATTACCTGCGAAAAGTAATCGAGTTCCAATTTTGTGTTGATCTAAAAATTTGGTTAGCTGAACTCGTAGATTAGGGTCTTCACTCTTTAGTGTTATTGGAAAACCAAACCAAGAGGGCGTTGAGTTTTTTGTTGCTTCTGTGATATCTAGATACTCAGATAGGTCTTTTAGCTTATCTTTTAAATATGCATAGTTTTTGTTTCTAGCATTAATGAACTCAGGTAGTTTCTCTAGCTGTGCTAAACCACACGCTGCTTGCATATCGGTAATTTTTAAATTGTATCCGAGGTGTGAATAGGTATATTTATGATCGTATCCAGCT
>Ga0255753_1005399_pt1 | contig 12269 bp, 9 predicted proteins | sample 041ome_10_FD_179953 | JGI IMG/M metagenome (GOLD analysis project Ga0255753, IMG submission 179953) | Coastal salt marsh microbial communities from the Groves Creek Marsh, Skidaway Island, Georgia - 041412US metaG (version 2) | ecosystem: Environmental > Aquatic > Marine > Intertidal zone > Salt...
CTCAATGCTCATCTGTTTTGAATTCTCAAAAATTCCGAAAGAATTGTTGGACAATCCAACGATATTAATTTCATTTTCCAGCATACAAGTATTGAATGCTTTGTTGGTAAAACATGAGCGTTTTACGGTGAGGGGTTCAAGTTGGAGGGGAAGTCCCACTACATTTGAGGCGTAGCCAGCAGACAAAGATACTGCCAATTGAGGAGCCAAATATTTTGCATTGGCACTAGAACTTAAAAGAATTAATTTGCTGCTCTTTTCTTGCACAATTTTGGTGATGTTTGCTGCATATTGTAGGACTGTAAAATCCTCCACTGAAGGATCGTCAATTTGGATCAATCGATCGATTCCATAAGCTTCAAGGGGTTTTGGGTCTTGTTGGTTAAAACTGACGGCAATCAATTCAACGCCGAGATTGTCCGCAATGGCTCGGCCATAGGAGGCCAACTCGAATGCAGATTTTTTAAATTTTCCGTTTTCAGATTCTGTATAAACTAAAATACTCATTTGTTGTGTCTCTATATTACTTTGGCTTCGTTGTGAAGTAGATCGATGAGATGGTCAATGTTGTTGGCATCGATCATTTTGACAGCACCTTTGGGAGCAGGTTTTTCATATTTTGAAATGGAGGATCTAATTTCACTTTCAAGGGCGGGTACAACCGTCAAACTTTTTTGTCGGGCTTGCATGATCCCTCTCATATTGGGGATAATCAGATCCTTTTCCTCCACCAGTCCTTTTTGAGCACCAATTACCAGAGGAAGCTGACAGCTAACCGATTCAATGCCTCCATCAATTTCGCGTTGGGCTTTGGCGGTATTGCCTTCTACTTCAAGTCCGATGCAATTGGTAACGAAATTATACCCCATCAATGCAGAAAGCATACCGGGCACCATGGCTCCATTGTAATCAATAGATTCTCTACCTCCAATGATCAAATCATAGTTTTCCTCCTTGCAGTGGGCACTTAATTGTTGCGCTACCTGATAGCCGTCTGTGGGGTTGAGATCGACCCTAAAGGCCCTGTTGGCACCAATGGCCAGGCACTTCCTCAAGGTAGGTTCGCAACTGGCATCCCCGACAGTAATGACTGTAACCTCTGCTTGTTGTTTTTGTTGAAACCAAATCGCTCGAGTCAGTCCAAATTCGTCGTTGGGGTTGATAATAAATTGCACGCCGCCTTTGTCAAAGGCAGTTCCATCCCCTACAAAATTTATTTTTGAGGTGGTGTCAGGAACATGACTGATGCATACCAATATTTTCATAAATGGATATTTATTGCAATCATTTAATCGATTGTATTACTAAATTTAAAAATTAAAAGACAAAAAATGGATTAGAAATTTTATTAATTAATCGTTACGAAGTTATTAAAAAATATTATGCGTGCATAATAATATTTAATACTTTTTTCTTATCAGAAGGGGATAAGCAGTGATACTTGGCCCACCTTAAATCGGTCGATAATCTTATGGTTTATGAAGGTTTCTACTTTAAGAAATGATTGCAGGGCAATCTGATTTGGAAATTGAAAAGCTGGTTTAATCAGTAAAGTGTTTTTTTTGGTCTGCCTTAAATGGAATTGAAGAACTAGATCAACCAAAAGTTAGTGAGGGGATATTGAAGATTCGATTGATCTTAATTCAAAATACAGCCAAAAATCAACACTTGCAATCCGTGTTTGATTTTCTGCAATATTCATATAAGGTCATCCCCTTATATCGCTTGAATAACTTATCAAATTTTTCTTTGGAGGGATAGCCACAAATTCTCCATATGCGATCCAAATCGTTGTTGATTTTGTGACAGTCTTCGGACTTGATGATGCTATCGGCAATGGAAATAGCATACAGCAGTTTTTGCTTGTCAGTCTCTTTGATGATGACTTTATGGTGTTCGGTTTGTTGCCCCATTTCGATATAAATATAAAAAAAAATGGGAATTAAACTAACCGACAAAAAGTAATTTGAAAATCAAGCGGGCTATCCCATTAGAGATTGGACTTTCATCGCCAATCCCATGTCTCCATCAATCTTGATCTGTCCCCCCATAACTGCCATCATGGGGTTGAGTGAACCATCCCTAAGTTTTTCCAATACCTCGGTCGATACGGTTATGGTGCAATCTGCTTCCAAGTCATCCACAGTAACGGTATTTTGTTCACCATTACCGTCGATATATATAGCATTTCCATCAACCATAAATTTCAGGGTGCCTCCAAGTGGAGAGGCATTTTCCGCCCTTTTTTCAAACTGTTCAAAAACTTTTTCGTGGCTCATTGTATAATATTTGAAGCAAATTTATAAAAAAATGTATCCCTCCCAATTTTAATCTATTGGTATAAATCAACAGGACATTTTTCCAATCAATTTTAAGGTTGAAAATGCCCTATCATTTAATTATGAAATCTAAAACTACTATTCCCATTCCATCAACCATAAAAAATTTACTCGTTGAGAGGAAACTATTGGTTTTTTTACCCATTTTGTTATGCACGCATAGTATTTTTGAATAGATTTGTCAAAAACCAAATCATGCAGTACAGAATAAAAAATGTTGCCGTATTGGGCTCAGGCGTCATGGGATCCGGAATAGCGTGCCAATTGGCCAATGTAGGACTCCAAGTATTGATGTTGGACATTTTACCCCAGGGATCATCCGACCCCAAAACAAACAGAAACAGTGTCCCCCAAAATGCGCTGGACAAAGCCATCAAATCCAAACCTGCCCCGCTCTACAGGAAAGAATACGCCAGTAGAATAACCATAGGAAATCTAGAAGACGATTTTGAAAAAATTAAAGATGCCGATTGGATCATTGAAGTTGTAGTAGAGCGACTGGACATTAAGCAGCAAATTTTTGAAAAGGTTGAAAAATATAGAAAACCGGCTAGTATTGTAAGCTCCAACACCTCTAGTATTCCTATCTCTCAATTGTCTCAAGGCAGATCAGAGGAATTCAAAAAACATTTTTGTGGCACCCACTTTTTCAATCCACCGAGGTACCTCAGGTTACTTGAAATTATACCCATTGCTGAAACCCAACCCGAGTTGGTGGATTTCTTGATGCACTTTGGTGAAATCAACTTGGGAAAACAAACCGTCTTGTGCAAAGATACCCCTGCATTTATTGCCAACCGAATTGGGGTCATGTCGGGGGTGAAAGTGTTTGATTTGACCCAACAATACGACCTTAGCATTGAGGAGGTCGATGCCTTGACTGGGGCACTCATAGGAAGACCCAATACAGGAACTTACCGATTGCAAGATCTAGTTGGCTTGGATACAGGGGAGAAAGTCACCCAATTTGTCGTTAATAATGTCCAAAACGATTCCTTTTTTGAATCCTTAGGCAAGGCCCCTGAAACAAAATTCATGACCTTTCTTTTGGAAAACAATTTTTTGGGCAACAAAACAGGAAAAGGATTTTACCACAAGACCGATCAAAAAGATCAAAACGGCAAAACCATCATCAACGCTCTGGATCTCAAAACACTGGAATACAAACCCAGTATCCGACCTAAGAACCCTATCCTTAAGGAAGCCAAAGCCATCGAAAACATGCAGAAACGCATGCAGTTTTTGATGGATTATGAAGGGAAAGAGCGTCTTTTTCTCAAGGATTATTTCGCAGCAATTTTTGCTTACGCTGCCCAACGCGTGCCTGAAATTTCAGATCAATACTATCCGGTAGATGATGCCATGAGAGCTGGGTATGTCTGGGATTACGGCCCTTTTGAATATTGGGATTTGATCGGGTTCCAAAATGGGTTAGAGATGATCGAAGTTTCGGGAGCTGAAATTCCCGATTGGATTCTGCAAATGCAAAAAGCGGGAGCGGAACAATTTTACAAATTCGAAAAAGGAGAAAAAAAATACTTTGATTTGGACCATCTGGCCTACAAAACGGTACCCGGGTCCAATGGCTTTGTCATTTTGGAAAGCTTTCGCGAAAACACACCCCTCATCAAAAACAGTGAATGTACAGTTCACGACATTGGAGATGGCGTGATGTGTTTGGAATTTCAAAGCAAGAGCAACGCCATCGGCGAAGGGATTGGTATGGCCATGGCCGAAGCCGTTGACAAAGCCGAAAATGAGGGCTGGAATGGTTTAGTGATTGGCAACAACGCCAAGCAATTCAGTGTAGGGGCAAATTTGATGAACATCGGGATGCTCGCCATGCAAAAACAATTTGACACCTTGGATCAAATGGTTGCCGATTTCCAATCGGTTAACATGCGAATCCGAACTTCAAAAATTCCAGTGGTGGTTGCCACTCAGGGTTATGTTTTTGGTGGAGGTTGTGAAATCACCATGCATTGTGATGCTGCAATAGCAGCGGCAGAGTCCTACATTGGATTGGTGGAAGTAGGGGTTGGTTTGATCCCGGGAGGAGGGGGAAGTAAAGAATTTGCCCTAAGGGTCTCCGATGGTTTTTACGAAGGAGATGTTCAAATGCCCATGTTGATCGACCACTTTAAATCCATCGCAACGGCAGCTGTTTCCACTTCGGCCTCTGAAGCTTTTGATCTGCACTACCTTTTGGAAAACCGTGACGCCATTTCCTACAACCTTCAAAGAAACATTGGTTTGGCCAAAGAAAAAGTACTGGAGCTCGCCAAAGATTATATCCCCCCTTCTCCGAGAGAAGACATTGAAGTATTGGGGAGAGCTGGATTGGGAGTACTCTACTCTGCCATCAACGAATACCGATTGGGGAAATTCATGTCGGAGTACGATGAGGAAATTGCGCGTAAATTGGCCTACGTAATGTGTGGAGGTGACTTGACCAGTCCGCAAAAAGTGAGTGAACAATATTTGCTCGATATCGAACGCGAAGCCTTCATGAGCCTATTGGGAAATCAAAAAACCCTGGACAGAATACAATACTTATTGATGAACAACAAGCCCCTAAGAAACTAAAGATATGGAAGCATACATTGTAAAAGGATACAGAACTGCAGTAGGAAAAGCCAAAAAAGGTGGGTTTAAAAACTACCGCTCCGATGATATGGCCGTTGATGTTTTAAAACATTTGGTTGCTCAAGTACCAGCTTTGGATCCCACCACAGTGGACGACGTGATTGTTGGCTGTGCCAACCCTGAGGGAGAGCAAGGCCTTCAGGTAGGTCGGCTCATTTCCGCCAGAGCATTGGGCATCGAAGTCCCGGGGATCACCATCAACCGCTATTGTGCCTCCGGTTTGGAAGCCATTGCAATGGCAGTGGCCAAAATCAAAGCCGGTATGGGACATATCTACATTGCTGGAGGTACGGAGAGCATGAGTCTTATTCCCATGACGGGTTATAAGCTGTCTCCCAGCTACAAAGCCAACATGGAAAACATCAATTACCACGTCAGTATGGGAGCCACTGCAGAAGCAGTAGCCGAAAAATTCAACATCAGTCGTGAGGCAGCCGACGCTTTTTCTTTTGCATCCCACCAAAAAGCGGCGTACGCCATAGATCAGGGGTTTTTTGAAGATGAAATTGTACCCATTACGGTGGAGGATGTGTATGTTAAAGACGGAAAAAAAGTCAGCAGTTCCCGCACTGTATCGGTGGATGAAGGCGTTAGAAGAGATACCACCATTGAAGGGCTGTCCAAATTAAGGGCGGTATTCAAACAAGGAGGTATCATCACTGCTGGCAATGCTTCACAAACTTCGGATGGAGCAGCCTTTACCTTGGTGATGAGCGAAGAAAAAGTCAAAGCCTTGGGATTGGCTCCACAAGCCCGGATGGTCGCCTGTTCGGTGGGAGGAGTCGATCCACTCTATATGGGTATTGGACCCTGTGAAGCCATTCCCAAGGCATTGCAACAAGCGGGGCTAAAATTGTCTGATATTGAGCAAACAGAGCTCAACGAAGCCTTTGCCGCTCAAGCCCTGGCCGTTATTCAAGAAAGTGGTCTGGATCCCGATACCGTCAACGTCAATGGAGGCGCCGTGGCCATGGGTCACCCGCTGGGGTGTACTGGAGCCAAGCTCACCATTCAATTGTTGAACGAAATGCAACGCCGCAACCAAAAATATGGTATGGTTACCGCCTGTGTAGGAGGAGGTCAAGGGATTGCCGGAATCTTTGAAAGGCTATAGGTTAAACCTTTTTAACCACATAAGTTACCACGCCCCAGATGATCAATTCATTGTCCTCTGTCACCTTGATGGGTTGGTATTTGGGGTTTTCGGGCATCAGATAAACACAGTCTTGTTCCACTTTTAGGCGTTTTACGGTGAATTCACCGTCGATAAAACACACGGCGATTTTATTGTCTTGGGGTTCCAAACTGCGGTCGATAACCAAAAGATCCCCGTCGTCCAAGCCCGCCCCTTGCATGGATTCCCCCGATACCCGGGCGTAGAAAGTTGCCTCTTCATTCTTGACCACTTCGCGGTCAATACTGATGCGCAATTCTTTAAAATCATCGGCGGGGGAGGGGAAACCGGCCGAAATACCCTCTTGCGCCAAAAAGGAGGGTTTTCCCAATTCTTGATCGGGTTGAAAAAAAATTATCTTTTCCCCTTTATCACTCATTTGACTTTGATGATTTCGTTGATCTCTGTGGTAAATCGGTTGGAAAGATGTTCTCGTTTCATCTTCCAAGTTTGTTTTAAATCCTGATTGGCCAATTTCATTCGGTGTGGGCCATGACGACGGTGAATTTTGTCTAGGGTTTGCATCAGTGCTGTGTGTTTTGCCGTATCCTGTTCGAACAAGGTGATTTGTCTGGAAGAAGAAGGCGTAATTCCCAGCAGTATGACCCCTGCTTTTTTGTATTCGATCCCCGGTTTGAAGATGTTTCTTAATCCCATCAGCGCATAACGATTCAAAACAAAATTGGAGTCTGTTGGATGGGGCAAAGTCAGGGTGCAGCCATTGCGGTATTGTGTGGCGTTGGGATCGAAGGGGTTGCTTCTCACAAAAATGTGCAGGGCAGTGGCACAGCTTTTTTGTTTTCTCAGTTTTTCGGCCGCCAAAAGGGTGTAGGTGGTGATGCGTTCCTCAAGATCAATAAATATAGTTAGTGAATTTTTAAAACTCCGAGTAGTGGCGATGGATTGCTTGGCGGGGGTCACTTCCTCCAATTGTATGGAAGGAACGCCCTCTAAGTCTCTTTTCAACCGTAGTCCCAGTATGCTCATGTGTTTTTTGACCCATTCATCGGGTAAATTCACAAAATCCAAAGCCGTTTTTATCTGCATGGCCTGAAGTCGTTTGGCGTGTTGTCTGCCCACGCCCCAAACATCTTCTATGGCGGTCCATTTCAATGCTTTTAATCGTTTTTCATCATTGTCGATGCAATACACCCCTTGGGTTCTTTGATCAAATTTTTTAGCAATTTTGTTGGCGATTTTGGCCAATGCTTTGGAAGGAGCCAATCCTATCGATACGGGAATTCCAGTCCATTTTCGCACCTGCTTGCGCATTTTCAGCCCCCTTTCCATCAGGTCAAAATGATCAAAACCTTCAAACTTTAAAAAGGCTTCGTCTATGCTGTATATTTCCACATTGGGGGTGTAGGTTTCCAAGATCTTCATCACCCGATGGCTCATGTCACCATAAAGGGGGTAGTTGGAAGAAAAAACCTTGATATTGTGCTTTTTGAATTCGTTTCGAAATTTAAAGGCAGGAGCTCCCATAGGAATCCCGAGTGCTTTGGCTTCATTGCTCCTGGCAATCACACAACCGTCATTATTGGAAAGGATCACCACTGCCTTACCCTCGTACTGAGGTTGGAAAACCCGTTCGCAAGAAGCATAAAAATTATTGCAATCGACTAAAGCAAACATCTGTAAAATCAAACTTTGAAAGAGATGGCCATGCAAACAGCCTGTATTTTTAATCTAAAAACAACTCCGTCATCAACACCCATCCATTACAAATTTAATAAGAATTGGATTGTTTTACGGACAAAATTGAACCTCTTTGGGCAAAAATTGTAATTTTGTTTTAAGGATTAGTAGTAAGTATGATTTAATGGACAAATTTTCATTTTTAAATTCGGCTCACACCGCCTATTTTGCCGAATTATACGACCAATACCTACAAAATCCAGATGCTGTAGAACCCAGTTGGAGAGCATTTTTTCAAGGCTTTGATTTTGGGATGGAGCACGGAGAATGGCCCGCAGAGGTTACAGCGGTAGAAGTACCCGAGTCGGTCAAAAAAGAATTTCAGGTGGTAAAGCTTATTGAAGGCTATCGCACCCGGGGTCACCTGTTTACCAAAACCAATCCCGTTCGGAACAGAAGAACCTACAGTCCCGATTTAGCAGTAGAAAACTTTGGATTGTCTCAAGACGATTTGTCCACCGTTTTCAATGCAGGATCCATTGTGGGTATTGGCCCCAGTACCTTAACCACCATCATCGAACATCTTCAACGTACCTATTGTGACTCCATTGGAGTAGAATATATGTATGTGAGGAATGTTGAGAAAAAAGATTGGATCAAAAATCGATTACACCAAAATCAAAACCATCCGAACTTTAGTACACAGCAAAAGAAAGAGATCCTCAACAAATTGAATCAAGCGGTTAGCTTTGAAACTTTTTTACATACCAAATACGTAGGGCAAAAGCGATTTTCTTTAGAAGGGGGAGAGTCGCTAATTCCAGCACTGGATGTATTGGTTTTGGCTGCCGCGGCCAAAGGGGTGGAAGAATTTATTATGGGTATGGCGCATAGAGGAAGACTCAATACGCTGACCAATATATTTGGAAAATCCCCAAAAGATATTTTTAGCGAGTTTGACGGAAAAGACTACGATGAGGTGGTTTTTGACGGTGACGTTAAATACCATATGGGTTGGACTGCAAAGATTGACCCCAACAATAATGGAAAAAAAATCAATATCAATTTGGCACCCAATCCTTCCCACTTGGAAACAGTAGGTGCTGTGGTGGAAGGAATTACTCGAGCCAAAATGGAAAACAAATTCAATGGGGACCCCTCCAAAGTGTTGCCCATCGTGGTGCACGGTGATGCAGCCATTGCCGGACAGGGGATTGCCTATGAAATAGTTCAAATGGCCCGATTGAAAGGCTACTCCACTGGGGGTACCATTCACATTGTGGTCAACAACCAAATAGGTTTCACCACCAATTACCTCGATGCGCGCTCCAGTACCTATTGTACCGATGTGGGTAAGGTAACATTATCCCCCGTTCTCCATGTCAATTCGGACGATGTGGAGGCAGTCGTCCACTCCGTATTGTTTGCCCTGGACTATAGGATGCACTTCAATGCCGATGTATTTATAGATCTTTTGGGTTACAGAAGATATGGCCACAACGAAGGAGACGAGCCCAGGTTTACCCAGCCCAAACTATACAAGGCCATTGCCACCCATAAAAATCCACGAGACATCTATGCCGAAAAGCTCTTGGCACAGGGGCTTATAGACGCTGATTACGTCAAAAAACAGGAGGAAGAGTACAAATCCAAATTGGAGCAAAACCTCCAAGTATCTAGAACCGAAGAGACTACTGTGGTCACCCCATTTATGGAGGACGAATGGGAGGGATATGAAAGAGTAGATGAGAAAGGAATGCACCCGGAGCTAGCAACTGCTGTTCGTCTCGAGCCATTGTCACTGGTGGCCAAGACCATTTCCAATTTACCCCCCGACAAGAAGTTCCTCAGAAAAATTGAACGGTTGATTGCGGATCGCAACAAGATGTTTTTTGAAAGCGATCGGCTGGATTGGGCCATGGGTGAATTATTGGCCTACGGCACCTTACTTATTGAAGGTTTCAACGTGCGCCTTTCTGGACAGGATGTCGAACGAGGTACCTTTTCCCATCGTCATGCAGTGCTCAAAGCCGAATCTTCAGAAGAAGAAGTGATCCTGCTCAACCACATTGACCCATCAGCACAAGGTAAATTCACGGTATACAATTCTTTCCTTTCAGAATATGGTGTGTTGGGATTTGATTACGGATATGCTATGGCAAGCCCTAAAACCTTGACCATATGGGAAGCCCAGTTTGGTGATTTTTCCAATGGTGCGCAGATCATGATTGATCAATACATCTCGGCCGCCGAAGACAAGTGGAAAACACAAAATGGAATCGTGATGCTCCTCCCTCATGGATATGAAGGACAAGGCGCAGAACATTCCTCTGCCCGAATGGAACGTTATTTACAGTTGTGTGCTAAAGACAATATGTTTGTAGCCAATTGTACCACTCCTGCTAATTTTTTCCATTTAATCAGAAGACAGATGAAAGGGACTTTTAGAAAACCACTCATCATATTTACCCCCAAGAGCTTATTGCGTCATCCCCTGGCAGTGTCAAAGGTAGAGGAATTCACCAAGGGAACTTTTCAAAGACTGATTCCAGATCCTTTAGTCAAGCCCAAACAAGCCAAAAAACTCGTTTTTTGCTCTGGAAAATTTTACTACGATTTGATCGATGCAAGAGCAGAGAAAGAACGAATGGACGTAGCCATTGTTCGATTGGAGCAATTGTTTCCCCTACCTCAACAAGAAATTCAAGCCCAGCTCAAGGACTACAACAATGTGGAAGAAGTGGTTTGGGCACAAGAGGAACCCCGAAATATGGGTGCCTGGGGCTATCTGTTACTCCATCTGCCCGAAGCCCAACAAATGCGACCCGCTACCCGAAGGTTTTATGGTTCCCCTGCCGCGGGGAGTGCCGTAAGATTTAAAAACAGACACCAACAAGTGATCGAATATGTTTTTGATGCGACCAAGGATAATTTCTTTAAATAGCCCTAATTTATAATTACATATATGATCCATTATTTTACTTCTATAAAATCTAATCTTCTCATAAAACTTTTCAACACATTCGATGAACCTCATCAATAAAGCCCTGATATTTTTTTTAATCTGTCACTTGATGACTTCTTGTATCAATGATACCAAAAGTCAAAATGACAAAGGAATAGATAACCCCATCTCCAAAGAAAAACTTGATTTTTTGGGAATCACCAATGGTGATAAGCTCAGTGCTGCTTCAAAAAGGGCATTAAAGTGGACCGATCAACAGTTGTACAACAACGATTGGTATTTCGAATACAATCTTTTCGACTTAAAAGGGGATTTGGCTTTTCAGGAAGGGGTAGTGCGAAGAGATCCCAGCGCCCTGATTAAGCATAAGGGAAAATATTATACTTGGTACACCAAAAGTGTGGGAAAGACCGTTGGGTTTGAAGGTGATATAGAAAATGACAAAGTTTTTCCATGGGACAGATCCGACATATGGTATGCTACCTCTCCAGATGGTCTCACTTGGAAAGAGCAAGGCATTGCCGTATCAAGAGGAACTCCTGGTTCTTATGACGATAGGTCTGTATTCACGACTGAGATAATGGTTCACGATGGAATGTATTATTTGTGCTATCAAACGGTTGGAGGTCTTTACAACAAGCGGGTAAAAAATCAAATCGGTTTGGCGTGGTCTGATAGTCCTGAAGGGCCATGGACCAAAAGTAAAGAACCTATTTTAAGCCCCGCCGATAATGGACTTTGGAAAGGCGATGATTTACAAGATCGGTTTTCGGTAACTCAAAAAGGGGATTTTGACAGTCATAAGGTACACGACCCTTGTATTTTACCTTATAAAGGTAAATTTTACTTATACTATAAAGGAGAACAAATGGGAGAAGCGATTACTTTTGGAGGAAGACAAATTCGTCATGGTGTTGCCATTGCTGATCACCCCAGAGGTCCCTATATCAAATCTCCCTACAACCCCATCAGTAATAGTGGTCATGAAATATGTGTATGGCCCTATAATGGTGGAATTGCTTCACTGATTACTACCGATGGGCCCGAAAGAAATACGATTCAATGGGCTCCTGATGGTATTAATTTTGAAATAATGGGAGCTGTTAAAGGAACTCCTCAAGCGGTAGGTTTAAATCGAACGGCAGACCACGAAAAAGCACCATTGGAAATTTTACGTTGGGGATTAACCCACGAGTTTAGAAGTCAGGATGATCAGTATATCAGAGGATTTAGGACCAGAGGAAGAAAAAACCAAACTTTAAAATAAGTGAACCGCTAATAGAACTATAAATTAAATTTTAATGAATGGCTCAACAAAACTAGACCTGTCCCAAATCGATTGACTTGTTGTCTAATTGCTTCGGGAAATTCCCTTTAAATTTTAATTTTGTAAAGGAAAAAAGTGTCCCTGGAGAGATATTGTGGTTTGTAATGAGATTCCATTGAAAAATAAAAAACTATGATTTTAGAGATGAAAGTACCCTCCCCTGGGGAGTCCATAACCGAG
>Ga0255753_1005402_pt1 | contig 12263 bp, 12 predicted proteins | sample 041ome_10_FD_179953 | JGI IMG/M metagenome (GOLD analysis project Ga0255753, IMG submission 179953) | Coastal salt marsh microbial communities from the Groves Creek Marsh, Skidaway Island, Georgia - 041412US metaG (version 2) | ecosystem: Environmental > Aquatic > Marine > Intertidal zone > Salt...
GTTGGCTCCTGCAACAATAGGATCTATGCCTCCAGCAAAAGGGTTTATTCCGCCCCCGGAGGCTAATCCTGCTCCAGACAGTCTGGCATTTTGTGGGTTAGGGTCTGATGAAATAGCGGCTGGCCTATTATTTGGCTTGCCGTTTACAAATGCAAAATCAGCGTCGCTGATTCCGCCACGAGGTCCATTAGGACTTTGATTAGTCTTTCTATTACTCGTACTAAACCCTGTAACAGGATTGGAAGATATTCCAGATTTAACGACTGCCATTTTTTTTAAATTCCTCTTGCTCTTTAGATATTTATCTGTTAAATTATATGCTTATATAAAGGAATGCATTCCATGAGAAAACAAAACTATCTCAACAACAGAGATATATTAAAAGAGATACACAAGAGTAAAAAAACGTACTGCAAATTTACAACACCAGAAAACGGTGACTTTGATATTATTCTCCCTAGTGTCGAGCGAATCAACAAAACAAACATAGCAGAAGGACGCAAACTACGTGCTGAAAGACTGGGCAGGGCCGCATTTGATGCCGCACAGCTAGAGTCAACAGTAAAACTTAAATTAGACGAGTTTAAGGTAAACACTCGTGACGTGCCTGCTACTGATGTTGTTTTTAGAGTTATGACTTTTGAGCATATACCACTTGATCCGACTGGTGGGAAAAGAAAAAAGAAACAAATAAAAGAACTGTTTACTGAAGATGAGAATGATATTACAGAAGATATTGTACCCGACGATACTCCTGTAGCGAAAAAACACATAAGATGTAACTTTCCTCCGTTTTTTCACTACAAGATTACCGAGGATGGAGAGCCGTATCTAGTAGGCAAGAGTCATTGGATTGGAGATCTTGAAACGGGAGAGTTTTCAAAAGACCATGGCACTATGACCAACAAACTGGCTCACATGTTTATTAAGTTATGCGAACGCTATGCTACTCGTTCAAACTGGCGTGGTTACACATACAATGATGAAATGCGTAGTACTGCGCTTGTACAGTTAAGCCAAATTGGATTACAGTTTGATGAGTCAAAGTCACAAAATCCGTTTGCTTACTACACTGCCGCGATCACAAATAGTTTTACTAGAGTATTAAATATGGAAAAACGCAATCAAAATTTGCGTGATGACATCTTAGAGATGAACAATTTAACTCCTAGTCATACTAGACAGAACGCAGAGAAATAGCCAAAGTCCTTGGCACATGCAACTTTATGTGTTATAATTGCTAAATGACAAATCTATTTAAAAAAGCCGCGGTATGCACGGACATTCACTTTGGGCTAAAAAGCAACAGTACTCAACACAATGAAGACTGTTTAAACTTCATCAAATGGTTTACTGCTAAAGCCAAAGAAGAAGGATGTGAAACTTGTATTTTTACAGGTGATTGGCATAACAATCGTGCTAGTATCAATATTGTTACGTTGAACTACAGTCTTAAAGCACTGGAGCATCTAAACAACAACTTTGATCATGTGTTCTTTATTCCGGGCAATCACGATTTGTACTACAGAGACAAGCGTGATGTGCAAAGTGTAGAATGGGCCAGACACTTGCCCAACGTGCATATCATGAACGATTGGCAACAAGAAGGCGATGTTATCTTTGCACCATGGATGGTAGGCGAAGACTACAAACGTGTGCCCAAGTATTCAGGCAAGTACATGTTTGGACACTTTGAGTTGCCCAACTTCTTTATGAATGCTATGGTGCAGATGCCTGACCATGGTGAAATCAAAGCAGAAGCATTTGGTGGTATTGAAACTGTGTTCACAGGACACTTCCACAAGCGTCAAGTGCAACGCAACATACACTATATTGGCAACTGCTTCCCGCACAACTATGCAGATGCCGCAGATGATCAACGTGGCATGATGGTATTGGATTGGGGTAAAGATCCGGAGTACTTTAGTTGGCCAGATCAGCCACGCTATCGTGTGTATCAATTAAGTGACCTGCTACAACATACCGAAGCAAGACTACAACCCGGCATGCATGTGCGTGTTGATTTGGATGTAGAGATCAGTTATGAAGAAGCAACATTTATCAAAGAAGAATTTGTAGACAAATACAAGTTACGAGAGATCACGCTTATTCCGCAAAAGCATGTGTCAGACGATATAAGTTTTGATACACAAGGTAACATTAAGTTTGAAAGTGTAGACACTATTGTTACTGATCAACTAACAAATATCAACAGCGAACAATATAGTCCAAACATGCTGTTAGATATCTACAGGAACTTATGAGTTGGCGTACTGTACAGCTAGGGAACAGCAACTGTGATCAAGATCAAATTATATTAGACTTATATAAAGACACTGCTGTTGATTACATAGGCAATGATCCTGAATTTGCCAGTAAATTAATGTTAGATATCAATAGCAATCATGCTGTAGCAGTGTTCAATCAGCCAGGCTTACTGTCAGATTTCATTAATTTTACACAGCAGTTAGCCAAGTATAAAACGTTTTATTTGGGCATAAATCGCTATTTTATATTAGGCAATGATACTACATTGACATACGACACTGTCAATAAAACAGATAGCGAAAATTTGTTTTTTACAGTACAACAGGTATTAAACTGCAATATAGTGCAGTCAGGAACCTATGATAATGATCAAGGACGTTACTTTAACTTTGTGCAACCTTTGACGTGGATATATGCGACAAACTAAAATCACAGCAGACAATCGTGAAGATTTTTATAGAACTGTATATCCTGTCGTGGGTATGGATAAACACGAGCTGATAGATTTAAATCAGTTGCCCGGCACAAAAATATTGTTTGACAGTGCAGGGTGGCGTTACGAACAATTGTTTGCGGATCAAAAGATTGTTAAACTAGAACACCTAGACTCTTGTAGTTCTTACAAACTAGAGAGACAACAATTTGATTACATTTATACAGATGCTAAAGTTCCTGCGTTAGAGCTAGGAGAAAGCACTCTTGTGTATGATAACGGCACTTACTTAAAATACAAAACTGCACAAGAAATAAAACAATCGTTGGCATATTTGGCAGAACGGTTACAACCATCAATGATTGTGCTACGCATGATTACTATAACACTAAATGACTTACGCTTTGAAAACAGAGTACAAAGTTTACTAAACACTATCCCAGATGAATACTTTGTTACCAAGTTTAATTACACTGTAGAAAATCTTTACGTAGAAATGAAAATTAAAACAACATATGATTTCGATTGATTTCGTTCCAGGGTCGCACGGACACTTCTTAGAATATGTATGCAACAAGTACATAATGGGACAAGTTGTGGACTTTGATCCGTTCAACAGCATAGGTGCTAGTCATGCGAAGTTCAATAACGAAAACTATAACAAAAACAAGCACTTCCGTGCATTACATTATTCTATAGAAAACATAGATAGATCCGATACTGTACTGCGAATTACCATAGATCACGACGACTTGTTAGTTCTTACTGCAGGAACATTTTTACGTGCAGGAGATTCCAACATTAACTTAAACAGTTTAGAGAACAACACATATCATACACTGTCCGACAGCACATATTTTTCTTGGTTAGTAGAATCGTTAAACAATTCGTATCCCGAACTTGATTTATCGGCAACAAATCCCAACTGCCCAAGACACATACTTAGAGAGTTTTTTAAGTTTGGATTCGCACACCCAGAACAAAATGGTTTAATTTTAGAGTACGGCAAACTATCTTATCCGTCTGATGTAAAATGTTTTGACTTTTCGTATAAAAGTTTTTATAATAAACAGTTGTTTTACAAAAGCCTTAACAAGATTGCCGACTGGGTTGGTAAGAGTTGTAGTTTAGATATCAACAATACTATCTGGGATAAGTTTTACAGTAAACAGATTTTTAGAAATTACAAACAGCAGTGCGACGAAATAATTACTTACGTAAGAAACAAAGAAAGTCTGGCTATTCCTAATTTAGATTTATTACAAGAAAGTTATATCAATGGTGTACTGGAAAAACAGTATGACATTGAAATGCCTTTTTATCAAGAAAAGTATTTTACAAACACCGCTGAGATAATCAAACACTTATGTTTAAAGTAAAAACTCTTACAGTAAAAAACTTTATGAGCGTGGGTAACTCTACCCAAGCTGTGCAGTTTAACCGCAAGGACTTAACACTTGTACTGGGTCAAAATTTAGACTTAGGTGGGGATGATACTGGGGCACGTAATGGTACAGGCAAGACTACAATTATTAATGCGCTAAGTTATGCACTATACGGCGAAGCACTGACTAAAATACGTAAAGACAATTTAATCAACAAAACCAATGGTAAGAACATGTTGGTTACTATTGAGTTTGAGAATAATGGTGTTGACTACAAGATCGAACGTGGACGTAAGCCAAACACTGTGGCATTTTATGTTGGTGGGCAAGAGCAAGAGATTACAGATGAGTCACAAGGTGATTCAAGGGAAACACAAGCAGAAATAGAGCGTATGTTGAACATGAGTCATGATATGTTTAAACATATTGTAGCACTTAACACCTATACAGAGCCTTTCTTAAGTCTACGTGCAAACGATCAGCGCACTATTATTGAGCAGTTGCTGGGCATTACCATGCTGAGTGAGAAGGCTGATGCCCTCAAAGAACAGAACAAACAAACAAAAAACGATATTACAGAAGAAGAATATCGTATCAAAGCAGTACAAGAGGCTAACGAACGTGTGCAAGAGCAAGTAGAAGCAACACGTCGCAGACAAACACTGTGGAAAAACAAAAAACAAGAAGAAATTGATAAGTTGGCCAAAGCTCTTGAAAACTTGGACAGTATAGACATTGAAGCAGAGCTGTCTGCACACGACGCACTAGATAAACACAGTGCAGTATCCAAAGACATAAGCGAAGCAAGTCGTTGGCGTGCGTCAGGAGAGCAAGAGTGTACACGATTAGAGAAACATATTAAGAGTTTAACTTTAGAAATTGCCAAGTTAGAAAAGCATGAGTGTTATGCATGCGGGCAAGAAATACATGACGAAAAGCACTTAGAAGTATTAGAAAAGAAACGAGCAACACTAGCAGAAACGGAACAGCAACACAATGAAAGTAAAGAAAAAGTACAAATTCAAGTTGACAAACTTGCAGAGCTCGGCGACCCGGGGCCAATCCCCAATGTGTTCTACGACTCAAAAGAAGACGCAATCAATCATAAAAACACAATCGAAAACTTAACTAATCAACTTGAAACAAAATTAGCAGAATCTGATCCTTATGAAGAACAGATTACTGAAATGGAAACACAAGCAGTACAAGAAGTTGATTATGCTAAAATAAACTCGCTTACCAACATAAAAGAACATCAAGACTTTTTGTTAAAACTGTTAACTAACAAGGACAGTTTTATACGTAAAAGAATTATTGATCAAAACTTAACTTATCTCAACACAAGACTAATACAGTACTTGGACAGGATCGGACTTCCGCATACTGTGCAGTTTAATAACGATTTAACAGTTAGCATTGAGGAACTGGGTAGAGAACTTGACTTTGATAATCTAAGCAGGGGTGAGCGCAACAGGCTGATACTAAGCATGAGTTGGGCATTCCGTGATGTGTGGGAAAGTTTATATCAACAAATTAATTTAATGTTTATCGACGAAGTAATTGACACTGGTATGGATGCTAGTGGTGTTGAAAACAGTTTAGCAATACTTAAAAAGATGGCACGTGAAGGTAATCGCAGTGTGTGGTTAGTATCACACAAAGATGAACTAGCAGGGCGTGTTAACAATGTATTAAGTGTGGTGAAAGAAAATGGGTTCACTTCATACAATAACGATGTAGAAATTTCATAGGGTCAACTAGTCTTGATAATTACACTTAATGTCATGGTTATTTGAATCTAAAGAAATAGAAGTACTACCTGAGGATTGTGTTGGATTTGTATATTTAATAACAAATTTAACAAATAATCGTAAATACATCGGGAAGAAACTTGCACGGTTTAAAACCAGCAAGCCACCTCTCAAAGGTAGAAAAAACAGACGCCGGGGAACAAAAGAAAGTGACTGGCGCGAATATTATGGCTCAAACGACGAACTTAACAAAGACATAGAACAACTAGGCACAGAAAACTTCCAAAGAGAAATACTCTACTATTGTAATAGCAAGGCAGAATGCAGTTATATCGAGGCTCGAGAACAATTCAGACACAAAGTCTTAGAATCACAAGAATACTATAACGGACATATTCAAGTCCGTGTCCATGGCTCACACATTATAAACAAATTAAGTAGTAACAGCTAACACAGGCTAATTTCGTGTGTACCAAACCTGACAGTGATGTGTACAGGGACGTAAGACTTGCCGCTACAGCAAGCACTCAATCACTACCCGTATGGATGAAGACTCTCAATGCTAGAGTTTGATTGTTTGAACAGGATTCAATAAAGCTAAAAAGACGCAGTAGCGATACTGCACGTTTGTGTAATATGTTAGCGTATGTTATACAAGCCGCCGTTGTTAAGACGGAGCTCGAGGTACCGGACAACCGCCTCTGTAATGCTCTAATGCTAAGTGACTGTTATACTCAGATGAAGCAGTTTTACTTTTTTGCCCGCCCTGGGCAAAGAGTGACCATATGATCTAGATGAAACGTGTAAAAGCATCTTACTAAAAAACATGTTGATGAGTGCTAACGAAATCAACAGACTAACGAAGTTAGTCTTAAAAGAATGGCATTCCTGACTTTTTAGTTGTTTCTAGATTTTCTTTGATTAGTTTAGACATAAGTGATCTATCTTCGTAAGACAAATGCATTCCTTCGTCGTAAGAAAGACTACCCCGCATATACCAACACAATTTAAGGATTTCTTCTTTTAAGGCTTTTGACTCTTTTTCTAGTTGGTCAAAATATTTTAACATGTCTGGTTGCGACATGGTCAAAAGCCTTAGCCGAAAAAATTACTAAACTCAAAACTCATTGAAGTCTCGTACTGCTTTTCGCATCCTGCACACTCAACATCAAATGGTTTAATTTTATTTTGTTGTGCTAAACTTTCTACGTGTGTTTTGATTTGCTCGTATGTTTTTCTATCACAGTTGTTTAAAAAGTCTAAAATATGCTTTTGATTAGTAACAGCAGTGTCTTCAACAGTAATACTTTTGATACTGTCAGCAATAACAGACACATTTAGATTTGTAACTTCTGGCAATAACTCGTTGAATCTTTTGGTTTTTTCTTCCTCGGTGAGGTCACTTGCCATGATTGTTTGTAGTAGACTTTGCGTCTTGAAGTTGGCCAAGTTACTGTTATTAATCGTTTCGAAAAGTTGCGGTTTAAACTCTATTACTAACTCAGCAGTTTCTATACTGTCAAACACAGGTTCTGTCATGGTATCCATTAACACTCGCAGGTCTATAGCGTGTTCATTAGTTTCGTTGCAATGTTTGCACTGTGATGTAAGAGTCAATTCATCCCCATAGCTGGCTATTCTCATTGCTACGAGAATAGCATCGAGATCACAAACAGGAATTTTCCATGCATTCTTTATGCTAGGGAAGCAACTTTGTATTACATTAACAGTACCTTCGCCATTCATAAGCGCATCTGGCGTCTTGATAGTAATCTCATCTTTCACAGTCATTGAGTATACAGGAATTTGACCTGACTCGGGCAAGTCTATTGATCCTGGAGACCAATGCTGACCTTTGCTAGGTAAATCTAAATAAATTGCAGGCTGCCTAAAATGTTTTGATAACGGGTTGTTCGGTTCATTAACCATGGTTTTGAATCCTATAAATAGTAATAATAGATACAATATTTATAAGTGAAAATACATGGCTGTTAATATTAATATTCCTGGAATTGGTACCGTTAGTGCTACTAACGCGGCAACTGAGTCGACGTTGCAAGCACTTTTGGCCGCAACACGTGGCCAAAATACCATTATACGATCTAACGAGTCAACTATTGCGTATCAAAATCAACTTCAAGAACGATCAGCACGTGCGACTAGTTCTCAATTGGGCGGTATAGCTTCTAGTGCAAATAGGGCAGGAGGTGCAGTTACTAGGTTTGCAGATGATGTAGCAGGTGGACTTAATGATGTTCAGATGCGAACGTACACCTTTGGGCAGTATCTTACAGATTTAGGACACGCTACAGCTACACTAGCTGATCGTATGATAATGGACAGCAGAAACCTTGCAAGAGACCCAATTGGAAGTTCTGTTAGGAATGTGAATACCATTATTGACATAGTGGGGGACGGTTTATCTGCCTTTGCTGGGATGTTTAGCAGTAGTGGCAAAGCGATTACTGATGCCGCAAGCAACACAGCAGATAAATTTGGGATCATTAATAAGTTAATAAAAGGCACGGCTGATACCGCAAAGTACGTAAACCAGTTCCTTGGCGATCAATTACAAATTACACTAGATAGTTTTCAAGAATTCAATCGAATGGGTACAGTATTTACTGGCGGCATGGAAACCATTAGAGCAGTAACAGGCAGGGCAGGTATCTTGTTAGATCAGTTTACCCAAGGTATAAGATCAGCGATCGACAGTGTGCGAGCCATGGGTCTAGGAACACAATTTAGTTCTATCGCAGTAGCAAGGGGTATGGAGCAATTAAAAGACGCTACACATGCTATCGAAATTACAACTAGAAATCAAAAAGGTGAGATAACAAGCAGTACAGCGGCTACTAGTACCTTTAGAGAAAGTATCAGACGATTAGGTTACGAAACTGAAGACCAAGTTGCTCTTGTTGCCGACTTCCTGTCCTTGCAACGTGCGCAAATGACAGAGGACGAGTTTAGAGCATTTACACGCAGAGGTATTGATGCCCAAGTTGCGCAGGATACACTAGAATATGCAAAAAGTTTAAGACTAATAGCTGATTTGACTGGAGCAAGTGCATCAGAAGTTGCAAAAGAAGCGAGAGAAAGGCAGCTATCATCGTTGGCACTTGCCAATCTTACTACAGAACAGCGTGATGTTTTTGGCAATGTATCAACATTCTTTGAAAAATCAGGTGCAGGGTTCCTAAATACCGCACTTAACCAGTTGATTGCTACTGGCGGGAACGCTGTCCTAGATGAAAGTTTTAATGTTATAGCAAGTAAAATGCCTGAACTTAGGCAATTAGTTGATACAATGTATGCAAATATCACCAGTGGCGAAATGTCAGCAGAAGAAGCTGGTAAAGCCGCTGCCGCTCAATATGGTGATATAACAGAAATGTTACGGGAGCGTATGCCAGAATTCCGGGAGTTGATAGCCGCGGGAACACTAGGTAACGCAAGTAACCTAGGTCCAATAATAAACTTCTTAGATACTATGGCAGGGTACACAAGAGGAGGAACACAAACAATAACTGATTCAACCAAGGCAATAGACGCAATGGCGAATGCGCCAGACAAGTTAACTCAATCACTAGTCGAAAATGCAGAAGCACTATTAGCTACTTCAGTATCCATTGAGCAAGCAACTACAAGTATTTTACCTGGGTATTCAAGTGCTCTGGCAACAATAAACACATACATGAAAAACTTTGTAGAATTTTTAGCCGAGTTTGGTGGCAACATTGGTAACATATTGGCTGGTGATTTTAGTTTCTTTGGCAAATACACAACAGGATCTGAAATTGGCGTTACCATGGGGCAAGGTGCTGATAGTGATAATAATCAAGGAGGCTTTACTAGTACGGGAGAGTTCACCGGAGCATCTGTAACAAATCCAGATACTGCAATACCTGTTGCAGACCGTGTGTTACTAGGCGACATGAAATCACTGTTGGCTAAAGCAGGTGAGACAAATCGAATATTACAACAGGAAACTCTTAAAACAGCACAAGCGTCCAGTGACGTAAATACAGAATCAAACGCAATTATACAAAAGTTAGATGCACTAATTGCAAAAAATAATGATTTGCTAGAAGAAGCCAGACTTCAAACTACTAAATTAGACGCATCAGCTCGCGCAAATAAAGCCCAAGCAGATACGGCAGCTCTTGCAAACGTCTATACCTTCTCGTAAAAACAATGCCTACAACTAATGATGCGATAAATATAACACAACTTCGGAATCATTAAATGACCTGGCGAAAATATTTTAAAAGTAGCAACATACCTAGCAACGTAAGTCCTATAGGCAGTGGCCGTAGCAGTGGTGCAAACCCCGACTATCGCAACTTCGAAAGCAACTTACCTGACGTATACATTGGTCACCCAAACCGTACTGAACGTTATAATCAGTACGAGCAGATGGACATGGATTCAGAGATCAATGCCGCACTAGATATTCTTGCTGAGTTTATGACACAGAAGAACGAGTCAAATGGTACAAACTTTGACATACACTTTAAAGATAATCCCACAGACAACGAAGTAAACATAATCAAAGAACAGTTGCAACAGTGGGTATCACTTAATGAATTAAACAAACGCACGTTTAAGATCATACGAAATACAATCAAATACGGCGATCAGGTGTTTGTGCGTGACCCAGAGAACTTTAAGTTATTTTGGGTAGAAATGAGTAAGGTCACGAAGGTTATTGTTAACGAAGCAGAAGGTAAAAAGCCTGAACAGTACCTCATTAAAGATATTAACCCCAACTTCCAAAATCTCACAGTCACATCAGTAGCCGCAACGGACACTTATATTAATCATCCGCAAGTTGGCGGACCTAGCGGTGCATACACTCAACCAGCGACACCATATTCGGGTGGTAGTAGATTTAGCCACGCACAAAATGAAACTGCTATTGATGCACAGCACGTGATACACATGAGCCTAACAGAAGGGTTAGACGCTTATTGGCCTTTTGGTAACAGTGTGCTAGAGAATGTGTTTAAGGTTTACAAGCAAAAAGAACTGCTTGAAGACGCTATTATTATATACAGAATACAACGTGCGCCAGAGCGTAGAGTATTCAAAATTGACGTGGGTAACATGCCAACACACATGGCAATGGCTTATGTGGAACGTATTAAGAACGAAATACACCAGCGACGTATCCCAACACAAACAGGTGGCGGCGCTAACATGATGGATGCAACATATAATCCGTTAGCAATGATGGAAGATTACTTCTTCCCAGTTACAGCAGAAGGACGTGGCAGCAGTATCGATGTTTTTCCTGGAGGACAGAATCTAGGCGAAATTACAGATTTACGTTTCTTTACTAACAAGTTGTTCCGTGGACTGCGTATTCCTAGCAGTTATTTGCCTACAGGATTAGAAGATGGCACTCAAAGTTATAATGACGGGCGTGTTGGTACAGCACTAATACAAGAATGGCGCTTTAATCAGTATTGTAAACGTTTACAAAACATGATTGTTGATAAACTCGATCAAGAGTTTAAGACATTTATGCGGTGGCGTGGTATTAATATTGATAGTCAGCTGTTTGATCTTAAATTAGAAGAGCCGCAAAACTTTGCACAGTATAGACAAGCAGATGTCGACAGTGCTAGAATTGCTACATTTGCACAGTTAGAAGCATATCCGTATATGAGCAAGCGTTTCTTAATGAAGCGGTATTTGGGCATGACTGAGCAAGAAATGACAGAGAACGAAGAAATGTGGGCACAAGAACAGGGCGATATAGAAACAGCACCAGCAGATGATGCATCACTACGCAATGTAGGCATCAGCCCAGGAACCATTGCAGGTGACCTAGACAACGTGGAAACTGCTGAAGCAGTCCCCCCAGGAGCTGAAGAAGCCGCAGGCGGCGCACCAACAGGTGTTCCTGATACAGTAGGACCGGGTTCAGCACAAGGTCCTGGTCCTGGCGCCGCAGGAGCCCAACCATCAGCCCAAACTGCAGGATAGTATAAATAATACTATGTTTTTAGCTGAACTCTATCAAAAGACCGAAAAAGGATACTACTCACCAGGCGACGATAACTCAACCATCAAGTTGAGTGACATGCGCAAAGGTTCACGCCTTACTCTTGGTGATTTAAACAGACTGCGTATGAGCAACGATGTACGTAAAGTCGAACATGAGAAAAAGCTAGAAAGAGTATCAACCCAGTACAAACCACCCGTTGAAGCTGGTGGTCTAGGCGTATAGCACACAAAATCATTCAAAAAACACCTATTTAACTAGTAATATACAGTTATTTGTTAAATATTCAACAAGCCATATTAAATTAAGGAGTCACTATGAACAAATATGAACAGCTTATAGAATACATCATCAACGAAGATGAAGACAAAGCCAAGGCTTTATTTCATGACATCGTTGTTGAAAAATCACGAGAC
>Ga0255753_1005405_pt1 | contig 12261 bp, 6 predicted proteins | sample 041ome_10_FD_179953 | JGI IMG/M metagenome (GOLD analysis project Ga0255753, IMG submission 179953) | Coastal salt marsh microbial communities from the Groves Creek Marsh, Skidaway Island, Georgia - 041412US metaG (version 2) | ecosystem: Environmental > Aquatic > Marine > Intertidal zone > Salt...
ATTCAGTGATCGAAAGCGTGTTATACCCAGCGTCAATGTCCGCGGCCGTCGCACCCATGTCTTCGTATTTCACTTTGAAGACGGACCCAACGTCGATGAGACCGTCCGGTGTGGATGTTCCGACACCGACGTTCGAGGTCGTGACGAATCCCGTCGTGGGATTCGTGAATTGTACTGTGTTCGAAATGAAGTTACCGACATTCGCCGTCAATTCCAAATCGTACGATGGTAAGAGTTCGAGAAACCCTAATTTAATTCCTTCGGCGACCACGTTTCCTCGAAAGGTGACGACGTTCGACGACGTGTCTTCGAAAAAAACGTTTGACCCGATAGATAACGTATTCGTGGGGTTCGCGTTTGCGATTCCAACATTCGAGGTCGTTGTAATTTGACTGGCCCTGAGTGTGGCGTTCGTAATGTCAAGATACCCCTCGGGTGCTCGAATAGGCATTTAATATACACGAAGGTTTTTTTGAGGATGAGAAAACGAAGTGCGGGCCGAAGGCCCTGTGTCGATGAAGGAAAAGAGACGAAAGATCTTTTAAACTGAGAATCACAGTTTAAAAGATTTTTGAGAGTACGAGGGTCTGCGCCCTTGGGTACGAGGGCCTTCGGCCCTCGGGACTTAGCCACAATGGTACGTGCACCCAACAAACGCCGCGATGTGTACCGCGTTCGCTTCATCGGTTTGGGTCCCATCGACCGTCAAGTATCTGATTTTGTATGCTTTTTCTGTGTCTTCTGTGTCCTCCCACTGGAGTTGACCGTGTTCGTCGAGGACGTTGACGAGTTCTTCGCGAACCTCGAGCTCGTACGTCTCGTCGCTCGGGTCTTCCTTTCGTTCGTCGCGTTCGATCTTTTGGTAAATCGTGCGCGTGTGTGCGGTCGAGGCTGCCTTTTCATCGTCGCTGAGCTCGTGCGCTTCGAACGTTCGCTCGACGGTCTTCGTATACTTTGGTGTGTATTCAGCTTGTTCCTCTTCCGTGAGACCATCGTAGTACACCGACGTGACTGTGCTGGTCACGCGCTTCGTGTACGTGACCGAGTACGTATTTTGCTCCTCGGTGGTGAGGTTCGAGTACGCCTCGAGCGTCGTGAATGGCTCAAACGTGACCACATCGTACTCGTCTTGTGCGGACACCTCAAGCGTCGTGGTCTTCGTGTACACGATCGTCTCGAATTGTGCGACATTGCTCGTCTTCGTGTACGTCGCGGTGTACGACGCCTGTTCCTCACTCGTGAGGTTCGAGTACTCTTCGAGGGTCGTGCTCGGCACGAATGACACGTCGTCGTACTCGTCATCGGCCGTCACGATTTCCGTGATTTCTTGGTAGGGTGTGTACACGAGCTCTTCGATGTCTCGCGTGTAATAGGTTTCCTCGACGGTCGTTCTCGACGCCTCCGCGAGGTTCGAGTACTCTTCGAGTGTGACGTTCGAGTACGTCGTGTTGATCCAATAGTTGACGTTCGTGAGTTCCTTGACGATTCGTTGGACGGGTTGGTCCACCGGGTTGAAATCACAATCCATCGTGATTTTGGCGACCGTGTAGTTGTGAAGGGTGTCGTCGTCTTGCTTTTGACCGTAGCCCGCGACGTTGGACGTGGTGATGTAATCACCCGATTCGAGGGGGCCGTTGATGTTTGTCACCCAAATGGCACCTTCACCCACGGAGTTGATGTACACACGGGTGTCGCCGAGTTCTTTTTCAGACACGGACACAAAGTTGCCGTATTGTTCTTCGCGCGTTTCTGGATCTTCTGAAGTCGATACGACGCCGAAACATTTTTTATCGTTCACCTTTGTTGACAGAGACACGACCGGAAGGGACTCGTTCGTCGTGATGGCGTTCGAACCCGCGGCGATACCGCCACTCATTTTAATGTACTTATTTTGGTCGGAAGAGACGATAAGACCTTCGAGGGCTTCCGCTTCTGTGAACGGCACATCTTTGATGAAGGTCCTGTGTTGACCTGTGAAGTTTTGTGCCGTATTTGCACCGTTATACCTGAAATAGCCTCTGTCCACCCCTCGCCAAAATATCAGGTTGGCGGTTGCGCCTGCATGGTAAATTTGCCACTCTGTGCCTCCACTGGAATGAGATGATTTAAGTGTCAAATTTACCTCCCCGGAGTCGCTACCTCTTTCTATAACCACCCGGGAAGTGGTTGTGGGATTATATACGTGTAATCTACTACCCGCTGGACTCACCGTCCCAATCCCGACGTTGCCATCACCCCTAATACACATTACTTCTCGGGTACTGGCGTAATTATTTCCCCACGTATAGAATTCCAGCTTCGTTTGATTTGAATAATCACCATAGCCGAGGTTGGTGTGGGTATCAACCCTACATTTCATACCAAGGAAATCACGCCCAGTTCCATCCCAACGACCAAAATATATAGCGTCACGCTTATCGGCGTCGTGGACGCTACCTAAGGCGTAGTTCCGTCCAATCTGTGGATTTGATAAGCTGGAACCAACATCGAGTATAATACCTGGATTCGTCGTCCCCACCCCCACATTCCCCCCGAACAACGCAGACCCCCGCACATCCAACTGCGCCCTCGGCACGGTCCCACCCAAGCACACCGCCGTATCGGTCACGTTGAGGGACTTCCCGGTGCGTCCGAGGGCGTACTCGGCGGCGACCTCCTCCGCGGTGAGGGCGACGTCGTAGAGTTTTGCATTTGAGACTTGTCCTTCAAATTGTTGTATGTTACGTGCCTGATCAAAACCAAGTGCGAATGTGACATTCGAAGTGTACAAGTTCAAAGGATCGTTTGGATTTACAGTATTACCGTAAGAGTACGATAAAGACTGCGAAACGCCATTAATATAAATTCGTCTGTTTGTGGGTCCAGCACCACCACCGTAGTATACACATGCAACGTGATTCCATGTGTTGGCCACAAGGGTTCCATTTGGTGTAATGACGTCGTTATTATACATGTACCAATGCAATCCACCTCCGCTGTTGGTCAGTAATGCCGAATGTCCACTGTCACCTCTATCAACTGTTGTATCAGTGATATGCCACACATCGCCACCGCGTACTCTCACGTACGTCCAACAACTCACACTGTGTACAGCATCACCAGTCAGAGGAATTGGAGTCGACTCTATGTATTGATATGACGCAGAATTAAAATTAAATGCCCGGCTCGGAGATGAGTACGACGCCCCACTCTTGAGGGTCCCATTATTCCCCTGTCCAGAGATATCCACAACAGTTGACCCAGCCACCACCGAATCCACCGTCGTGTCGTAGTGAACCACGAGAGACTCCGCCCGAGGGGTCTCCGCGCCCGCCGCGTGACCCGTGAAACGCGGGGCCGTCAAAGCTTTGCCGAGGGTCAGGTGACCGTCCTCCAAACCGGAGGGGGCGGGGGTGCCGAAGAACTGGAGTCCACCAACAGACATCGCAATGGATCCAGCGTTGTGAGTAACATGAAATACGTAATATTTATACGGTGGGTGGGAAGTATCGATTGTGTTAGTTGTTCCGGGATACTGACTACCAGTTTGGTTCGTGACTGTTTTCAATATGTACCAATTTGAATCATCATTGGAACCAATGATTCTAAAGTCGGTTGGGTTTTGTTCACCGCTTCCAGGTGCTCCCGTGTAATTGTATCGTCCTTGTACGACTAAATTATTAAGTTTGAATTTATGCGGAAACTCTATTTTCAGCCACTCACCACCAACGGGGCTTGAATCTGAATTTGCCTGAAATGAATGTATACCGGTGTATATACCATCCGTACCACCATATCTGTGGTTAGTTAATGAGTGATTTGGATTCCAATAATTATCATTAGTCGCATCATTAATATCATCAAATGCTTTCCACGCCTGCGCTCCACCGACACCATTGGCGGATCCCTCGGAACTCTGACTCACCCTAAAAACCCCATGCCCCTCCATGTAGGTCTCGTACCCCGTCATCGCTCGGGGTGGATATTCCTGCAAATCCTCGCGACCCGCCACTTCGAAGCGTGACGTCGGGGTGGTCACACCCACACCCAGGTTACCCTTGTGGAGGGCCACCACGTTGGTGCGATGTCCGAATCTGGGGGCGTCGTATTCGTAGAGTTCACGGATTTGGTCGGCGGACAAAGCCTTGGAGAAGAGGCGGAAGTTGGCGATGGAACCGTCTAGATAATAACCACCTCGAGTACCGACATATAAAGTATTAGTTCCGGTTATCGTAATGTCATCGGATGGACTTCTTGAAACCCCTCTAGGTATAAGTTTTGTATTGTCTATATACATCTCACAGTCTTCAAGACCCGTACCTCTAAATATTAACGTCAGGTGAACCCATGCACCTGGTACAAAATTGTATAGCAAATCAAAATACGGGCCATTAGTTCCTCCATTTGACTCTAACCTAAAATAGCCGGTACCGACATATAACGTAAAATTATCACGTCCAGCAAGTGTACTTGGTTCTATGGCATATACAGCTTCCCATTGGGCAGGTGTATCGAACTTTATCCACATTGTGGCAGTGTGTGTGGTGAATGTCGCCGTCGTGGGTGACGAAATGGTGTCATCCACCCCATCAAATGTGAACGCATTGTCCACGGCATCGTAGCCGACACCACTGATGGCCCCCGTCACCCCCGACCCACTCAAGTCATAAACATTCGAAGAGTCCGCGAAACTGTACGAGTTGGAGTCGTTCGCGTCCCAATACACGGCGAGCTGCTGCTGCCCCGGCTTGTTCGGGACGCTTCTGTGGACCACGTCGACGCTCTCGTCGCCTTCTTCGTGGCCCCAGTATTCGAGTTCACGAATAGCCACAGCGTCATACTGAGCACCAGTTGTAAAAAGAGTCGTCACCTGAAATGCGAGATACTTGTATTTTTTATTGTTACTATCGAGTTGTATGTGTTTGTATTCAGAATCACCACCCGTAAGCGAAGAATATGAAAATGAACCTAATTGTGTCCACGATGTATTATCGTTTGAGCCGTATACATACCCACTCTTTGGAGCTCTGGGTGCAAAAGACGACGAAGGTCTATGATATAATTTGACATAATAAGGTTTGATAGGTTTTGGTAATTCTAGTGTCACGTATGAACCATTTTGACCGTTCAAACTATCTTGAGAGGTTGCAATGCCTGTACTTGGACTGTATGTATCCGGGTTGTCAAGCGAAATCCAATTTTCATCAGTGTTTATCACGCCATCAAATACTCTCCACGGACTGTATGTACCAGTAGCATCATATGAACTACTCGCACTCGCCACATACCCCGCCGTGCTCGCCGCCGTCATCGCCACCTCCGGATACTTGGTCAACGGTCGGTCATGCTTGGGGAACTCCGCCACGACGCTGTCCCCCGCGTAGAGGGACGAACCCTTGGCGAGGCCGAGGGACCCGTGGACCTGCAATTTCGCCGACGTCGGGGCGCCGCCCACACCGGTGGCAGCCTCGAAGAGTTGGAGTTCGTTGATGACACAGATGTCGATAGCACCAACTTTAGTCACAAGTAAACGGTATTGATCGTATTGAGATGAAGATTGTACGTCAACTCTTGTGGGTAAATCACCACCGCTATATGTCAGACCCGAAAAGGCACAAATACGGGTCCATTGAACACCGTCATTTGTTGCGTACATATAACCGTCTTTTGGACCATACGCGTTATTACCAACTGATTTTCTTTCTGAAATTGTAAAATAAGATAGTTCAAACGCTTGAGGGCATTTAATATCCAACCATTCACACGATATGCCATCAAAAGTGGCACAATTTGCGGTGTCTGGTAATCCGGTGGTATTTACGAACGTCCATTTTCCGGATGCCCAACTCGGAGAGTACGCGTCGTTGTATTCTGTTTTATCTTCAAAGGCGTGCCAGCCAGCATAGCTAGCGTCGCTATAATAAGAACTACTCGCAATCGCCACGTATCCCTCACTCGCATTGGCCTTGAGGGGCACCTTGGGCCACTTGATGTACCCCGTTTGGAGGGTCTCGCTCGAGAGCTCACCGGAGATGTGCACGTTCTCCATGCGGGTCACCGGTTTTTCGGCGAAGAGGCGCCATTCGGTGAGTTCTGTGTAACTACCGTAAGTGCCCCCAACGATTTTGGTGATACACATTCTATAGTACTGGTACGGTGTCGTCGCATTCACGTCGATGCGTGTCCATGTTGCGGACGTGTACGTCTTTCCGGTGAATTGGGTCAACTTGTACCAGTTTTCACCATCATTCGAACCGAGAATGACCCCATCCTTCGGTGCGCGATCTAAACCATAAGCATTAGTTGGGTGTACATTTGAGTGTGAGAGTGTGATCGCATACGGGAGTTTTATCTGGAGCCAGTGGCCCGCATAGCGCGTACCACCGACGTCATCTGTGTAAATATTTGGATATGTGGTAATTGCCGTCTGATCCCATTCACCGGTCGTTATATTGTATCTGTTTTCGGGAGACGAGATTGACCACCTCGTAACGCCACCCGCCACGTGGTCAAAGGCTTGCCACGGATAATATGAAGCATTGACATTACTCGCACTCGCCTCGTACGTCCCGTGTCCCTCGACGTACGTCTTAAAGTCCGTCATTGGTTCCACTGGATGTTCCGTGTACCCCACATCGAGACCGGAGGCGGCCGTCGTGGAGACGACCCCGGCGTCAACGGTGAAGGTTTCGGTGAAGAGTTTCCATTCACCGATGGAGACCGCGATGGCGTCACCCGACGCTTTCGTCGCGACGATCGCGTATCTCTTATACGATGCCGACGCATTGACGACGATAGTTTGTTCATCCGACGTCGAGGCCGGTGCGACATCACTCCATTCCTTCAAAAGCGTCCACGTCGATCCATCGTTCGTCGCGTACAGATTCGCCGTACCCGGGAACGACGCCGTCGTCGCTCCGGGTGTCAGTTTCACGTGACGCAAGGTTGTTTTGTATGGAAACTCGACCGAGAGCCATTCACCGACACCCGTCGATGACGCCAATTGCACGGAGCCCGCGTACGCGTTGGACGCACCATCGTACGTATTGTCCCCGACCCACGCCACGGCACTCGAACCATCGAAGGCATTCCACGTGTTCGATCCGCTCGCCAAGTTCGAGGTCGTCAGAACGTACCTCCCGTGCCCATCGACGACCGTGGTCGCCCCAGTCAACGCACTTGGTGGTTGTTCCGAGACGATGGCCAACTTATTGCTGATGAGTCCCCCGGAATCGAAGACTTCACCCGTCGCTTGGTCGTACGTCACGATGTTCGAGGCGACGTTTGCCACGCGAAGCGTCGAGAGGTACGTCCCCGCACCACCACCCGTGATCACGACGTTCGAGTCGAATTTCAAAGTTCCACCCAATTCAATGTTCGAGGACGCGTCGATCCCCTTCGTCGCGTTCGTCAAGACGAGCGTATCACCCGTTTGATTATTCTCCGCGGTCACGTGATTGAGACCGTACGACGGAACGATTTGGAAGTCACCGAGCGTCAACGTGTTCGCCGAGACGTTCCCACGCACCGTCAAGACGTTCGAGCCCGTGTCGAGAACGCTCAAATTAGAACCGATATCCAAATTGTTTGTCGGCGCCGTATTGGCGATCCCGACATTCGAAGACGTGACGAACGCTGTATCCACGTTTGTGAATTGCACCGTGTTCGACGTCGTGTTCCCCTGATTCACGATCGACTCGAGCGTCGTCGCGATGTTCGAGAGGAGACCCCCGTCCCCGACAAAGTGCGCGCCACTCGTCGCGACGATGTTCCCCGTCGCTCGAATCGCCGTCGGCTTTGCGTTAAAGTACACGATGTTCGACGTCGTGTTCCCATTAATGATGATCGATTCAAAATCGGTCGGGATGTTCACGAGCTTTGACCCATCCCCGACGAAAAAGGCACCCGGTTGAACGACGACGTTCCCCGTGGTGAGAATGCTCGTGTTCGAGTTTGTAAATTGTACGGTATTCGAGGTCACGTTTCCTTGATTCACGATGGCACTCAACGTCGTCGCGATGTTCGACAGAAGACCCCCGTCCCCGATAAAGTGTGTGGCCTTGACGTTCGATGCCACGTGGAGTTGTTCGAGCGGGTTATTCGTACCGATCCCGACGTTACCGCTGAGATACGCGATCGTCGATGCGTTCGAACCGACCGGATAAATCCACGTCATACCCGACGTGCATTTCAAGTTACGAACTCTGTGATAGTTATCGCGCAAAGACGTCTTTCCGATGAAACCAATGTATCGTCCCGTGTACGAATCCGCATTCTCCGTCGCCTCGTAGGAGAACACCGCGCGACCGTTAAAGCTCATGGAGATAGAACCACGGTCGTATTGCACGACCACCTTGTTCCACGATCCCGAGGGAATGACACCGATGCTACTCACCGCGATTTCACTTCCTTGATAATACAAGACCGCCTTATTTTGACCGACGGAACCGCCATAGAATTCAGCGATCGCGAGTCTGTAACCTCCGTGATTCCCGGTCGTCGTGGGTGCGGATGTGTTAAAAAAGCTAAATGAAAGACTTTCACCACCGTCACCACCCCCGACGTAGTGATCGAACTCGGTGGTCCACGAGTTCGGCATTTGTATGGGCCAGTGAATGTACCCGAGTGCGTTATCGGTCAACGCGTTTAATTCTAAATATTTCCCCGTCGTGTCTCTGGACGCCGTACCACCCACCGTACCCGCGAAGGTCGTCGTGGATTCCTGATCGTCGTACAAAAATACGGGGTTGTGTGCGCTCGGATTCGACGTCGCGTCGACACCCTTAACACCCTGCACATCGATCTTATATTGCGGCGACGACGTACCGAAACCCGTGTAACCACCGGTCGACGAAAGGCGAATGTGATTCACATTTCCGGTCGTGGCGAAGTTTCCACCGTCACCCGAAGATTGAATTCTGAGATCGTAATCATCAGCGAAAGGACCCTTAAGATCGACGATCGCACCCGTCGGACCCCCGATTTCGACATTTGCCGTATTCGAGGTTGACTGTAAAAGCGTTTTTGCGTCTGGGCCGTATACGTGTAAACGGCCACCGGGCGTGCTGGTACCAACACCAACATTACTGAGTGTCGACAGAGATGTCGTCACACTCGTTCCCTGAACCTCGATCTGCGGCACTCGAAGCGTGGCATTCGTCACATCGAGAATACCGTCAGGAGTTTCTATAGACATATTTACTATAATGAAAGAAATTATAATCGTCTGGATCCGGACACAATAAAATATTCGAATATACTATGAATCAAAAACACGGGATCGCATTATTGCTGTCTGTGATTTTGGGACACGTGTTTTATCAAATCATGGAGGCGTCACTTCCGACGGAGTCGAATTGTAGTTACATGGCGGCGCCCATCACGGATCTATTTGCCTTTATTTGGGGATTTGCAATCATATATTATGGGTTTAGATATGACAACGCTGTGCTCACGGTACTCGGTGCGACGATCGTCGTCGAACACATTTTTCAATTACAAAGAAAGTAAAATACTCCCGGCGGGGCTCGAACCCGCAATCTCACCCTCACTCACGACTGTGACGTCGTCATAATATACTCACGTATAAGAGGTACGCATTAACCGATTATGCTACGGGAGTCTATGTAACACACGCATCTAATCTTTAAATGTGGGACACACATGTAAAGATTAAAACTCTCTCTTGACCGGGATCGAACCGGCGACTTTGGGATTAACAGTCCCACACTCTAACCAACTGAGTTACAAGAGAAAAATCCAATGTGGATGATTCGAACACCCGACCCGTGGAGATCTATATATCATACTACTACAATCCACTGCTCTTCCAACTGAGCTAACACTGGATAAAGCTTCTAACAGGGATCGAACCTGTGGCGGCGGATTCAAAGTCCGCTGTGTTACCACTACACCATGGAAGCTTCTTCTATTATATGTATTTTGGCTTTAAGTTCGTTTACGTATTTAATACCTATTAATGATATAGAAAACAGGCCGGCCGAGGTATTTGCGATGATCATGGGAATCACATCGTAATAAATCGAATACACGAGACCCAATGAACTCGCCACCATATTTAGATTGAGAAATGTATAATTTATGGCGTGTGTATCCTTTGTTTTGTACACGTGTACGACCTGAGGTACAAACATTATGGATATGAGAATTGAACTTATCAGTCCGACCGCATTCACGGCGTCATTCATACTTGTCCTATAATAATTTCTCGTGTTTAAGTAAGTATGTACGCGATTCTTTTTATATTCGTACTCGCCGTGATCGTCGCGTGGCAGCATGCACAGAAGAAAATCAATTACAAGTGTTTTCTCCTGACCATGCGCAATTCGAAAGAACGTCACGAAAACTTCATACACAATCACGATCGTTCCATACCCCTCGAAATCATTTATAGTGACGACACACGACGACCGAACGCCGCGCACAAGTATAAAAAGATCATCACTGAAGATTATTTTAAAAAAGCGATGAAATTACACTTTAATCCGTACATGATTCGTCCGAATATCACGTACTTTAATCTCGGTGCGATTGGGTGTTACATGGGTCATCTCGAATTTTATCGCCGATGCATGAAACAGGGTCTTAAATACGCCGTCATCTTTGAAGATAACGTCGTCATTAAAAATAAAAAACTATACGATGAGATCCAATCCGTCATCGATGAAAAGGGTGATGATTTTGAAATGTGTTTCTTTCACTGTCTTTCGAGACTTCCCGAACGGAAAGAAGGAGATTTAGAAAAGGTTCGATGGATTTCATCGACCAAGTGTTATCTCGTGCACGTCCCGAACATGCAAAAATATGTAGACATATTTTTACCCATGGATAATCATATAGACATGAAACACGAAGACTTAATCGCGAAAGGTGCGCGCGTGTACTACAAGGATCTTCGTCATTGCATGATCATCGATCGTTCGCACAAGAGCACCATCGGTCACAGTGATCACGATAATAAAGATTTCTTTTCAAAACAATATCCAAAATTAACACCCAAATCACTCGTGCATGGATACTAAAATTAACGCCATGGAATATCTTGCGGTCGAAACCGACACGAAATCTTTAAAAAGTCGACGAATGTATCGAGATCTTTTTGTTCCTTGATACAATCGAGCACATCGCGAACGTATGCGTTATACGCCGGGTGGTGACCGTTATGTGTGATTCTATTCCGTCGCAAGTTCTTATGAAGGAAACGTGGCATCAATATGAGATTATTACTCGCATTGATGTCATATTCAAACTTTTGAATCGTTGGATGATTTTTAAACTGGCGAGGAATGACGTGATGATCTTCGACGAGACCTCGAATATTCATACGAATCTTAAAGTTTCTTCTGAGTATTGAGCCGTATCGCATCTTACAATATGTAAGGATGTTTTTGACGTTCTTCTTTCGTGCGGAATAATTGTGTGACCGCGAGGAAGAGAATCAATAAAAAGATCGCATCTTCAAAATCTCGGGCGGCGGCGTACGAGATCAGATAAAGAATAAAAGCCTTCGCGATCTTGTTCGATGCGATGTCTTTAAAGATGGACGGTTTTTCGACCAGTGCCGGCGACCCGTACATGCCATTGAGCATGATTAAGAGACCGAACACGGCGGGTGTGTTAAAAATTTGATTGTTTGCTTTGGGGAAGTAATCGAGACCCTTGTGTAACGTTAATCCATACACTGACGCGACCAACATGATTGTGATAATTATAGTATTGGTAAAGACAGACATATATACTATGTTTAGAATATTTTCCGTGTACCTCACACTACACGAAGATAATCCTTGAATGGCATGATACTCGTCGCACCCTTAATGAAGTCTCGGTGGTCCTGTGCGTGATTAAACGCTTCCCTGACCATGCGCTCCGCGAGAATACTATCGTACGTACACGGTTCAACATCACGGATGAGATAACCCGGTGTGATCACTTTAGCCTTCACAGAAAGACTCGTGATTAAGTAGTCGTATTCACACATTTCAGAAATAACAACAACCGCGTACCCACGATTCCCGTAGCTGTATTCAATCGCACTTCGATAATCACCACGCGTGTCCGGTGTGATGACATTCGTTATTTTCGAATTTCGAGCGAGACCCGCATACGTCGTTAATTTGCTCGTGTGTTTTCCGGGTACTTCTAGAAAGACGATGGAGTTTGTAGAGACCGCCTCGATGTACGCACAGTCGATATAGCGACCAAGTTCCTGGACGGCGGTCTGAAAGCCGACGGATTCCAAACCTGGTATATCGTTATAGA
>Ga0255753_1005414_pt1 | contig 12245 bp, 6 predicted proteins | sample 041ome_10_FD_179953 | JGI IMG/M metagenome (GOLD analysis project Ga0255753, IMG submission 179953) | Coastal salt marsh microbial communities from the Groves Creek Marsh, Skidaway Island, Georgia - 041412US metaG (version 2) | ecosystem: Environmental > Aquatic > Marine > Intertidal zone > Salt...
GTAAACACCGGTATCAATAATCCAGTTATTGCGGATCGAAAAGTTGTTTCCCGCCTGCCCCATAATGGCGTTGCCCTTGTAGTTCGTGATCTTGAACCACTCGACGGAAAACCCGTTACCCGAATACAAAATGGCATCGTTGAGCTGCTTATCGCCTTCGAGATTCGGCCATTCACCTTCCTCGACCACGCCTTTGAGCGTGATGTCGTCTTTATCGACGTACACGGTCTCCCGATATGTCCCCGGATAGACCAATATGGTGTCACCGGCTGCAGCGGCTTTCACTGATGCCTGAATCGAATCCCCATCACGTACTTCATGAATAGCTGCGTGACTTAATGGTGCTAGAACCAGCAAGCAGCCCGTAAGCCAGAAAGGGAAAAGTGCGGATCGTAAAATCGTATTGGGCGTCATGAGAATGCCTCTTTAAAAGCAACTGGTTTTATTAATCGTCGTCGCGGGCTGTGGCCATCACAGCAAGCACTGAACCGGTTTCGCTGATTGTTGAATCGGCGGCGCGACCGGGCGCCAAGCCTGAGGGTAGTGTAACCGGTATTTCAGGCATAAATGACTGATCGGTGAGGGCGCCTAAAAAGTCTACCACCCGATCCAGCTCCTGATCCGTCAGCTGTGGATCCCAAATATGCCAATGGAGCTTTAGATCTTCGCCTTCGGGCACCGCGTGACCTCTACCGCCGGTGTAGAAAGCGACGGTTTCTCGCAGGGTGTCGAAATTGCCCGCGTGCATGTAGGGCTTAGTCAGTACCACATTGCGCAGGCTGGGAACCCGAAAACCTGCTCGCTGACTCGGATCGCCGCTCGTCGCGGCTGCGCCTGGATCGAGGGGGCGACCTATTTTTTCGGGTACACCAAGGACAGCAATCTGCTGGTTGGTAAACAGGGGAGGGGTGTGGCACTCAGCACAGCGCGCTACGAACGAGCGAAAGACATTGAGCCCCTCGATTTCGGGCTCCGTTAACGCACTGTGCACCCCGTGGGCGTAAAGATCATAGCGACTGTTGAGTGAGATCAGGGAGCTTTCAAATGCAACCAGTGCTGTATAAATACGATCGAGGGTGATTTCACCCTCTCTGTGACCCTTACCTTCATTCCCGTCGTAGGCCTCGGCAAATAGTGCCGGGTAGTGATCGTTTTCTGAAAGTTTTTGGACGAGTGATTCTGGGCTTCCAGCCATCTCATCGTCTGCGTACAGGGGTCCAAGCATTTGTTCTTCGAGCGAGCGCTTGCTGCCGTCCCACAAGAGCTTTTCCAAAAACGCGACATTCCACAAAGAGGGGGCGGAGCGTTTGATCGGCTCGCCGGTGGCGCCAATGCTTTGGGCGAGTCCGTCGCTAAAGCCCAGCGCTGGGTCATGACAGCTCGAGCAGGCAATGTCGCTATTGCCCGACAGCAGTGGATCGAAAAACAGATAGCGGCCTAGGTCAATTTGCGCGGGGGTAAAGCCGTCACGTACTGCCGGTAGTCCGGTTCTGAGTCCGCCTACCCCGCGATCGTACAGCGAGCGGTAATTAAGGTATTGGCTGTAGAGCCGGCATCGGCCCGACTCGTCCAGCCGCAGGGCAGGAGGGCAGTGTGTGGAAAGCTCAAAGTCCTCGTTTGCATCCGAGGCCCACAGTGGGCCTCCCAACAGAAGTAGTAGCAGTAAGGCGCCAAGCTGCAGCATGGTCAGTCGTTGACGGGTAGCGTCGCTTGATAGCTGGCAATCGAGATCACCACGTCTTCAGGGATGGCGGGGGCGAGTCGGTACATCTGTGCTCCCCATGGATCATCGGGGTGCGTACCGCGGCGCCCGCCCCGGAAGTGCTCGTACTGGCTTACCAAGTACCAGTCGTTGATTCCGGCGAGGGCCGGTGCCGACAGCGCTTCATTGCCTAGCCCATCCGACCCGTGGCACGCGGCGCATAAATTTAAGTGGTAATCCTTGCCCAGTTTAAGGTCTCCGCTGAGCGTGGCGGACACTGGTAGCGCTGGGAGTTCGTCGACATAATTTGCCAGTAAGGTAATGTCATCGTCAGAGAGCTTTGCGCTGGCTGCTGCCATGATTTGGCCATGGGTATCCTCGGGGTGGTTTCCCCGCAAGCCATCGCGAAAATAGGTTAGCTGCCGCTCGACATACCAAGAGTCGAGGGTGGTCAGAGATGGCGCCCTCAGCTGGGGATTGCCCGAGCCGTTACCGTTGTGGCATTGACTGCATTGGTCGCTATACAGCGTCGCGCCTGGATGCCTGGGATTCACGGTGTCCACTGCCACCACCTGAGGTGAGATGCTTGTACCCGCATCAGCCGTGTTCGAGCTATCACCACCACAGCTCATAAGCACGCCGCTCACTCCAAGCCCCAGCATCGCGACTATTAGTCGGGTGAGCGGAGTACGCCTTCCCGAGCGCTCCTTTACCGGGATTGGGGTCGCGGGATCACGCATGCTAAAAATCCTTTTTCGGTGTGTCGTGTTTAGAAGCGGTAGATGCCTTCAACACCCCATGTTAGCGGATCCTGGATGCGAAAAATGGGGGTACCGAAAACGGCTACCGTGGTCTGGCTGATACCGCCGATCCGGTTGTCATCCAGTAAGTTCCGACCCCACAGAGCGACTTCCCAGGTTTCATCGGGATTGGTCCAGGACAAGCGGGCGTTGAGTTGGGTGCTGTCATCCAAATACCCCTCTATTCGCTCGTAGTCTGGGTTGTAGTTGGCGTCACCACTATCCCGGGTGTTTTCACCAAAGATATACTCGGCTCGCAGCAGCATTTGACCGCCCGCAACCTTAGGCTGCCAATCCATGGTTAGGGTGTAGTTGGTTGCGGTGTTGCCCGAAGAGTCAAACTGGGTCAGTTTACCGACCGCGTTATAAAACTCCGCTGACCGGGTTTCTTCTTCTCGATAGGTGGTCAGTGCGCTCAGCAACAAACTCTCGGTGACTAACCAGTTAAGCGTCACCTCGACCCCTTGCACACTGCTATCCACGTTGATAACGGTTGGGATCGCGTTGTCCTGTCCCGGTGGTTTGGTTTCCACCGAGCGCTGCCGCCCTTCCACTTCGAGGTCAAAGAAGGAGAGCTCGACTTGCAATCGGTCGGTAAAGAAGTCGCCCTTGATCCCCAGTTCAAACTGCTCTGACTCTTCCGGCTGCAGGGGCTCCTTGCTGGTTTTGATTGCCAAGGAGTCAAAGCCGCCGGCCTTGTAGCCGGTCGAGAAGGAGGCGTAGGTCAACAGCGTGTCTGTTAGGCGGTAGGTGCCCACAAGACGTCCCGTCAATTTGCTCCAGCTGTCACTGGCTTCCCAGGGGGTCGTCTGCGCCGAGGCATACTCACCCCGAGCATCGGTGAAGATCTGACTGGTTACCCCGGGGCGAAGCGCGTCCAAAGAGGTGTTCGGAATCAACCAGCTAAAGTCTTTGTTGTCTTCGCTGTAGCGCAGACCGGCGATCAGGCTCAGGCGATCCGAAAAGCTGTATTCAATGTCGCCATAGATGCCGTAGTTCTCGAATTCGCCCTCATTGATGATGGCTTCATTCCAGACCTCGCCCGCGAGCGAAGGCCCGTAAAGCATGGGCTCACCGAGTGCGCCAGAAATCAGCTCATAATACAAATCACCTGAGGATGCGACCTCCTCTTCGGTGAGTGGGATACCCAACGCGCTCAGCGTCGCGGCGTACTCATCCGCATTCCAGATGTGATCAAGACTGAGACCGAAGGACGAATTGAGATCCTGGGTCACGAGTCGAGCTATGGAGTCAGCGAGGGCATTGGCATCGGTACGCTGGAAGGTATTCTCAAGACTGTATGTGGCACCCATTACAGCGTTGATACGATCGGTATTAAGGTTAAATTGCAGCTCGGCGTAGAAGATATCGGAATCTTCGATGTTGTTGGTGTCGAAGTAGCGTGTGGGATCCGCGGTGCCGTCTTCATCCTGGCGATTGGTTGTTTCAAAGTCGCGATAGTTGACGATCGCGGTCATCGACCATTCCTTGCTCAGAGTCTGAAACCATTTTCCGGTAATGCCATACATGTCGCGGGTTTCTTCACCGTTGATCACGTCATTGGCGTAATAACCGCTGTAGGGATCCAGGTTGAGGGAATAAGGACTGACGCCGATCGCCATACTTGGGGCCTGGTTAAAGTGATCGACATCGACTGCCAGTTGTAGTGCCGTGTCTTCCGACGGCTCCCAGCGCGCAGCGATACGGCCCGCCCAGTTGCTCTTCTCGCCGGCGTCAAACTTTGCTGACTCGACATTCTCGGAGATGCCGCTGCGTTGGTTGGTCAAGAAATTGGCGCGAACCGCAAAGCTGTCGCTGACCGGCAAGTTGAACATGCCCTCAACCCGTAACAAGTCATAATTGCCGGCTCGCAGACGCGCGAACCCTTCCGCTTCATTGCTCGGCGCATTGGGAATTAGACTTACAACACCCGCTGCGGCGTTGCGACCAAATAGGGTTCCTTGCGGCCCTCGTAACACCTCCACACGCTCCATGTCGGCAAACGCAACGGTCGTTGCTGCTCGGGGAAGATAGGCGCCGTCATAAAAAGTCGCTACCGAAGGGTCGCCGCCGGTTGAGATGTTGGGGCTGGATATGCCGCGAATCGAGTAGCCTTGCTGAGTGAAGGTCTCACCCCCTGCATCGAAGCCCACGATGTAAACATCAATATCCTGAAGGGTGAGTGCCCCGGTTTTTATAATGTCTCGCTGGGAAAAGGTCCCCATCGAAATAGGCACGTCGATGGCCTGTTGCTGACGCTTCTGCGCGGTTACGATAATTTCTTCCAGCAGCACGTCGGCGGTCTGGGCCGCGGCAGGTAAAGCGATCGCTGCGGTGATCCCGGCCGCGAGTAGTGTCGACTTAAAATGGGTGCTGGATTTCATGGCTGTCCCCTGATCGATGGCTGTCGTTGGTTTTGTTGTTGTCATTCTTGTTGTGATTGTTGTTATTGATGCGGCAAGTATGTGTGAACCTTTAAAAATCTCAACTGAAATTGGCGCTTAACAGTTACGTTTTCAGACGCTTACTCAGCGTGGCCATTTTGGCTTTTTCGAATACAGTAGAGTCACTCGGGTTTTGCCTACTCAATGGCTGCTACAATTGTGTTAGCTGCTACAATTGTGTTAAAAACAGCTTGCCTCATAGCCTAAATACCCACATAGTCCCCAGAGTAATCACAGGGAGGTGGTTATGGAGGAAGGCCTTGTGGAAACTCGTGGCATTAATTTATCACGTACCAGTTCGAGTCAGGCTTTTGGTATTGCGCTGGTCGCGGGCGCAGCGGCCTTTGCGCTTGAGTACGTTCGGGTCGATCCCACCTTTGGTGTAGGGGTTGCACTCTGGCTATTTTTCCCCCTTGTCGTCTTATCGCTGTGTGGTGGCCTCGCCGCCATGGGTTCGGCACTGGTGGCCGTTACCTTACAATACTCGTTAAGCGATCACGCACTCTCTTCATTTGATGCCGCTATTTATCTGTTTACGGTTACCGCGTGTTGCCTCGTTGTTTGGCGCACGCGACAAATGCGTATTGTCGATGGGGTATTACTGTCTTGGGCGGCGGTAATTCCGGCCAATGTCATTTATCACCAAGCACTATTTCAGTACGGATTGACTGCGGGGATTCTGGAGCTTTCCTCGGATCTTATGTCCCAGTTGATTCCGGCTATGCTGGCGCAGTGGTTGGCTATGAGACCGTTTCCATTGGCCCCGGTATTCCCACGTTTAACCTCTACTGTGGCAACGACACCGTATGGCCTAGCGGCCGTTATTCGGCTCTTACAACTGCCTATCGCCTTGCTTTTACTCCTCGCCAGCATTGACTTCGTTGCAACCCAGTCGCTTTATCAAAGGGTAGAGCTTGAGCGCTCTCTAGCCCTCCAGCGTGCTCATAACGTGATGGTGGAGGTAAAGTCCGCCCTTGAGGGTGAGTCTTTTTCCCAACAAGACGTGCTTGAGGAGCAGGGAGTAGAAGAGCTTTTGCGGGCAATGGCGATGTCGGCGTCTTTTGTAGAAACCGGCGTAACACAAAAGGTAGACGAGGCGGCACAGGCCGAGTCGGATGCCACGGACAGAGAACAATTAAAGAGCGTAGATCTTGGTCCCTTTAGGAGCGGGTTGGGCATCGACCTACTGTTTGATGCTTATGAAACTCCACCAGTGGCTCAGCAGGCTATTGTAATCACGCCCTCGACTAAACAGCGCGACAGAAGCCCTATCGATTGGGTTTATCAGCGTGAGTGGGTAGTTGAGGAGCCTTTCACCGTGGGTTTTCGTTCAGGCATGGTTAGGGTTCGTGGTCAGGTAGCGAAGCCCGTGGCGGTCAACTATTGGGCCATGGTGTGGGGCCTCGCGGCGACCTTTGCCCTTCTTGGAGGCTTACTAGGTATTTATCAAAGGTGGGTTCGTCGGGCTGGCGAATCAGTGAGCCAAAGTCTCCATCAATTTGCCACGTGGCAGCCGGGCGATAACATTGTGCTCTCGCAGCCGTTTGAGCGCGGACTGATTGATGAGGTCGACTCGGTGCGAGATAACCTGCAAGGTCTTATCGATAAATTCAATTCGAATTACCGTGAGCTGAATGCTTCTAATGCCCGGCGTGAGCAGTTGTTGAGTCAACTGAAAACTATCTACTCGGCTATAGATGAACCGATTATCGTTGTCAGTCAGGGATTTCAGCTGAACGAGTCGTTAAGTAACCAGGCAGGTATTGAGTGGGGGCGACGCCTTCAACCAGATTTAGCCGAGGTGAGGCGAGCGCTTTTCGCTGAAAAGCCGCAGAGCGCTGAAATCCGCCCCATGAGTAAGTTTGCAAGCATTCTGTTGGCGGAATTACGGGAAGGGGTTTCACAAGATAAATCGGCGATTCGCTTGTGCAGCGAGGCTGGCGAGCAAGCTGATTTCTATGTGTCTGTTGGTGCAATAAGCAAGAAGAGTGACGGTTCGGCGGTCGAAAATTCTAGCCCAGAAGGCGATATTGTCATTCTGCTGAATGATGTCTCTGAAAATATTGCCGCGCGAAAAGCGCTTGAGCACCGGTTTAAAATTGCAGCGCTTGAGGATCTAGCGACAGGTATCGCTCATGAATTGAACTCACCCTTAAATATCATTCGGCTAGGGCTGGCAAATATTGAGCAGCGGGCAGCACGAAAAACCCTCGATGGCACTGCGCTCGCTCATAAAATTGAGCGGATCAATGAGCAAGTAACGAGAATGGGCGTGTTAATTAAGGCGATGGGCGCCTACTCAGCCTTTGAAAACGCGAATCCGAAAGCGATCGATCCCAGCGTCATCTTGGCAGATGTGCTGGCCACGATGAACCATGATCTCGTTGCGCACCACATAACCGTCGAGACTGTATGCGATACCGGCAGCCATTGTGTTGTGGCCAACGACAAATACCTGGGGAGACTGTTCGCCGAGGTGCTCGGTAATGCCTCGGATGCTCTGAAAGAAGTGGATGTTGAAGTCCGAAACCTGTTTGTTCGCCAGTATACCGATAAGCACTACTGGATTGTGGAGATCGAGGACAGTGGTGAAGGTTTTATGGAGGAGGACGAGAATCGATTATTCGAGCCCTTTTATACGGCTAAACAGGATGTGGAACATGCTGGTTTGGGCCTGACTACTGCGCGGCATATTGTGAGCGACCTGGGTGGGACAATTACAGTTGAGCGACGTGCTGATCGAACTTTAGCTACGATAAGGTTGCCCCTCGAATCAGCTAGTGCCTAGCCGGGGGCCGCCTCAGACCGAGCTGTGTTTCTGCTCCCATGCCCAGGCGGTTGCTACAATCTTGTCGATCTCGGAGTGACGTGGCTGCCAACCGAGTTCCTCACGAGCGCGGGTGGCGTCGGCCACTAGCCTCGCCGGATCGCCCTCTCGGCGTTGGCCCATGCGATGAGGTATCGGTTGGCCGACAATATCCTCGCAGGCGGCGAAGACTTCCTTTACCGAAAAACCAACGCCGTTACCCAAGTTGAAGGCATTGAATTGAGGGCCTTCCAGAGGAGGCTGTTGTTCCAGGGCGTTCATGGCGCGAAGATGCGCATCCGCCAAATCTTGTACGTGTATGTAATCTCTTATGCAGGTGCCATCAGGGGTCGGATAATCGTCACCAAAAATAGTCAGCGGCTGACCGGCGCCTGATGCTGCTTTTAATGCATTCGGGATAAGGTGGGTTTCAGGATCGTGATCTTCCCCAAGGGACGCATCTTCGGCGGCTCCTGCGGCATTGAAGTAGCGTAAACAGACAGCTGCCAATGGCGACGCTTCGCAGGTCGCTTGTAGCAAATTCTCTACCGTCAGTTTGGTCTGGCCATAGACATTGATCGGTACCTTTGGGTGGTCTTCTGTAATCCGGTCGGTGAGAGGGTTGCCATAGATCGCCGCAGTCGATGAAAACACCACGCGGTGCCAGCCGTTCTCCAGCGCGATCTCGAGAAGATTGGCTGTTCCGGTGACGTTATTTTGATAATAGGTAACGGGCGACTTCGCCGATTCGCCGACCAGCGACTTGGCGGCGAAGTGAAAGATGCCGTCGATCTCAAGGCCGCGCAGTGCAGCCCGCAGCGCTGAGGGGTTGCGCAGGTCTGCGTCTAGGACCGTTTGTCCCTGGGTTGCCCAGCGGTGTCCGGTGGAGAAGTTGTCGAGAATCGTCGCGGTGTGGCCCTGCTCCAGAAGCGCGCGCACCGTATGGGATCCTACGTAACCCGCGCCTCCGGTTACCAGATAATGCATGCTTGAATCGCCTTATGAGATCGATGGCGATGAGCGCAGGCACCGCCAGTAGTGAAGCACATCATCCCCGGTGCATCGCGCAAACCCAGACGAGCTGCTAGTCGTCGAGGAAGCTACGCAGATAATCCGATCGCGTGGGGTGGCGCAACTTGCGTAGCGCTTTAGCTTCGATCTGACGGATACGCTCCCGGGTCACGTCAAACTGTTTGCCCACTTCTTCAAGGGTGTGGTCGGTGTTCATGCCGATACCGAAACGCATTCGCAGGACCTTGGCTTCTCGGGCGGTCAATCCCGCCAGCACGTCTTGCGTAGCCTCGGTCAACCCCTCTTCAGTGGCTGAATCCACGGGGCTAGCAATAGTGACGTCTTCGATGAAGTCTCCCAAATGTGAGTCTTCGTCGTCGCCGATGGGAGTCTCCATGGAGATGGGTTCCTTGGCGATCTTGAGTACTTTGCGCACTTTGTCTTCCGGCATGTCCATGCGCTCACCCAACTCTTCGGGGGTTGGCTCGCGTCCCATCTCCTGCAACATTTGACGCGAAATTCGGTTCAGCTTGTTGATGGTTTCAATCATGTGAACCGGGATACGAATGGTGCGAGCCTGGTCGGCAATAGACCGTGTGATGGCTTGTCGAATCCACCAAGTGGCGTAGGTCGAAAACTTGTAGCCCCGGCGGTACTCGAACTTGTCGACTGCCTTCATCAAACCGATGTTGCCTTCCTGAATCAGGTCGAGGAATTGCAGGCCGCGGTTGGTGTATTTTTTCGCAATCGAAATCACCAGTCGCAAGTTCGCTTCAACCATTTCTTTTTTGGCACGACGCGCGCGGGCTTCGCCCATGCTCATACGGCGATTGATCTCTTTAATCTCGGTGACCGATAGACCAATAGCCTGCTCGACATCGCCAATGCGTCGCTGCATTCGTTGTAACTCTTCTTTGTGAAGATTGATGCGCGCGCCGATCTCTTTCTTGCGTGCAACGCGCGACACCCAGCGTGCGTCACTCTCGGAGCCAGCGAAGCTTTTGATAAATTCTTTGCGATCCATGCGGCACTCGCGCACGGCAATGCGCATGATTTCACGCTCCTGCGTACGAATGATCGCGAGAGCTTCCCGCGGCTCATCGATCAGCGGATCGAAAACACGGGGTGTTAGTTTGAAAAACTTGAACAGCTCGCCCAGCTTTTCCATTTCGGCGACCGCGTTCTTGTGTTTGTAACCGCTCGCGGTAATGGCTTTTTCGGTCTTGGTGCACTGGCGCTTGAGAGCAGTAAACCGCTTCTTGGCTTCAACCGGATCGGGGCCGGTGTCGCCGCTGTCTTCATCGTCATCGCTCGCATTCTCTGCGGCCGCGTCTGCCATCTCCTGTGCCGAGGGGACGTGCTCAGCGGGATCGAGGTAGCCAATAAGAATGTCGGCGAGCTTGCGCTCCTCTTTGGCGATGAGGTCGTACTCGTTACACAGTTTACGCACGACGCCCGGGTAGTAGGCGAGGGCCGCCATGAGTTCGCGAATGCCTTCTTCGATGCGCTTGGCGATCACAATCTCGCCTTCGCGGGTGAGCAGTTCGACGGTTCCCATCTCGCGCATATACATACGCACGGGATCTGTGGTTCGTCCGGCTTCGTTCTCTACCGCAGCCAATGCGGCGGCGGCTTCTGCCGCGGCAATCTCGTCTGCCGAACGATCCCCTTCGGTCAGGATCAGTTCGTCGGTGTCGGGCGCTTGCTCGAACACCTGAATACCCATGTCGTTGATCATCTGGATGATGTCTTCGACTTGATCGGGTTCGGAGATATCCTGAGGAAGATGGTCGTTTACCTCGGCGTAGGTGAGGTAACCCTGTTCTTTGCCTTTGGCAATAAGTGCTTTAAGACGCGACTGCTGATGCACCTTGTCGGACATGCGTGGACCTGCGTATTTATTAGGGTGAAATAAGTTCGAAATTGTACCGTGGACCGTGAAATTGGACCATCGATGCACCTGAATTATTGTAATTTTCCTAAGATTTTAACCGGTTTGAGCAAAAAAACCGACTGAATCGTCGTGATTGGCCTCTTTTGCCTTCCAGAGTCGCCGCTTGCGGGCGCTTTGGCCCGCCGACGGGGCGAGGTAGCGAGGTGGGGCTTAAAGCTCCGGGGGCTAGCCATCAGCCATTTTGGGTGGGGGTCAGGCTTTACCCGTGAGTGCCCTGATCCTCCGGGTGGTGTCCAAGAGCTCCTGTTTTTCGTCGGCCGTCATCGACTCGTAGTTTTTTGCCTTTAGTTCAGCGTTCCGAGCGCGCAGTATTGAAAGCGCCTCTTCGTGAGTCACCCGAGTCAGCAAAGCCTCGAACAATTCGGCCTGCCCGGCATTGTCCTCTAAGGGTTCACGTCCTGCCAGCTCGGTCAGCAAGTTGCCTTGCGGCGTGCCATACCAAAACCCCAGCAGGGCAGCAGTGCTGATATCGGGCTGAGCTTGAACCCGCGTAATAAACTCGCGCAGGAGCGTCAGGTCATGCCGCTCGATTTCCGGGAGTGTGTTCGCCTCGACGCGCTCGGCGAGTTTGGGGTTTAGTACCAATAAACCGAGGAGGCGGTGTACCGGGTTGCGACTCGCCGGTATCAAGGTGTCATCGGTGTGCTGATGCGTGTTGTCGGAGTCGCCCCCGGCCTCGGTCAGCCATGCTGGAGGGCCGTCCTCGTCCCGATACCCCGGGGGCTCTTCGCTCCTTGGGTGCTGCGAGGGTTCGGCTGTCGGCCGCTCCCGCGAGGTGTCTTCACGGTGGGCGGCGATAGAGGCCAACACCTCCGGCGGCGGCGTTTGCAGGCGCTTGAGGCTATCGATGTCGATTCCGGTGCGCTCGGCCAAGGCCTGGTACATCAGGGCTTTGAAGACGCCTTCCGGAAGCTGCGCGAGAAAGGGCGCGGCCATCTTCGAGAAGCGTGCCTTGCCATCGAGGGTGCCGGTGTCGATGCCCTCGGCCAGTCGCGTGAATAAAAACGTCTCCAACGGGGTCGCGGTATCGAAAAGATGCTCAAGGTGTTCACGGCCTTTATCGCGCACAACGGTGTCGGGGTCCTCGCCCTCGGGCAAAAACAGAAAGCGGGCTTGGCGCCCGTCTTCCATCGCCGGGAGAGTCGCCTCCAGTGCGCGAAACGCCGCTTTGCGCCCTGCCTCGTCGCCGTCAAAGCAGAACACGACTTCTGGGACGTGGCGGAACAGGCGCTCCAGATGCGCCTCACTGGTCGCCGTGCCGAGGGTGGCGACCGCGTAGGTGATTCCAAATTGGGCGAGCGCAATCACATCCATGTAGCCTTCGACCACGACAATACGCTCGAGGCTGCGCTCGGACTTGCGGGCCTGATAAAGGCCGTAAAGTTCGCGTGATTTCTGAAAAACCGGCGTTTCAGGGGAGTTGAGGTATTTCGGCTTGTCATCCCCGAGCACCCGACCGCCAAAGGCAATGACCCGGCCCCTGGCATCCAAGATGGGAAACATGATGCGATCTCGGAACCGGTCGTAG
>Ga0255753_1005416_pt1 | contig 12242 bp, 8 predicted proteins | sample 041ome_10_FD_179953 | JGI IMG/M metagenome (GOLD analysis project Ga0255753, IMG submission 179953) | Coastal salt marsh microbial communities from the Groves Creek Marsh, Skidaway Island, Georgia - 041412US metaG (version 2) | ecosystem: Environmental > Aquatic > Marine > Intertidal zone > Salt...
ACGTAGGGGTAAGCCTAATCGATTCAAGGATGCAATCTACTTCCTCAGTAGTTAATGTTTTATTGGTATCGTATCTTTTTACTGCGTATCGCCAGTTGAGGTGCTCTAAATCTTTCATCACTCAAGGGAAACAACAAAGTTCCGCTAATGTTTTAACATTAACGGAACTGTTCTGTGTATTAATTATTTCCAAGGATGATAGGCAGTCCGCCTTTTCCACCTCCCACAACAATTACTTTTGCATTAGGGGATTTGGATAGTTCTTTTGTGGCTTCGATTCCTTTTTCTTTTAGGATTTTATCGGTAAGCGACTGGCTTAAAATCCTGTTGGCTCTTGCTTTACCCTCAGCATCAATACGCTGACGCTCGGCCTCTTGTTTTGCCTTTTCAATACGGAATTCATACTCTAACGCTTCTTGTTCTTGTCTTAATTTTCGCTCAATGGCTCCCTTAATGGTTGGGGGAAGCGTAACATCGCGAATCAATACATCGTTCAATTGTACGAATTGATTATCTAATATTTTTTTTGTTTCAACCTGAATTTCGGATTGAATGGCATCTCGTTTGGAAGAGTAGATTTGTTCAGGTGCATACCTACCCACTACACTTCTAGTGGCGGATCTTACAGCCGGTTTAATCACTCGATCGATGTATTCGAGTCCACGTTTTTGATGCAATAGACCCAATCGCTCATAACTAGGCTGAAACCAAATGGTTGCTTCCAAAATAATATCTAGACCGTTATTGGATAGTACGGTCATTTTTTCAAGGACCTCTTGTTGGCGAACTTCATATTCAATCATGGTATTCCACGGAGCGATGATATGAAAACCTTCTCCGTAGGTTGTTTCTGTGTCTACACCACCACCGAACTTACGGTAAATGACTCCTGCGTGACCAGAATCGATCGTAACAGCTGATCGGAATAAGATGATGATGAAAACAAGAATTAGAATAAAGGCCCAAACACCAACTTTAGGGAATTTGAACTCGGGGATATTGATTGTAGGTTGATCCATGTCAACAAATTACTATCATTTCTTGGGCTTATCAAACTTCTACGACAGATGTCCATAAATAACGTATGTTTGAATATGCGATTCGCCCTATTGCTTTTAGTGTCTTTGCTCTCTGTTAAACATTTATCTTCTCAATCCGATACAACCGATCTTAACACTCATGAGACCCCAAAAAAGGAAATTGTCGCACCAGAAATGGCCCAATATAAAAAGGGTGAAATGGGCCTCCATATGTTTATCGCTAGAAAGGTAAAATATCCGAACCGTTGCCGTGAGTTGGGGATTTCGGGAATTTCAATAATTCAATTTACCGTAACGAAAGACGGCAAGGTTGAAGATATAGAGCCTTTGTATAAACATAAAACATGCCCAGAATTTGATCAAGAAGCCGTGCGTGTTATCAAACGCACTTCGGGTGATTGGTTTCCAGCAAAACAGTCCGGAAAGCCCGTTAATATTAGATTTAGATTACCTATTCGATTTTCTTTAGATTAGAGTTGTAATTCTTATAACTTAGTTATTGTTTTTTTGTATTTCATTGGAAATCTTTCTTTTGTATTAGGTTTGATTTTGATTTTAAAATTGTTTTCTGCAATTTGAAAATTCAAATTATTAAGCCTATGAGAAAATTTCTACTACTTTTAATTAGCTCGGTAACACTTTCCAATGTCTTTGCTCAGTCAACAGCATTGCATTTCGACGGAACTGATGACTATGTTCAAATCAAAGGGCACAAAGATTTGTGCGGTCCAAAAAAGATTACGCTCGAAACATGGATTTGGGTAGATAATTTTAACAGCTCTCCCTGTGCGAGTTGTGCACCACTCATTTGGCAAAAAGATGATATTTATAGATTCGGAACAGGTAACTCGAAGGAGCTTCATTTTGATATCAGCGATGGGTCAAATACGAACTCACTGGTTATTTCAAAGGCGGTTTTAAAAGATACAACCTGGCATCACCTCGCGGGCACATATGATGGTAGGTATCTGAGGATTTATTTGGACGGACAAATATTAGATTCTACACAAACTAAAATAAGTGCGCTGAGTTATCCATCTACCTCAACGGATGTTTGGGTAGGAGACCCCCAGACTGGTTATGGTGGTATCATTGAAGAAACACGGATTTGGAATTACGCGCGATCCCTAAAAGAAATACAAGAAGGGATGGTAACAACATATCCTTCTAACGAACCTGGATTGTTACTTCAGTTGAGCTATGAAGATGGAACTCCGTATCAAAATAATTCCAAGATAAGTACGGTTAAGGATGGTTCATCATTAGGGAACGATGGAACAATAGGAAATTTAACTCTTACTGGGAAAACATCAAACTTCGTTATTGGTCGATCGTATTGTGATTCAACAGTTTACGGTAAAGATAAAGTTACGGCATGCGATTTTTATCGGTTACCCTCCGGGAAAAGATCAGTAAATGTTTCAGGGAAATATCTGGATACCATTTTCTCCAAAGGAGGTTGTGATTCGGTGATTACAATAGAGGTTACTATACTAAAGTCTACTTCCGCAAGTATCAAAAGGGTCGCGTGCGATTCGTTTAGAAGTTTAGCAGATAAAAATTTATGGTATAGAAAAAGCGGAAAATATCAGGAAAGACTCAAAAACTATTTGGGTTGCGATAGTCTGGTCAATCTAGAACTCACCATAACACGTCCTTCCAAGGAAAAAATAACTTACAAAGAATGTAATTCCGTAAGTCTTAAGGGCTCTGGTAAGTTGATTTCCAAATCAGGTGTTTATGGTGATACATTCACAGCATGGGCTGGTTGCGATAGTATTATTTTGCATGATGTTACCATCCTATATCCTTCATATTCGAAGAAAACCTTAGACTTTTGCCGTTTTGTAGTATCTCCGAGCGACAAGAATACTACATATAAACAGGAGGGGATCTATTATGATACGATTATGAACTCAGTGGGTTGTGATTCTGTGATCACATACACCGTGGTATCTGCAAGAACATATGGTGAAACAGATATTACCGCTTGCGAAAGTTACAAGGCGCCGAGCGGAAGTAGGGTGTATACTGAATCAGGTAAGTATATCGACACGTTGTATGGGGCGAATTCAAAATTCTGTGATAGCTTCTTAACCATCAATCTGACTTTGATTAAACCCATAACGGAAAAATTGGACGTTACGGGCTGTGGTGAATATATTACGCCGTCGGGTAGAAGAATTACACAATCAGGTCCAACAACAGATTTACTTAAATCAAGCCTCGGTTGTGATAGTATAAATTATGTTATTAACGTAGATATAATCAATATCAATCCGAAAGTATCTAGGGATTGGAATACCCTCATTGCAGATGCCAAAGACGATGCAGGGACAACGTTTCAGTGGTTAGATTGTAACGATAACTATGCGGTAATTGAAGGCGCAAATTCTGCTTTCTATGACGCTTCTGGAAATGGCGAGTTTGCAGTTGAAATAACACAAGGTAAATGTATCGATACCAGCCGCTGCCAAGTGTTTGCTTACACGAGTAAAAAAGAACTTAGCGAAATGGGAGTTCGACTATATCCGAATCCGAGTAACCAATACTGGATGTTAACCGTGGACGAGCCGATGAACGACGTTGAAATAATGATCGTCGACTTATCCGGTAAGCAGGTTTGGGAAAAGTCACTTTCTACACTTTCAACGTATAAGATAGAAGCTGATCTTACTGCAGGTGTTTACACATTAATTGTATCCGGCTCTAATAAGCAATTCAAATATCCGTTGATAAGTAACTAATCGAAAAAGGCTCCAAAACGGGGCCTTTTTAATATTTTGCTATTACCATGAGGAATCTTTTACTAGCTTTTTGTTTTAGCATCACCACTTTAGGCCTTAATGCCCAAGTAGGATTGCATTTTGATGGGGCGAATGATTACGTTAATTGCGGCACGGATACCTCTCTGGCGAATTTCAATAGAAATATAACCATCGAAGCATGGGTAAATGCTGATAAATGGCAAACCAATGTTTACGAAGGATGTATCGCCGTAAAGGAAGATAATAACTCGAATTATGGATATATGCTTAGAGCTGGTGCTGGTGGCAAGCTGAATTTTGCCATCGGGTTGGGAACTTGGCGCGAGTTAACAACGAATTCTTCGGTGATGAAAACCAATACCTGGTATCATGTAGCTGCTACGTACGATGGTTCTGTTATGAAACTATATTTAGATGGAAAATTGATTGATTCCATGAAAGAAACGGATAGAATTGGTGTCAGCAACGGAACACCCTTAACCCTAGGTAGCCATAGTATCCCCGCAAGTTATTCTAATCGCCATTGGATAGGCTCTATTGATGAAGTGCGAATCTGGCGAACGACTCGTACAGCAAGTGAGATTGCGAATAATATGAAAAAGGAATTTTGCGAAGGCACCAAAGGTTTAGTGGCCTATTACAAACTTAATGATGGTACAGCGAATGGATCCAATACAGCAAACAAGGTAGCATATGATTGGTCTGGGTATAAAAACGATGGTAGGTTGTTGAATTTTGACCTTATAAAAACACAATCCAATTGGGTGAAAGGAGTATCATTATCTACCACCACCACATACGATACCATTACCGTTAGAAAATGTAGTAGCTATCGCATGCCTGGGTCTAAAAAGCTTATTTATCAATCGGGAGAATATCAAAGTAGTTTAAATAATTATATGGGGTGCGATTCTCTCCTCACCATCAAATTAACCATTGATCGTCCTTCTACGGAATTTATAAAACTAGTCAATTGTGATTCGGTTGCCTCTCCAAGTATACCAACTAAATATTACGCGCAATCTGGGAACTATAAAGAAGTCTTGAAAGCAGCGAATGGTTGTGATAGCGTGATTGATATTGAGGTGGTTATTACAAAGCCTAGCTATTCTGAAGAAAAATATAAATCCTGTTCTGAGGTGAAATTGAAGGGGAGTGGTAAATGGGTGAAAGAATCCGGTACCTATATTGACTCATTGATAGGGTGGGGCGGTTGCGATAGTATCATCACACACCGCGTTCAAATTGTTAAGTCTACAAGAGATACGCAAGAATTATATTTATGTCGCTTTGTGGTCTGTCCAACAGACAACAACGTGATATACAAGGAAACGGGTCGTTATTATGATACCATCCAAAATTGGAATGGATGCGACTCATTTATTGTATACGATGTATTGCCTGCATTTACGGAAGGTGAAATCAATATAAAAGCCTGCCAAAAGTATACTTCACCGAGTGGTAATAATACGTGGACAAGTTCTGGAACCTATTACGATACATTATGGGGTTTAAATCATCGTTCCTGTGATAGTTTTATTACGATTTACCTTGAAATTGTGCGTCCCGATGTGGAGCAAATAAATATTACAGCTTGTGAAGCGTATACATCACCTCAAGGAAAGAGAGTCACCGAATCAGGTAAAATATTTGAATCTATTCAGTCTTATTTAGGATGTGATTCTATCAATTACATTTATAACGTGAATATCGTTAAAATCGATCCTAAGGTGAGTCGGGATTGGAATACCCTCATTTCGGCATCCGCTGATGATGTTGGGGCAACCTTTCAGTGGCTAGATTGCAAGGATAATTTCGCACGGATTCCCGGTGAAATTGAAGGTTCGTACACAGCTACTGCCAGCGGAGAATACGCGGTTGAAATCACCAAAGGCAAGTGTGTCGATACCAGTCGTTGCCAGGTGTTTACATTGACGAGTACAACGGAGCTTAGTTCGAATCGATATTCGGTATTCCCAAATCCCTCTACTGGGAATTTTGCCATCCGTGTACCATCCAAGTCTAAGGATATAGAAATTCAACTTCGGGCGTCAAACGGTCAAATTTTGTACCAGGAGACATTATTGAATGTCAATAAAATGGTAAAGCTCGATAAGCAGTTATCAGCGGGTATTTATTGGTTGAAAATTCGGGATAATGAGGGCTCGGAGATTTTAAAATTGGAAATTCAGCCTTAAAGGTATTTTATCCAAAGAAATGCATGGCTTCGCGGTAAGTGTTCGCGTGAGCTTCAATGATATGCTTTATTTCTGGGGAATACCCCCCACCCATGCTAGTTACGATGGGTATGTGGTTGATATGTGCTTGCTCAAAAACAAATCGATCCCGATTTTTACATCCATCAATGGATACACCCAATCTTCCAAGTTTGTCGAATTCGATGATATCTACACCACTTTGGTAAAAGATAATATCCGGTTCAACCAACTGAATCAATTCTGGCAATTTGTTGTGTAGAATGTGAAGGTAATCTTGGTCTTGGATTCCGTCGGGAAGACCTATATCTAAATCGGATTGTTCTTTTTTGAGGGGATAATTTTTTTCTCCGTGCATGGAAAAGGTAAACACGCGAGGATCATCACTAAATATGTGCGCGTTTCCGTTCCCTTGATGAACATCTAAATCAACAATAAGGACCTTATTTACTTGGTTATCATTTAATAGAAGATTGGAGGCCAAGGCGATATCATTAAACACACAAAACCCTTCTCCGCGATTTGCATAGCTGTGATGGGTGCCTCCGGCGATATTCATAGCGGCACCTTTGTTTTTCAATGCCATTAATGCACCTTGATAAGTGCCACCTGCAATATGTTTACCTCTGGTGATTAATTCTGGTCTCATGGGAAATCCGATCTTGCGGATTTCGTGATAACTTAATTTTTGTTGTTCAAGTTTATCCAGGAATTCAGCGGTGTGGGTAGATACGAGTTCTTCCATTTTCAAAGGTGCAGGTTGAAAAAATTGGTCTTCGGAAACGGTGCCTTCTCGCATTAATTGCTGCGGAAGGAGCTCATATTTTTCCATGGGGAAACGATGGCCTTCAGGTAATTCGTATTTGTAGATGGGGGAGAAGGCGATGGGTATCACGTTTTTTAGGATTTACTTGAAGTGTAGTGTTAGAACAACTCAATGCGAGGTAGGTTTTCTGTATTTTTAAAAGATGAAATAATTGATTGACAAGTTCAACAGGAAGGCTTTATATTTGCAGTCCTTCAAGGAGGGCCTATAGCTCAGTTGGTTAGAGCACCTGACTCATAATCAGGTGGTCCATGGTTCGAGTCCATGTGGGCCCACAAAAAAAAGCTCCAGTTATGGAGCTTTTTTTATTAAACGATTCCTGAAATTATTTCTGTTTTACAAACCTCCATTGTTCATCGATCATCGGCTTACCCTGTTTGCCAATTCCACCATCGTGGATATTCAAGGTGTCGCCATTGAGCCAATAACTCCAAACTTCTTTATCCTTATAAAAGTCCCAAATCAACGTATGGTTATTATTAGTAACCCAGTTAATGCGATTTTCATCGGCTCCATCCATTTTAGGGGTTTCGCCCATATTAAAAGATCCCGTACCGTTATCGTAAAGGCTAAAGGTAACATCACCATTAACCAACTGCCAGTTTCCAACCAATCGCGCATCATTGGTTTCAACACATTTTTGTCCACCGTTTGAACAACTAAAAGTAAAAGCTGCAATAACAGCCATTAGAGGTATGATTTTTTTCATATCCCAATATTAATTAATAATCAAGAATTTCGACCTGTGTCTAATGTGTTAATTTCGGACCATGAATACCCATATTCGCCCAGGATTGAAATCTGATTTACCAAAGGTGCTAGAGCTAATAAATGATCTAGCCTTATTCGAAAAAGCTCCCGAACAGGTGACCATAACCCTCGAGCAATTAGAAAAGGATGGTTTTGAGGGGATTCCACTATTCCATTTCCTCGTTGCAGAATCTAATCATGAAGTGGTAGGAATGGCGTTTTATTATTTTCGGTATTCTACTTGGAAGGGGAAGATTTTATATCTCGAAGACTTTGTTGTAAAACAAGAACATCGCTCTAAGGGCATAGGTAAAATGCTCTTCAATGAGTTAAAAAGTCAAGCAGTTCAAGACAATTGCGTTGGAATGAGTTGGCAAGTACTGGACTGGAACGAGGGTGCGATACGTTTTTATAAGTCTATTGGTGCAGAGTTGGATGACGAATGGCTGAATGGTAAACTTATGTTATAAACTGCTGAAATTACCATCGGAAAATTTGCAATTAACACAAATGCAACTTGAAGCTTTCTGAAATTGGCATTATTCTTGAATAAGTTAGTGAAGGAGGATTGATTATGAATGGATTGAGACAAAAATTAGGTTTACTTTTCGCTGTATTATTGACAGTGGGTTCTGCAGAATCGCAGAACGTCTTTTTGAAAGGAGAATACGTAGAGGTTGGGGTGCATCCAAGTGGGTCATTTGGTAGTTCGTCAAAAGCTCCTACATCGTATCATGCGCGGGGTGCAAACGGTAAACTAGGATTCGTTTGCGATATCGGAAAAGATGGATGGAATACAGGTACTCCTGGTTATGTGGGTGATTACTTTGTGCCGGGTGATCCCGAAGAGGGTTGGGGGATACAGTGGCAAGAAGATTCCCCAAGCGGAAGGGTGAGAAGATTTAATAATTTTGGTTTGAATGGGCTTCACCAAGTAAGAAAAATATCCCACAACAAAAGAAGAATATCCAATGGACAACAATCCGAATGGTTAGGAGAGGCCTCAGATGGAACAAGATCGGCAAACGTGTTTCAAACCGTTACTTTAGATACATTTAATACCTATTTTACCATTTCTGTATTGATTCAAAATACGGGTTCCGATACCCTTTTTGGATTAAAATACTTTAGGAATGTAGACCCCGATAACGAGCAACCCCTAACCGGTGAATATAGAACGAAAAACTACATTGATTTTCAACCTGGTGTTGGTGGTAATACGGATAAAGCTGTTGTTGTGGCAGAAGGTTTACGTTATGGAGTACCCTGTATCTTGGGTACGGTAGATTCCCGGGCGCATGTGTCCATTGGTGGTTTTACCAACCGAAATGTCGACGATTTGTTAAATAATAACCGCAGCTATACCAAAGACAGCCCGTTAACATCAGATCGGGCAATTTCACTTTCATTTGTTCTGGGAAAGTTAGCCCCTGGTAAATGTGTAAAGCTTAACTATTATTACGCATTACAACCTGTGAATCCAGAAGACGTAGAGTTTCCAGTGTCCGCTGAGTTTAACATCTCTGACGATGGATTTAAATCAAGCCAAACATTTACTGGAGGAAATCTCTGTGTGAAGGATACCATTTTACAGTTTGCAGTATTAACCGAAGGTGCGGGGTCATCTTTTATTGATAAGGTGTTGTGGGATTTAGACAATGATGGAGAATACGATATCCAAGGCGATACCGCTGAAATCACCTTCCCAGGATGGAAGTCACATAAATTTGGTCAGAGAATCATGTTTTGTGATGGGTCCATTCAAGATTCGGTCTATACCTTTTATATAGAGCCTAAGCCTGTTATTCAGTTTACAGCGAAAACGGACAACCCTTGTTTTAATGAACACGAGTTTAAACTTGATAATACCTCTTGGTACATCAAAGACTCCATACAGCGTTTTACTTGGAAATTTGGGAATGGTCAAACCCAAAACATTGAAAATCCATCTCCGATACGATATGATTCGTTTACACAGTTTAAGGCCATCACGTTAATAGCGGAAACCACCATAGGCTGTGTGGATTCTAGCGTATTAGCGGTGGAACTATATGCCTCGCCATCGATAGAACTAAAAATATTGACAGATGAACAATGTTTGGAGGATAACCTCTTCAAAACAAACAACACGGTTGCCATTCCAATTGGAACTGTTTCCTCTTCGGTGATTTGGGGTGATGGGGATTCAAATCTTGATACCAGTAATGCAGAGCACTCTTACACAACATATGGAGACTATGATGTCAGACTCGTCGCACAATCCGATAAAGGATGTTTGGAAGAAGACACGGTGCCGATTAGAGTAAACCCAATGCCTGAGGCGAAAATTGGGGTAAATGACTCCGTTCAATGTTTGGAGGGAAATGAATTTATTTGGGAGGATCAATCGAGTGTAGCTAAAGGTACATTTGAATCTGAGTGGAAGCATCGAAACGATACGTATACCGAAGGTTTTAGTTTTTCTCAAGATGCTGCTGGAGAATACACGGTGAATCTTCAAGTTACTTCAGATAAAGGATGTCTCTCAACTATTGCGAAGACAGTGGAAGTACTGGAAATGCCTGAAGCCATTATTATATCGGATACAAAGGGACAATGTTTAAATGGGAATACGTTTAACGTAAATGGCCAAATCGATGGAAAAGGACAATCTTACAAACAGTTTTGGTATGTGAAAGAGGCACTGGTTGATCAAGCTGAAAATGTAGAATTTACATTTGAGCAAGAAGGGTTATATCCGATATCCTTTGAAGTGATAACCGAAGAGGGATGTAAAGATTTGGTTTTTGATACATTAGAAGTGTATCCACAAACGGATATTAAAATCGAAACGAATCTAGATGAGCAATGCTTAAGAGGTAACGAGTTTAACTTCACCAATAATAGCTCCATTAAGGAAGGAGGTATCAATTACCATTGGGACTTAGGAGAAGGTAAGACCTCAAATGAAGAAAGCCCCGCAGCGGTGGTGTATGCCGAAGCAGGCCAAAAAGACATTCAATTATTTGCTACCACCGATAAAGGCTGTGAAGACTCATTAAAATGGTCGCTTCAAGTATGGTCTCAGCCGACTGCATTGATAAGCATAGATGCGGTAGATAGTTGTCTTCGAACCAACCGATTTAATATCGTGGATGCGACAGAGTCTGTGGATCCACATAATTTGCAATGGGTCATTCAATCTCAAGGCAATTCGCGTATAGCTGTGAATCCCATACTTCAAAATCAACGATTTAACGGGCAGGCATTGGTTACACTGACCGTGAAAACAGAAAAGGGTTGTGTAGATACGACCATAAGAGAAGTTAATTTATACCCTCATCCTGAGGTAGAGTTTTCAGTAACAGAGCCTGTATGCTTGAATAGGGTGGTTGATGTTCAAAATCAAACCAATACCAACGGTATTGGTACAGATTATCAATGGAGGGACAATAATGAATTTGCTAGTGAGGAGGAGAATGTGAATGGACTTGTGTATCCTAATCCAGGATCGTATACCCTTACGCTGAAGGCCGAAAATGAATATGGATGTAAGGATGAAAAGTCAAAAATCATCAAGGTATATCCGAGTACTTTTGTAAAGCTAGTAACCAACCAATTGGTTCAATGTTACAGTGGAAATGTATTCAACTTACAAGCAGTTAATGAAAATCCTGAGTTAGGTTTACGACAGTTGGATTGGGAGTGGAGTAATGGGGATTTTCAGCAGGGAGCATCCATTAGGAAGTCGTTTAATGATCCAGGTCAATATCAAGTGTCACTGTATACAGAAAATGAACAGGGGTGTAAGGATACCTTACAATCTGCTGTGACAGTTTTAGATTCTCTGTTGCTCACAGCCTCTGCTGATGTTGTTTGTTTTCCAATGGCAAATCATTTTGAATCAGAAACCACTGCAAAAGGGGATAATATTGTGAAACACGTTTGGGAGGTAGACGGTCAGGTGAAAATCGGTAAAGACGTCAAGATTCGTTTACGTGCGCCAGGGATCTATAATTATCGCTATTGGGTTGAAACAGAAAAAGGTTGTCGTGATACCGCTGATGTATTTAGTGGTGTGATGGTTCGTCCCAAACCAAGTGCAGGTTTTGAATTAGATAGCTTCTTTTCGGAGGGACTAGCGATGTATCTTAACTTAAAAAATACGTCTAGCGATGATGTAACTCAATGGGGCTACAGCATGAATGATTGGGAGTATTCTGCGGACCCGAACCCACAGTTTTTATTTACCGATACGGGTTTGCTAAATATGACACTTATTGTGGGTAACGATTTTGGATGCTTTGACACCATTCAAAAGGCCATGGGGCCATACTTCCCGATGTTCTACATGCACGTTCCCAATGCATTTACGGTAAATGACGACGGATTAAACGATGAGTTCAAACCGATTATCACGGAGTATTTGATGAAGTATAGTTTCAAGATCTTAAACCGTTGGGGCGAAAAGATATTTGAAACAAATGACCCAAAAGAAGGTTGGGATGGAACCTTTAAAGGTCAGCGTGTTCAAGATGGAGCATACGTATTCATATTGAGAGCAACTGACCTCATGGGAGATACATACAGCGACAAGGGAGAGTTTTTACTTCTCCGATAGCTTTTTGAGTTCGCTCATTGGAATAAAGATATCGATTTCGCC
>Ga0255753_1005420_pt1 | contig 12237 bp, 9 predicted proteins | sample 041ome_10_FD_179953 | JGI IMG/M metagenome (GOLD analysis project Ga0255753, IMG submission 179953) | Coastal salt marsh microbial communities from the Groves Creek Marsh, Skidaway Island, Georgia - 041412US metaG (version 2) | ecosystem: Environmental > Aquatic > Marine > Intertidal zone > Salt...
GCCGGCTGGCGAGGGCAAGACGACGACGACGGTTGGTCTTGGCGATGGTCTGAACCGGATTGGCAAAAAAGCGATGATCTGCATTCGCGAGGCGTCGTTGGGGCCGAATTTTGGCATGAAGGGCGGCGCCGCTGGTGGCGGCTATGCGCAGATTGTGCCGATGGAAGATATGAATTTGCATTTTACCGGTGATTTTCATGCGATCACATCGGCGCATTCTTTGCTGTCGGCGTTGATTGACAATCATATTTACTGGGGCAATGAGCAAGAGATTGATTTGCGGCGGGTTGTCTGGCGGCGGGTTGTTGATATGAATGACCGGGCGCTGCGCCAGATCACCGCCTCGCTTGGCGGTGTGGCCAACGGCTTTCCGCGCGAAGCCGGGTTTGACATCACCGTTGCCTCTGAAGTGATGGCGATTTTATGTCTGGCCAAGGATCTGGCTGATCTGCAACAGCGTCTTGGTGACATGATTGTCGCCTATCGGCGTGACCGTTCGCCGGTTTTCTGCCGCGATATCAAGGCAGATGGGGCGATGACGGTGTTGCTGAAAGATGCGATGCAGCCCAATCTGGTGCAGACATTGGAAAATAACCCGGCATTTGTGCATGGCGGGCCTTTTGCCAATATTGCGCATGGCTGTAATTCGGTGATTGCCACGACGACCGCTTTGAAGCTGGCTGATTATGTTGTCACCGAGGCTGGTTTTGGCGCCGATCTTGGTGCCGAGAAATTCATGAACATCAAATGCCGCAAGGCCGGTCTGGCACCATCAGCGGTGGTGCTGGTGGCGACGGTGCGGGCGATGAAGATGAATGGCGGCGTGGCGAAAAATGATCTGAACGCGGAAAATGTCGCGGCGGTTCAGGCAGGCTGTCCGAATCTGGGCCGGCATATTGAAAATCTGAAATCATTTGGCGTGCCGGTGGTGGTTGCGATCAACCATTTTGTCAAAGATACCGATGCCGAAGTGCAGGCGGTACAGGATTATTGTGCAGAGATGGGCACTGAAGCGATTCTGTCAAAACATTGGGCAGACGGGTCGGCGGGGTCGGAAACTCTGGCCAGACGCGTCGCTGAGATTGCCGATTCTGATAGGGGTGACTTTTCACCACTCTATCCGGATGAGATGTCATTGGCCGACAAGGTGCAGACCATCTGCAAAAAGATTTACCGGGCCGATGAAGCGGTGATGGATAAAAAGATCCTTGATCAGCTGCAAGACTGGGAATCCCAAGGCTATGGACATTTGCCGGTTTGTATGGCGAAAACCCAATATAGTTTTTCGACCGACCCGACCCAGCGCGGCGCGCCAACCGGCCATGTTGTGCCGGTGCGTGAAGTGCGGATCAGTGCCGGTGCCGGCTTTATTGTTGTCGTCTGCGGCGAGATTATGACGATGCCGGGACTGCCACGCAAGCCAGCCGCTGAAACCATCTGCGTCAATGCCGATGGTGAAATTGAGGGTTTGTTCTAACCGCCAGATCATGGCGTAACTGGTCACTATTTTTCTGCAATGGTGGCAATCTGTGGTTACCGTGACACCAATAAAGTGAGCCTATAATATGTCAGCACAAATTATCGATGGAAAAGCCTTTGCCGCCACTGTCAGACAAAAGGTCGCCGCAAAGGTGAGCGACCTCAAAGACGCCCATGGCGTCACCCCGGGACTGGCCGTGGTGTTGGTCGGCACCGACCCGGCCTCGCAGGTCTATGTCAGATCAAAAGGCAAACAGACAGTCGAAGTCGGCATGAACTCTTTTGAACATAAATTTGATGCTGACACATCAGAAGATGTTTTGCTGGCGTTAATTGACAGTTTAAATGCCGATCCGGCGGTGCATGGCATTTTGGTGCAATTACCACTTCCCGCCCATCTTGATGAAACATTGGTGATTAATCGGATTGCCCCGGAAAAGGATGTTGACGGCTTTCACATTGCCAATGTCGGGCTTTTGGGAACCGGTCAAAAATCCATGGTGCCCTGTACACCGCTTGGCTGTTTACTGATGCTGCGCGATTATCATGGGTCATTGTCAGGCAAAAACGCTGTGGTGATTGGCCGGTCAAATATTGTTGGCAAGCCGATGGCACAATTGCTGTTGAACGACAGCTGCACTGTCACAATCGCGCATTCACGCACCGCCGATTTGCCGGATGTTGTCCGCCGTGCCGATATTGTTGTGGCGGCTGTTGGCCGGCCGGAAATGGTGCCGGGCGACTGGATTAAGCCGGGGGCCACGGTTATTGATGTTGGCATTAACCGCATTGATATCGAGGATGACAAAACCAAACTTGTTGGTGATGTGGATTATGACAGCTGCGCGGCGGTTGCCGGGGCCATCACCCCGGTGCCGGGCGGCGTTGGGCCGATGACCATTGCCTGTTTGCTTGCAAATACAGTGACAGCCTGTTGCCGGATTAACAATCTAACCGATGGTGAAGATTTCCTGTCGTGACGAAAAAGACTGTCAATCACCGCCATTTGCTGGGCGCCCCCGTCAGAGATCATATAATTGACGAGGTGCGCACATATGTAGATGCCGCCGGAAAGATGGGGAAAATTGTTTCGATTGCAGTTGATGGTACCGCAGAAGTAGAGGTTTATATCCGTAATCAAGCCCGCATGGCCGCCAGAGTTGGGCTTGATTTTGATCAGCAAATGTGGTCGCGCGATATCACACAAGATGCGTGCAAATCGCGTATTCAGGACATGAATGATGACCCGTCGGTTTTAGGCATCATCATTCAACGGCCTTTACCACCACATATCAATATCAGATCGTTGCAATCAGCTGTCCATCCGCTGAAAGATTTGGAGGGCATGAACCCAGCCTCTATTGGCAATATTATTTATTCAGATATTGCCCTTGTTCCCTGTACGGCGGCTGCATCGGTTGAAATGATCAAAGCCACTGGCCTTGCTTTGCCGGGGCTAGAGGTCGTGATGATTGGCCATTCAGAAATCGTTGGCCGCCCGGCTGCGATGATGCTGATGGCTGAGGGCGCCACAGTAACAATATGCCACCACATGACCCGATCGGTTGCCATGCATTCCAGGCGGGCTGATGTTGTCCTAGTGGCTGTTGGATCGCCGCATTTAATTGGGGCTGACATGATCAAACCCGGTGCCGTGGTGATTGATATAGGCATTAACCGAATCGTCACTGACGACGGCACAAGCCACATTGTTGGTGACGTTGATACCGCGGCGGTGGCTGAGGTGGCTGGCTGGATCACCCCGGTGCCCGGCGGTGTTGGCCCGGTGACGGTGGCGGTGCTGATGCGTAACGCCAAAACAGCGCATATGCGCCAAACGCAAATTGGTTGGAGAGCGTAATTATGCGACTGTTCAAGCGCATGCCGGAGCTTCAAATTTTATTGGTTTGCACTATCGGTTGTTACCTGTTTCTTGAGACATTTGTTGCGTCAAACCAATTAAATGATTTCTTTGGGCTGACGGGTGTAGATTTAATATTTATCAGTTTCTTTATGAGTTTTGTGGTTGCAATCATTTCGGTTGTTGCCGGTGTAGGTGGTGGGGTTATCTTTACGCCAATAATGCTAGCCTTCACTTCAGTAGACACCCTTATTATTCGTTCTACTGGCTTGGTCGTTGCAATGTTTAGTGGGCTAGTCGCATCAGGGCCGTTCATGCGCAAAGGTCTGGCTGATATTAAGTTGGTTTTTTTAGGCGCCCTGCCCATTCTTTTGGGAGGTTTTTTAGGCTCTTTAGCTGCAATCACCTTGTTTGATTATTTTGGAGCCACCGGAGATGCGCTGGTCCGTTTGACGCTGGGTTTTATACTGGGCTTAATTGCCATAACATTTATCGTCGGTGGAGCGTCAACCGAATACCCCGAGCATTCGGAGAAAAGTCGGCTGGCTACAAGGCTAAAGCTGCGGCATATGTATTGGGAGGAAACACTAAAAAGGCCAGTTAGATATGATGTCCATAATGTGAAGACTGCTGTTTTCTTGCTGTTATGTGTTGGGTTTACCGGCGGCTTCTTTGGTCTAGGAGGTGGTTGGGCAGTTGTTCCGGTGCTAAACCTTGTCATGTCTGTTCCATTAAAAGTTTCAGCTGCTACGAGTGGTGTTTTGCTAGCCATGGGAAATTCTGCGGCGATATGGCCTTATATAAATGCTGGAGCATTGATTGGCGTTGTAGCAGCCCCTTGGATGCTTGGGCAAATAATTGGTGGTATCGTCGGCGCCCATGCTTTGGCAGGTTTAAAGGCTGCTTTAGTCAGGAAAGTGCTGATAGTACTACTTTTTTTGACCAGCCTCAAACTTTGTGCCCGCGGTATTGAAGGCATTTTTAACGTCAACATTCCAATATTATGAGGTTTTGATATGATAAAAAGAAGGCCTCCAGTCCCAATTTCAGGCGTTGTTTATGGTGAAATCATTTATTGGTGCACCTGTTTGTCTGCTCTATTGGTAGTCGGTGGAACAATCAGATGTTTTCTTGAGACTGACACAGTGATGCCTGTTGGATATTTAATCAACTCGGTATTTGAAGGGCGCTCAGTCGAAGAAATTTGGGCAACTTCGGCGCTCAAAAGCCCTCCAGACGCGCTGACATACCTCTCATTGCTTCACAATGGCGAGGCTTTGACGGTAGCTGGAATAGCATTTGGCGTGCTGAGTGTGGCTCCAGCAGTTTTTTTCTCTGCTGCTTATCTTTGGCGGTCAAAAAATGAGTTCCTTGCGGTAACGGCAATGGTGTCAGGCGCTTTTGCCATTGTCACACCTTTTGTATATTTTTTATTTTGATGAACATATTGATATTGCTATTCAGGATCGGGCATTTTTCTCTGACGGTATAGCTGGAGCGAGTTTGTTGATAGGGTATCAAGTCCTTATTTGCGCCAGGCTTGTTGAATACCCTGAGTGTCTTATCTTGTGACGATCTGATGCCGTCATTGAAAGTCAAAATAACACTGTTAATAGCCTAAAGAAATCGGCTGATAAGTGATTTTCATTCCATGGACATTTCTAAGTTGTTCGCAGAAACCTGGTGTGGTTTGTTTGTGTTTGAGTTAGCCGCATATTTTTAGCATAGGCTATGCGAAGCAGCATAGACGTATCAAAAAGATCTATTGGGAGAGTAAATAATGAGTGCAGAGCCGCAGGTTGAACGGTCTCCTAAAGTTAGCGATGAGGTTAAAAAAACCACCTGCTATATGTGCGCCTGCCGTTGCGGGATCAATGTGCATTTACGCGATGGCAAAGTGCGCTATATCGAGGGCAACCGTGATCATCCGGTCAATCAGGGGGTGTTGTGCGCAAAGGGCTCTGCCGGCATCATGCAGCATTATTCACCAGCCCGATTGCGCAGCCCATTGCGGCGTGTTGGGCCGCGTGGCAGTGGCCAGTTTGAGGCGATCAGCTGGGAAGAGGCCTTGCAAACGGCGACCGACTGGTTGGCGCCAATCCGCAAGACCGATCCAAAAAAGCTGGCATTTTTCACTGGCCGTGACCAGTCGCAGGCGCTGACTGGCTGGTGGGCGCAGCAATATGGCACGCCAAATTTTGCCGCGCATGGCGGCTTCTGTTCGGTGAATATGGCGGCTGGTGGCATCTATACAATCGGTGGGGCATTTTGGGAATTTGGCTCGCCTGATTGGGATCTGACCGAAATATTTGTATTGTTTGGTGTGGCCGAAGACCATGATTCGAATCCGATTAAGATGGGGCTTGGCAAATTAAAAACACGCGGCAAACGGGTGGTATCGGTGAATCCGGTGCAGACCGGCTATGCGGCGATTTCAGATGATTGGTATGGCATTACGCCGGGCACTGATGGGCTGTTTATCCTGTCATTGATCCGCGAATTGATGCTGTCTGGCAATATTGATGTTGATTATCTCAGCCGCTACACGAATGCACCCTGGCTGGTCATTCGCAACCCCGGCAAGGCGAATGACGGGCTGTTCCTGCGCGATGCTGATGGCAAGCCGCAGATTATCGACCGCGCCACCGGCAAGGCTGTGGCGCATGATGCGGCTGGCGCGAAATGTCATTTGCAAGGCGAGATTAAGCTGCCCGATGGCGGTGTTGCGGTGCCGGCCTTTATGCTGATGGCCGAGGCCTATCTTGATGAAGCCTATGCGCCGGAAACAGTGGCGGATAGAATTGGCATTCCGGCAGCGCGCGTCCGGCAATTGGCGGCGGATCTTGCCGAGGCTGCCTTTGCCAAACAAATCACCATCAAACAGCCCTGGACCGATTGGAAGGGCGAACGGCATGAAGAAATGATTGGCCGGCCGGTATCGATGCATGCAATGCGCGGGATTTCGGCGCATTCAAATGGGTTTCAGACCTGCCGGGCGCTGCATGTGCTGCAATTAATTCTGGGGTCGGTGGAAGTGCCGGGCGGGTTTCGGTTCAAGCCACCTTATCCAAAACCCCCGCATGTCCACCCCAAGCCAGCCGGGCGTCCGGATCAGGTCGCACCGGGCCAGCCCATGGCCGGCGCACCGCTTGGTTATGTTTTGGGGCCGGAAGATCTGATCATCGACAAAAATGGGGCGCCGCAACGTATCGATAAAGCCTATAGCTGGGATGCGCCCATGTCGGCGCATGGGCTGATGCATATGGTGATTTCCAACGCCGTTGCGGGTGATCCATATCCGGTCGATGTGCTGTTCATGTATATGGCGAATATGGCATGGAATTCATCTATGAATACACGCGGCGTGATGGATATGCTGACCGCAACAGATCCACAGACCGGCGAATATAAAATCCCGAAAATCATCTATTCAGATGCCTATCAGTCCGAAATGGTAGCTTATGCTGATTTGATTTTGCCGGACACCACCTATCTTGAACGGCATGATGCCATTTCGCTACTCGACCGGCCAATCTGCGAGGCTGATGGTGTGGCTGATGCGATCCGCTGGCCGGTGCTGGAACCTGACCGTGATGTGCGCGGCTTTCAGTCGGTGCTGCTTGATCTGGGGGCGCGGCTTGGTTTGCCGGGCATGGTCAATGATGATGGCAGCGCCAAATATGCTGATTATGGCGACTATATTGTTAATCACGAGCGCAAGCCGGGGATTGGCCCGCTGGCTGGATTCCGCGGTGAAGCTGGCACCTCTGAAGGGCGCGGTGTGCCGCATCCGGGACAGCTTGATGCCTATATCGAGAATGGTGGCTTTTGGCATAAGGATATTCCACCAGCGGCCAAATATTACAAAATGGCGAATATGGACTATCAGGAATTTGCCGTCGAGATGGGGTTTTATGACAGCCCGCAGCCCTATGCGTTTCAGATTTATTCAGAAGTGTTGCAGAAATTCCGGCTGGCTGCCGAAGGTCATGGTGATGTGCAGCCACCGGATCATTTGCGGGATCGCGTCAAACAATGTTTTACCGCCCTGCCAAGCTGGTATCCGCCATTTGAAGGCACCGCGATTGACGAGGATAGCTATCCGATCCATGCGCTGACGCAACGGCCGATGGCAATGTATCATTCATGGGGATCACAAAACCCATGGCTGCGGCAAATCCATGGGCATAACCCGATGTTTATTTCGCAAAAGCTCGCTGACAAAATTAATGTTGTCGAAGGCGACTGGATCTGGGTGACCTCGCATCATGGCAAAATTCGCGTGCCGGTGGCGGTGATGGAAGGGGTGAACGAACACACCATCTGGACATGGAACGCGATTGGCAAGCGCAAAGGCGCCTGGCAGCTCAGCCCGGATGCCCCGGAAACCACCAAAGGCTTTCTGCTGAATCATCTGATTCATGAATTATTGCCGGCAAAGGGCGATGGGCTGCGCTGGGCAAATTCTGACCCGATCACCGGTCAGGCTGCGTGGTTTGATTTGCGTGTTCATGTCGCGCGTGCAGAGCCGGATGAGCCTGCCGAAGTGGCACCGCAATTTGATGTCATTGCCACACCACCCGATATGGCGACGCCAGCAGCGACTTTGCGCTATGGGCTGGAATGGACGGTTGCTGATAAAACCAAAACCGGAGACCGATAAGATGACAATGCTCCCCGAAGCTTCGGCCATCAAGCTTGGCCTGGTAATTGATCTTGATATTTGCGTGGGCTGTCAGGCCTGTGTGGTGAATTGCAAAGAATGGAATACATCCGGCTATGGTGCGCCATTATCGGATGTCGATGCCTATGGTGCGGCGCCAACCGGCGCATGGCTGAACCGGGTGCATGCCTATGAAGCCGGATCAGGTGCCGATGCCCGCACCGTGCATTTCCCAAAATCATGCCTGCATTGCGAAGATGCCCCATGTGTCACGGTGTGTCCAACCGGTGCCTCGTTCAAGCGGGCCGAAGATGGCATTGTGCTGGTCAATGAGGATTGGTGTATCGGCTGTGGCTTGTGCGCCTGGTCTTGTCCCTATGGGGCGCGCGAAATGGATCCGGCCGAAGGGGTGATGAAGAAATGCACGCTATGTGTTGACCGGATTTACAACAATAATCTGCCAGCCGAAGATCAGGTGCCAGCCTGTGTCCGCACCTGTCCGACAAATGCGCGGCATTTTGGTGATCTTGGTGATCCAACCTCAGATGTCAGCCAGATGGTCGCTGCGCGTGGTGGCTTCGATCTGATGCCGGAACAAAATACCAAGCCGGTGAATAAATATCTGCCACCGCGGCCGCGGCGGGCCAGCGATGACACACCGGTGTCGCTGCTGGCGATGGCACAGGATGCGACGCCAAGCGGTTTTTGGAAATGGGTCGATTCAACTTTGGAAAAGCTAGGGTAGTTTAAGATGCGTCCAGCCTGGTCAATTATATTTTTTACATCAATTTCTGGTCTGGGGTTCGGTTTGGCGAGCTGGTTGGTGCTGGGGTTTGTCAATCTGGCTGAACCGCAGCATCTGCTGCTGGTCGGGCTGGGCACAATGGCATTGATTGCGGCTGGCTTGCTCAGCTCAACCTTGCATCTCGGTCATCCGGAGCGGGCCTGGCGGGCGCTGACGCAATGGCGTTCAAGCTGGCTGTCGCGTGAAGGTGTGTTGGCGGTGCTGGCGTTGGCCGCACTGACATTGTGGGGGCTGTATTATGCGCGGCATGGCATGCCGCCATTATGGGCGAATGCGCTGCTGGTCGGGCTGATGCTGTTGACTGTTTATGCGACATCGATGATTTATGCGTCGCTGCGCACAGTGGCGCGCTGGCATCATCCGTTGACGCCGGTCTGTTATCTGATGTTTGCCGCATCCAGCGGTTTACTGGCGATATTGTGGGTGCTGGCGCTGCTTGGCCAGCCGGTAACCGCGTCGTTATCGCTGGCGGCGATGCTGGCTGTGGCGGCGGCCTGGGGTGTGAAAATTATCTGGTGGCAGCTTGCCGGTGCATCCGGGTCTGGCAGCAGTCTGGCGACGGCCACAGGGCTTGGCGGACTTGGCGAGGTGCGTAGCATCATGCCACCACATACATCGGAAAATTATCTGCAGCATGAAATGGGCTTTGTTGTGGCGCGTAAACATGCGGCGCAATTGCGGGTGTTAGCCCTGCTTGCCGGTGGCTTGCTGCCGGTCAGCCTGTTATTTCTGCTGGCACCAACAGCGGTGGTATTAGCGGCGGTTGTGCTGTTGCATATGATCGGGGTGTTTGTCGAGCGCTGGCTGTTTTTTGCCGAAGCCAAACATAGTGTCACCCTTTATTATGGCGATGTGCATTAGGCGATAGCAGCATAAGGACAGCATCAGACGGCCAGTGTCGAGATGCACGGCCTCGGCTGTCTGATCAGACCGAAAGATAAAACCGGCTTTACGGCCGGTTTTTTTGCGCGTTGAATTGCCATGGTAAAGCGGCTTGGCGGCAGCAAGCCAGTGCCAGTGCCAGTGCCACTATCAGGGTCATGGCTTTGCCCTGCCGGGCATCTCATCAAGGCACCGCTAACGCCGGCGTTCAGGCGTAAAAAAACCGGCTCTGTCGCCAGAGCCGGTTTGAGATTTTATCAGGGTGCGATCACACCAGAAGCGGTGAGATCACCAGGCTGACAATGGCCATCACATTGATCAGGATGTTCATCGCCGGGCCTGACGTGTCTTTCAGCGGGTCGCCAACGGTATCGCCAACAACAGCCGCTTTATGGACGTCAGAGCCTTTGCCGCCAAGATTGCCCTTTTCGACATATTTCTTGGCATTGTCCCACGCACCACCGGCATTCGCCATCATGAGTGCCATCATCACACAGCAGACCAAGGCACCGGCAAGCATGCCGCCAAGCGCCTTTGGCCCAAGACCAAAGCCGATGACCACAGGTGCCAGCACAGCCATTGAACCCGGCATGATCATCTTGCGAAGCGCAGCGCGGGTCGCAATATCAACACAGCGGGCTGTATCAGGCTTGGCTGTTCCCTCAAGAAGACCGGGGATTTCTTTGAACTGACGACGCACTTCAACGATCATGTCAAAGGCCGCATCACCAACCGCCGTCATGGTCATCGCGCTGACAAGGAACGGGAAGATGCCGCCAATGAACATGCCGCACAGAACCATCGGGTCGTTAATGGCAAGGACAAAGTCCGGGTCGCCATTGCTGACCTTGGCGATATAGGCGCTGATCAGGGCAAGCGCCGCAAGCGCCGCAGCACTAATCGCAAAGCCTTTACCAATGGCTGCTGTTGAGTTTCCAACTTCGTCGAGCGAGTCAGTGATCTCACGGGTTTCTTTACCCATGTTTGCCATCTCAGCGATACCGCCAGCATTATCGGCAACCGGGCCGTAGGCATCGATCGCCATGGTGATGCCAACGGTCGACAACATGCCAACAGCGGCAAGGCCAACACCATACAGGCCAGCCGCTTCATTCGCACAATAGATAATCGTCGCAATGGTCAATACCGGAATGGCAACCGACTGCATGCCTGTGGCCAGACCAGAGATCATCACTGTTGCCGGGCCGGTTTCACCATCTTTTGCGATTTTGCGAACAGGTGCGCCGCCGGTGTAATATTCGGTGACGAGACCGACGACAATACCGCCAATCGCACCAACCAGAACCGCGACCCAGATACCATTCGCACCGCCCATGGCGGCAATCAGGAAATAGGCAGCAACGATAAACAACGCGGCCGAACCGATTGTGCCAAAGCGCAATGCGACATCGGCGCTTTTGTTCGAAAACACCTATACCGTAAAGATACCAACGAGTGAGCAGATCAAACCAAGTGACGCAAGCGCCAGCGGCATGAACTGCAGCACTGCTTGATCGCCGCCCAGCTTGGCAATGTTTTCCATCGACATCGACGCTGCCAGCGCAATCGAGGCAATCATCGCGCCACAATATGACTCAAAAATATCTGATCCCATACCGGCAACGTCACCAACATTGTCACCAACATTGTCGGCGATAACAGCCGGGTTGCGTGGATCATCTTCAGGAATACCAGCTTCAACCTTGCCAACAAGGTCAGCGCCGACGTCCGCACTTTTGGTAAAGATACCGCCACCGACACGGCTGAACAAGGCCACCGATGACCCGCCCATGGCAAAGCCTTCGATCGATTCAACACCATGCGCTGTACCGCCCATGAAGTGGTAGAGAACACCGATACCGAGCAGACCCATCGACGCCACGGTAAGGCCCATGATGGAGCCACCGAAAAAGGCGACATTAAGCGCCGCTGCTGCACCTCTGGTGTTTGCCGCTACAGCCGTTCTGACATTTGCTTTGGTGGCTGAGTACATGCCGATATAGCCGGCGGTTCCGGAACAGACAGCGCCCAATATAAAGGCGATGGCTGTGTCGATGCCGAGGCTGGCATAGAGCGCCACGATACAGATTAAACAAAAAATTGCCAGACGCTTATATTCGCTGGCCATGAACACCATGGCGCCGAGATGAATTTCATCGGCAATTTCTTTTACCCTGCCTTCGCCAGACGGTGTTTTTAAGATGTTGGCGTAAATCAGAAAGGCAGCGACCATACCGACGGCGCCAAAGGCGATCGGCAGAAGTGCATTTGTAAGCATGAAAAGATCCTCTTGCTTAACGTGAAATAAGGATACGGCACTCGAACAGATTGAGACCAAGTCGCGCGTTTATAACGGCTATGCCGCATAGTGTAAAGCCATCATTGGGTTTGCTGTTTAGCGGCGTGATCAGGTGGCTGCCAGGGTGATTATCGGGGCGGTTATCGGGGCGGTTATCGGGGCTGGTAAGGGTGCTGATAAAGGGGCTGGCCAAGCCGGTATTTCCACTGGCTTTGCCCCCATCAAACACCCCCGGCGCACCCCGGCGC
>Ga0255753_1005430_pt1 | contig 12223 bp, 9 predicted proteins | sample 041ome_10_FD_179953 | JGI IMG/M metagenome (GOLD analysis project Ga0255753, IMG submission 179953) | Coastal salt marsh microbial communities from the Groves Creek Marsh, Skidaway Island, Georgia - 041412US metaG (version 2) | ecosystem: Environmental > Aquatic > Marine > Intertidal zone > Salt...
TGGTTCGTACATCCGAATAGAGTATAAATTATTTTATGTATTTTTGATGCCGTCCACGATCGTCTGCGTACGAGCAATTCCGCATGTTGTTGTTGTTTCGTGGCGACAGCTGCGCGCGCGTTTGAATGCGCGCGCGCGTCAATCCTCTTCGCGCGCTCGACGACTGCGCGATGGGCGTCGCGCGCGTCGACCGCGGGGCGGCCGACGACGACGACGACGACGACGACGGTTGCGCCGCGCGCGTCGTCGCCGCGGAGGAGGCGCACGCGCGCGCGGTCGCGGCGGCGTTCGTGCGACAGATGCGCATGGCGCAGGCACCGCCGAGCGGCGGTCGTTCGGACGCTTTCGCGACGTCGGCGGCGACGACGACGACGACGACGTCGACGTCGACGTCGGCGACACCGGCGGCGCGCCCGGAGGATGTCAAGGCGACGGCGGAGGCGCGACGAGACGCGGCGCGGCTGGGCGACGAGCGCGACTACGAGCGCAGGCGAAACGCCGACTTGACGCGGAAACTAGAGCGCGCGTGCGTGAATAATCGTAAACTCGAGATGGAGGTGCATAAGTTGAAGAGTCTTTTGCATGCAGGGGCGGGCGGCGCGGGGCGCGATCGACGACGAGCGCGCGCTGCGACGGCGACGGCGACGCCGGCTGAGACGTTTGCCGACGGAACGCCGGCGATGGTGTCGTTTGAGTACCACACGAGCGTCATGGAGGCGTTCGATCGCAAAGTAGAGTCACTCGTGATGGAAATCGAGCGTTTGCGTGCGAGCGGGATGCGAGATGACGGTGAACGCCGTGCGTTGGCGAGAGAATTAGAACCCGAGCCCGCGCCGCCGGCGCGGGATATCGACGACACGCGCACACCCGTGCGTCGCGCGCCACGAAGGAATGAAGAACGTGAAGATGACGACGATGACGACGACGACGATCACGCGCCGTTCTCGCCTACGATGTCTCCGCTCGACGCGTTACTTGACAAAATTGCATCCTCGTCTTCGCTCGGTCGAGCCGACCGACGCGGCGACGACGGACGACGACGCCATCGAACCATTCTCGGCGACGCCGATCGTAATCGCGGCGACGTTGACGCATGACACCGCACCGCACATATTCATATGTAATTCCTCATAGCTCGCTCGTAGAAACACGTACGTAATCACACGACGTACGTAATCACGCGACTCGGGGGAACCACCCGACGCGTCCTCATAGCTCGGCGCGCGCGTCCCTCGTCGCCATGGGGTGCTGGTTCACCAAGCCCCTCACCACGGCCGTCGCCGCGTTCGCCGCCTCGCCTCTCGCGTCGTCGTCGCGTAAACCCATCGCGGCGAGCGTCAGCGTCGCCGCCGCGTCGTCGCCCGCGACACCGAAAAGCTACACGCCAGTGAAGCGCCGCGCGGTGGCACACGAACCGTTACCCGTGTCGTGTGACCTGCGATTCCGCTGTCGCAAGGGGGAAACCATCGTGGAATCGACGGATATATATGCGTCGTCGGTGACGATCGCCGGATGCGAGGATTGCCTCATTGTGTTGCCGTGCGTGGTGTCGAAAGTCATCGTGTTGGATTGCAAGCGGTGCGCGTTTGCGTTTGGGCCGACGTCAGAGTCGACGGACATGCGGGATTGTTTGGACTGTACGCTGGTGACGTGGAGCGCACACGTGCGCGTGAGTGAGTGCGTGAATGTGAGGTTGGCGGTGTGTGCGCCAAAGGAGGAGAATGTGGTTATAGATGGAGGCGCGGGGGCGACGTCGGCGAGCCGAGCGATGGACGCGACGTACGGAGCGCTAGAGACGCAGTTAGCGCAAGCCGGTTTGGCGGAGAGTATCGGTGAGGACGTGGTGCAATTAGCGCAATCGTGTGGAGAGTCGGCGTATGGGTTATTGACGACGCGAAGGCCGTCGTTGGTGGATGTCGAGACGCCGATTCGTCGTACGTCGTAGCGCCGCGCGGAGATTTTATTAAAAATACAACAACAACTCAATTTCAATTCAACTCTAGGTGTCTAATTTTTGCCCTTGTGATTCGCGCATCGTCTTAAACCATGGCGATACAAACAAACTCAACTCTGGACCATCGCTCGACATTTCTACATCGTCTCCTAACATAATGTCGTGCTTGACGTGCGCGCCGTCGATGTACACGACGCCGACGCGAGAGTTCCATCGCAACCGCATGGTTTCTCCGCGCTTGTAAAATCTATGACCCGCACTGCTCGGCGGCGGCGCGTGATCGTAATAAATAGGTTCACGGTCCATGTATTGCATGTCCGTGGAGTCGTACGGCATCAGGCACCCACCGGCGGAATACGTCGCCGCGGTCGAGCCGCTCGCCGTGCACGTGCGCAAGCCCGAGCTCCGAATGTGAAAGTACGCATCTTCCTTCCCTGGAAGCTTCAAGCTATACCTCGACACCGCCGCAGGCGATGGATGCGCAATGAGTACATCATTCAACGCCGGCTCGAGCTCCCGACCGTTGATTGTGGTACGAATCCTCGCCAATCGCGCCGGTTTCGTCTCCCCTCGCAACGCCGCGTCCAACACTTGCTCGGCGTTAAAACGATTCGCCGCACACAAATGCCCCGTCGATCGCCGCTCATCCAGACACACATTCGTTAAATATAATTTCGCCAAATCACTCGGCGTCGCTGGATCGGTATTAATGCCTAAAATTGGAACATCCGTCGAACGAACTTCGTGCGCGGCGATGAGCGTGGTACCGTCGCCCCCCAACGCGATGACCAAATCGCACCCCTCCACCGACTCCGCCTTGAGCGCCGCGCGCTCCACGCACCTATACGTCACCCCACGATCGCTCAACATGCGCTTAATCGCATTCACCGAGGACTTGTGCGTCTCATGGCGCTCCTTGACGCGCGCGTAGCGGTCAGATTGGTACAACTCACCCGACCCAATGAGCGACGTGTACTCCGCGATGGGCGTGGTTTTGATCACCAACAGCGCGTTGGTGAACACCGGAGCGTACGCCGCCGCCGCCGTCGTCGCGTACGTGCGGCGCGTGACGTCGATGACGGCGCGGCGCAGCCGATGATGCGCCATTCTGTGACGTCCTCGGTGCCGTGGTCTCGTCCCATGTGGTCACGCACCGCTCGCGCGGCGCCGACGACGACGACGGTGGCGATGACGCCGACGCGGTGTGGCGTTCGCGCCTCTCGCGCGTGTCCCGCGCGCGCGAGCGCCGCATCGACGTCGTCACCGACGACGACGACGACGACGACGACGACGTATCGGCTCATCATGCTTCGGCACGCGGCGTCATCCTGGGCGACGGAACCCGGTGCGTCGCCCGCGGCGACGGTGCGCGATGTCGACCGGCCGCTCACCCCAGAAGGTCGCGCGATGGCGCAGAAACTCGCTGCGGTCGTGCGCGGCGACGGGCGATTCGCACCGGACGTGACGTTGTGCTCGAATAGCGCGCGGAGCCGCGAGACGCTGGAGCTCATGTCGCGAGAGAACGCGGCGTTTAAGGATTCTTCGGCGGTGTATTTAGGGTCTTTGTATCACTTTGCGAGTCTTGATGGACAGATGGCGACGCATTTGAGAGAGTTGGTGACGGCGACGACGGTTGGGGACGGGGCGAACGATATACGGACGATATTGTGCGTCGGGCACAATAAAGGCATGGAGGAGGCGACGAGCGAGTTGTGCGGACGGGACGTGCAATTGCAAGTCGCCACGGCGGCGTTGTTGGAAAAGACATACGTGTGTGATATTGATGATGAGAATTGTGAGGAACAATCGTCGTGGCGAGGGGTAATGGCGTGTAAGGAGAAGTGGACGCTCGTGGCTTTAGCGACGCCGGATGGGGTATTGAATGCCTAAACGCTTGAAACCGCGACAACTTTCGACTGTATTGCTTGATGGATCGCCACGTCCACCCATGGGGGGCGATAAGTCCCATTGTTTTAATCATGATTATCACGTGATGCACTCAATTCTATTCAATCCAATGCCTATGTGTCTTCTACAGCTAGACGCTACGTAACAAACTGCATGTTCAGTCAAACGACGCGAACGAATCCGCCGCCGCCCCGAACGCGCTCGCGCGCGCGCCCGCGAGCTCGTCCGATACATCAGTCAATGCTCCCATGTTTTCCATTCTATATGCCCGATCGGTAATGGGCGAAATCTCCTCTACGTCGTGTGATACCACGACGACGGCGCGGTCGCGCTTCAAGTCGTTCAACAACGCCGTCACCTCGGCGCGCGTCTGCCAATCCAATCCCGCTAGTGGCTCATCCAAGCACAGCACCGCGGGATCGCGCACGAGTTGTATCGCCAGCGCTAATCGTCGTTTATACCCTCCACTCAACGCTCGCACGTCCGTATCGAGCGGAATGCGCTCCATGCCGACGGCGTGCAACGCGTCGTTCATCCGATACGCGAGCTCGCGTCGCTTCGTAAACCCATTCTGTGTCTGCGGCCACGCGAACGTGAGCTCTTGCAACATTGTCGTGCCTAAAAAATGACGTTCTGGAAACTGAAACACGATGCCTACTTTCGCCAAGCGCTCGGCGCTCGGCGTTGAAGCACGCGTTTCATCCGCGCCCAGCGCCACGACGCCCGACGTCGGCTCCGAAAGCCCCGCCAAGATCGTCATGAGTGTCGATTTCCCCGACCCCGAACGCCCAACGATGAGCGTCAATCCCTTACGAGGAAGCGATAGATTGACATCACGCAAGATATCGCGCCCAGCGCCCGCAGGCGAGTAGCACACGTTGCGAATGTGCACGAAATCACGCGCCGTCGAAGCCTCACCAGCCGCCCCGCTTTTCGCCCGCGACGACGCCGCGCGCGCGCGCGACGCCCATCCGCGTCCTCGCGCGCGTCCGCCAACCTCTCGCACACCGTTCGCGGGCGATGCGCGCGCGTGAGACATGTCCGAGCGCGCGCGACGACGCCGCGCGCGCGCGAGTGGGGCGATGTGTCGTGCTCCACTTGAGAGACGTTGGTCACCCATTCGCGCTTCATTTGCCGTCCCGCGCCCGACGCTCGACGCGCATCGCTCGCGCACACATCGCGCGCGCGTGCAGACGAACTCGATCGACGTCTCGGCGGCGCGTTCGCGCGCGCGCGGTGCGTCAGTGACGCGAAGGCGCGCGACGAAGGTGCGCGCGAGTGGGTTGTTACATTAGCGGTTCGCGCGAGGACGCGCGCTGTGGTGTCGTCGCGAGAGGCGTGAGCGGGGCGCGTGCGGATGGAGATGATGCAGACGCATGGTCAGGTGGGGTGTGCGCGCGCGGCGGCGCGTGCGGTGGTGGATGTGCGCGGGAGACGCGCGAGGTTGAGCGTCGCGGCGGGCGCGCGCGATCGACGAGGACGCGCGCCGCGAACGGTGGTTGTCGTTCGAGCCGCGAGCGGTGGCGAACGAAAGTCATCCAAAAGGGCGCGTGAGGGTGTGAATTATGCTGTGGCGTTGACGCTGTTTTTGGCGTGGTGTGTGTATGCGAAAAAGGTGAAGGAGGCGACGGGGGACGCAAAGGATGTCAAAGCCAAAACGAAGACGAGCGGCGAGAGCGCGTCTCGCGTGGCGACGAAGCAGCGGTTCAAGCGGTGGCGAGCGACGCAGTTAGAATCGGTTTCGGCGAAGGTTCATGATGGCTCGTCGAAAAAGTCGACGAATGGCAAGAAGGAGGTGAAAAAGGTTGCGGCGAAGAAGATGGAGGCGACGCCGGCGAAAAAATCTGAGGAACCGCCAGTCAAGGCGAACAAGGTTATCGACGCCAAAGCCGTGAAAGGGGCGGATAAGGCGAAGAAAGTGACGGCAGTAGCGGCGAAAAAAGAAGCGCCAGTGGTCGCCAAAAAGGCTGCGCCAGTGGCTGAGAAGAAGGCTGTGCCTGTACCAGTGAAGAAAGCCGCGGCAGTGGCCACAAAAAAGACCGCTCCAGCGCCAGTGAAGAAAAACGCGGCGCCAGCGGCCAAAGCACAAGCACAGACGACTGGATGGAAACCCGTGCGAAACGAGGCTGCCGAAAGGCTTCGTGAAGTCACAGCTGCGCGCCGCGCGGAGCGTCGCGAGCGGATCCAACAGCAGATTCGTTTGAAGGCGGAACAAGCGCGTGCCGCTGAAGCTGAAGCGAGTCTTCGCGCTGAGCTTCGCGCCGCTCAAAACCGCGAGCTTCAAGCCGCATCGGATGCGAAGCGTGCGGAAGAGATGGCGCTCAAGCAAGCCAGGGAAGCGGAATCGAAGGTTCTCGCGGAAGAACGTAGAGCTCTGGAGATGCGCTTGAAGCAGGAAAAGGAAGCTGAGCGACAACTCAAGGAGGCGAGACAAGCTGCAGAGGCCAAGGAAGCGGCGGCGCTAAAGGCAAGAGACGCCGAGGTCAAGGCGGAGCAAGCACGTATTGATGCTCAAGCGCGGGCGGAGAAGGCAGCTTTAGAAAAACAGGCGAACGAGCGCGAGCTGTTGATGAAGCAGCGCGAAGAAAAGTTGGTTGAAGCGGCAAAGAAGGTACGCGAGGACGCAGCTCGTGAGGCACAGAAGCAAACGGCGGCGAAAGACGCGGAGATCGCGCAACGTGAGCGCGTACTTGAGGCGGCAGAAAGTGCTCGAGCGGCTGAAGCGCGCGCCAAGGCGCGTGAAGAGTTTATTGCTAAAATCAAATCCAAGGCGACGGGTGCCGTGGACAGCGTCAAGACAAATATGCCAAACATTCGTGGATTCTTGTACGATGACGCGCCGAGAGCGGCGCCGAAACGCGTGGCGAATAAATCTCAATCGAAGAGACAGCGTGCGTTTCAGTCGCAGTCGTGGTCCACGCCGAGACTCCCCGACCTGAACCTGTCGTCTGGCGGTTACGCTACGCTCGGCTTTGCGTCGTCCCTCATCCTTGCCTCCGTCTTATCCGTTGGAGTCCGTGCGAGTCGACAGAAACGCGCACGTCGTCGTGCTGAGCGTGCCGCACGTCTTGAGGCTGATAAATTACGTCAAAAAGACCGTTGGGCATCCGCGATTGACACCGACACCGTCTCCCCGGAAGCCGCCGCTCAAGCGGAGCGCGACGCGGAACGCGCCGCCGAGCGTGACGGCCCACAGTCCCCCGACGCCGGTCGCGAGGAGTTACAAAAGGCATACGACGAATTCTTAAAAGCCACCAAGGCTGATAAGAAAATGAATCCGTAATCGTCACAAAAAGCATAAAATATATATAACGCCCGCGTGGATAGTCGTTGTAGCGCACCTTGAAACCATCTTGATTATTCCACATACAATTCGCAAACTCGCGCGCGCGCCGCATTCGACGGCACGCGTGGGCATCAACGGCGTTGACGTACGCACGAAACGCGTTACGCGCGAGACGTTTGCGCACACATTCGCTCGATTCACGACTGCACGCGAGAGATAGCGACGTGAGCTCCGGCGACAGTGGCGACGTCACCACTCTCGATCGTGTGCGGATTAATCACGAATCAGTCGCCATGAAATCCTTTGTGGACACCGCGCGCGAATTCAGAACGTTCCATAATAATTCGTTCAACGTTGCGTTGCACTTGGTGACCACCCCGGCGTGTTTGGCGTGCGTGGTGGCCGGGATTCAGTTGCGTTTTGGCGATGCTTGGGTGAGGAATATTTTCTGGGCTTACGGTTTCGCGGTGACTGTATTGACGCCTGGGTATGGTTTGAAGCTCAGCACGACGTTGGTGTGGTGTGCAATCGTACGCATTGCGCTTATTATGGCGACCGTGTTCGACATGAAGACCTTGGGGGTGATTTTTGCGAGCGCGTACGTCGGACAGGAGCTCGCGCACCTGGCGACGGGTGAGAAGACGTACCAAGCGTCGTACATGGATGCGTCGAATTGGCCATCGTTGCTCGTCGAGCACACGTTTTACTTGCTTCCGTTGTGTTTGGATGCGGTGATGCACATGCGAGAAAGCTTCTTATCGTGGATTATTGCGCATAATTACGTCGTGCGGGCCAAGTTGACGAGCGCCAAGGAGAAGGCGTCGCTCAAGGTGATTGAAAACTTTGTCACCGATGAAGATCCAGATCGCACGTGCACCGCGCATTGGTGGCATGAGTTGCTGCCGCGAAAAGAGAAGAAAGCATTTACCGATATCGTGCACGCGGCACCGATTCAGAAGATGTTTGCCGATCGATTTCGTCCAGACGCGTGGGCGGTGGATCCGATTTATGGCATGAATGAAATTTATGTCGCGTCGTCGCATCACAACAACAATTCTGATACGGTCTTTTACATGGAGCACTGCGATGGACCTTGGAGTGTGTATCCGTTCTGTTTCGTCTACCGCTGCATGCTCGCGGTAAATGAGAACGTGCAAGTTGAGACAAACTTTTGCCACGAAGGTAGCGGCGGGTGCCTTTCAGATGGCGACATCGTCGGCTTTGATTATCATCGTGAGATCCACGTGATCGCCGATCGTCCGACGCCGAACAAAGACAGACGCGTTACGATGAAGTTACATTACGTGGTGTATCCAAAGTGCTTCGGGCCATTTGGACGCTTTCTCGGAACGTTGGCGATGGTGTACAACACCGTGGCGAGACGCTTGTTCTTGAACACCATTCGCCCGACTGGCTTTTGGCGCTTCATGGCTTGGATGGTTTTAACCGTCACTAACGCCGTGTTTAATCTGGAAAAATACGCCGGTTTGAACAACGTCATGAGCGCCGCAGCCCTGTACGCGATTGGTCAATTTATTCATCCGTACTTTTTCATGGCTGTGACGTCGTTTACGCACTACAGCATGTACATCGCGACGTATCACTGTCGCGGTAACGTCAACTTTGGGGTGTTCAAGCGCAACGTCATCTTTTGGAAGACGTTAGCTTTGTCACACTTAGGGTACAACTACTACATGAACTTTGAATTCGACCCAATTTCGTTAGCCATGTTGGTCGGAGGCTACGGTCTGAGCGCGGCGGCAGCCAACGCGTTGGGCATCGATCAAACGTATTTTGGTGTCGAGCTCGGTAAGGTTGAGCCCAATTTCGTGAGCTGCTTCCCGTACAACACCATTCCGCATCCCATGATTATTGGCAGTATGGTTGGTTTATTAGGATTTCACAAGATGGCTGGCTTCCGTGCCGCTCTGCCATACTTGATTCCCGCGCACTGCGCGTTTTACATGGTTCACATGATTCAAGAGCAAGTGAACGACATCTACGCGAATGTCGCAGATGAAACTAATGTGGTGGTGACAAAGAAGATTACGAACACCCCGCGTAAGGCGGCGTCGGCGAAGAAGACGCCGAGCGCAAAGGCGTCACCGCGAACGCCGAAGAAGACGCCGAGCAAGTCGGCGTCGAGAACGCCAAAAAAGACGCCAAGCCGCACGCCGAGTCGCAGCAGAGCGCGACGTTAGTACAAAAGAATCTGATGCCAGTGCTTAAAACATTCGTTATACTTTTAGATTACAATCTGATATATATGATACAATACTCCCGAGATATTTTGTCCACTCCCCTCGCCCTGACTACGCTACGCGCGTCCCGTGTGCGATTCAATTTCCAACTGTAACTGCACCAATACGAATGGGAAGAAAAGAAACGACGTCGTAAAGTCTTCAAAGAGATTGCCGATTATTCTCCACTTTTTACGCACTTGATAGCGCACGCTGGTTAATATGCTCGTGAAAAATAAGTACGAAATCCAAGCCAGCGTGTGCGTTCCACTGTTGAGAGGAACGAGCGCGAGGAGTAAAATCCACAAGTAGTACAACGACGTGGCTAAGTAAGACACGTACACCAACGCCGAGGGGCCGTATGTTTCCAGGCCCGCAATGTACAACGACGCGTAAGGGTAGTACACGTTGCGTAGCAATAGTTTCAATCGTTCTTTCGTTGGCATGACTTTGGTCGTCGCCGCCTCGTCGGCGCTCGAAAAGTTTTCAAAAATGTCTACGATGGAAGTGCTGAAGCCCTTGCGCTTGGATAGGTACGTCTTGTCATCAATGGCCGCATCGCACGCGCGAAGCAATGCAATGCACATGTAGCACAACGCAAACGTGTACGGAAGCGCGGCGCAAATACTCACAGCCTGTAACGTGGACAATCCGTCGCTCGATGCGCTTAATAACGCTTGCGCCGCCGCGCCCTGGGTTATTGCCCACCAAATCTTTTGCAATACAGGCGGATTTTCGAGACCATTCGCGGCGATGATATCATCTACATATGCGCCAGCATCGGCGGATGTGACGAAGAACATGATGATTCCAATGAGTACGAGCACTTGCAAGAGCGGCGTGAGCGATCCGTACGGCTCGAGAATGTCGAGCACGTGGTCCGTCGATTTTCGGCACGACAGCGCATAGTACCCTAGACTTTTAAGCTTGAGCGCATTGACGCCAACGGGTTCGTTATCCAAGTATCCGAGCTCGGCGCAATTTACGACACCTTTCGACCAATCTGGTTGCACGTGTAGCGCCAACTCGGCGACGCGCTGCATCTTAATCCCGAGCGCGCCAAAGACGGTGAGCACGAAAAAACACAAAAACATGGGCGCAAACAAACCAACTATGATGACTTCCCTAATTGTGCGCCCGCGCGATATCTTAGCCACGAACATACCCACGAAAGGTGCCCAAGAAATCCACCACGCCCAGTAAAATACTGTCCACCCATCCATAAACCACGTCGGCGAGCTATTGTAGTATTCGACGGGGTCGCTAAATGTTGTGTTCAATGTCGCGACAATATGTTGTGCAACGTTTCTGTCGCCCCACAGTTGCTCCCCGTCGTGCTGAAATTCATAATTCAACTGCGGGAATGCATCGTTGTCGAATCCAGCCAAAATGAAATACTGCACGTACACGCCGACGGTTTGCGTAAACGTATTCAACAGGTACCACGTGTTGTCGTGGAAGAACAAGATAAGAATCAGAAAGGACAGAATGCTAAAAGCGAAGAGCGCGCAACCTATTATACCTCGTCGCAAACCTAAAACCACCGCGGTGGTGGTCATAAAGGTGATACCCCACACGATGAGCGACTCCACCTCGGAGGATTCGCTCTCCACCGCGCCCGATATCCTATGCAACGCCGCGTTGATGCTCTTCGCGCCCAATCCGAGCGACGTGCACAACCCAAACGTCGTCGTGGCGATGGACAACGCGTCGATTAAATCGCCCGCAAAGCCATTGACGTAATCACCAATGATTGGATAGAATGCACTTCGCAGCGTCATCGGTCGTCCCAGTCGGTAGCACACGACGCCCAGCGTCAGCGCGACGAGCGTGTACGGCACCCAACCGTGCATACCCCAGTGAAAGAACGTCATGAACAACGCCATCGACGCGCGTTGGTCATCATTCATAAATGGCATCTTTGCGAGCATATTCGTCTTGTCATTCTCCAAGCCAGAATCGCCGCGATAGTACGACATGGGCTCGCTCACGCCAAAGAAAAATATCCCCGTCCCGAGACTCGTGGTGAACATTAATATAAACCACACAATGTCTGAATAATCTGGCTTATCCTCGGGCTGCCCGAGCTTGATATTGGCATACTTCTTCCTTGACAACACATACATAATCACGAACACCCACGCATTTTGTGTGAGCGTGTACAACCATGTAAAATTGGTTGAAATCCAAAGCGTCGCCTTTGCGAACAGTCTCGCCGTCGAACCCTCCGCCGCGAGCACGGCAATCGTAAATGACCACAGCGTCACCATCGCCATTAACGACACCACCCAATTAAACCTCAAAACCTGTTTCGCGTTACAACATCGTCGGCGGCGTCGTCGGCGTCGTCAGTAAACATACGTTGAACAATCAATCAATTCTCTTCAAAAGTAATTGTAATTTCGCAACGACAATCATCACCACAAACACGCACCGGAAACGGCCCCACATCTAACGCCACCCATCGACTCTTACGTATAAACCTCGCCGCGTTCTCCTCATCCGTAAAATCATCCAACCGCGGCGTAGCGGCGACAGCAGGCGCCGCACCAGCGCCGCCACCGTAACCACCACCACCACCACCATCGCGCGCACCGCTCGCGCGCCCGCCCCGACGCCGCGCCGTCGCTTGCGCCGTCGCACCGCTCACCATCGCCGGCGCCGCGTCATCGTCGTCATCGACCGCGACATCGATCCGCGTCGACATCGATCCAACGCGTCTCACTCTGACGAACACACACCTCGTCGTCGTCATCGTCATCGTCAAAAAATCAAATCAAAATCCATTATTAATCCACATGGATTCACGCGCGGCATCCATCCATCGGCCCCGAC
>Ga0255753_1005432_pt1 | contig 12216 bp, 13 predicted proteins | sample 041ome_10_FD_179953 | JGI IMG/M metagenome (GOLD analysis project Ga0255753, IMG submission 179953) | Coastal salt marsh microbial communities from the Groves Creek Marsh, Skidaway Island, Georgia - 041412US metaG (version 2) | ecosystem: Environmental > Aquatic > Marine > Intertidal zone > Salt...
TTGGCGAAACTGGTGCTTGGGCTCTTCATCACTGACTTGAATATCAACTTGTGTCCAAGCTCTCGATCTCCCTGACCAACCTGTTTGGCCATGATGGGAAGATTGTCCTCTATCATGTGGCTTAACGTTTGAAATTTATTTTTTAGAAACTTTATGTGTTCTACCCAACGTTCAACGTCCTTGCGGACGCATTTCTGTATCCTAGCCTGCGTGGCCTGGTCCAGGGACTGCCAGGGTGAGTTGGGCTTGTAGAAATCATAATAGAACTTGTTGACCGTCTTCCACAGTTGTGGACCTCGGCTAAAATATCTGCGGAAGGTCAGCCAGGTTAAGTGATGTGCGACCTCATCAGGACTGTATATGATCTTATTGGCCATTTAGGATTCTCCAGGCAGTGCCGTTGATCATTTCCTGATGCGTGAACTGGCTGTATGCCAAGTGTCTTAACCACGCTTCACGCTCTTCTTCTGTGGGTATCTTTATGTTCTCAACATCACTTAAACTATGTGTGGCTAAGTGTGTGGCCGCATTGGGTCCCAGTGTGACCACGGGTTTTCCCTCTATCAGTGCCTCAACTGCCGCCACTGAATTGTAGGTCACTAGGCAATGGCAATCATCTGCCAGATCTTGCTGTATGGTGTCGTGATGTAATCTATCCTTGCGACTGCGTTTCTCACGTATTGATATTGGCCTGTCCGTGTGCCGTTTAAGCTCATTTACGGTCTGTTCTATCCAAGTAGGCTGGTCAATGTCCCAAAGTGTAAAACTCTTTGGACTAGGCGGTGCTACAATGATCCTAGAGCCCTTGCTAAAGGGTTTTGTTTGTATGTTAGCAACACGTAGCCTGTCATCTGGACGATCTATTATAGGTCTCGTGTCGTGTGTTGCGTTCCTTATTATGCGGAAGAATCTCTTGTTAGGATAGTTTCCAAAGTAACCATTGTCGATGTAGTAGTAATTGTTGCCCTGTTGTTCTGCGTGCTTGACCGCACGAATCATGCCAGCACCCCATAACACAAAGTCGTTGGGTTTGTCTTTCGCCTCTTGCCAACTGATTATTTGACCGTTACACCCTCGGGCAAAGTTGTTGATGAAACTTCCCATGTTGTCCTTGGCAGGGAAATCTCGAAACTTACGTTCAATACAGAGTATATCAGTGTTCGTCATCTAGTAGGTCAATGCGTTGTTGGCAGTATTCAGTGAACAGTCTCTCCTGATGCCAATCATTGGCCATACCAGTGTCAGCAAACTCGTGGAAACAGGGAGTGCCTAGTGTGTAATGTACCAGTTTGGCATCAGGATTGTCATCATACTCCTCTGCCAACCAGTTCCATTCCTTGGGAAGTTCTGCCACACGCTCGTCTCTCGTCCATTCAAATCTATGTAGGTGCGAACCCGTTGCCTCTTGTATGTATTCTGGTGTTAATTTCCTACAGGGCATGGTCATACAGTTGAACAACATCACACTGGACCAATTCTTGCGTGGATAGTCCTCATTCTTGGCACCCAAATATTTTACGGGCATCTTGGTCTTGTAGTCATGCTTGACCACAGCGACATCAAATGCTCCCAACTCCTCGCTCATTCGCCAGAGCTTGGCTATGTCGTCCTTGACTATCATGTCTCCGTCGATGAATATGGCACGTCCCTGGAATCCCGCCATGTATGGCACTAGGAATCTCGAATATATGAAATGATTTGATCCGTCTGTGTGCGTTTCCTTATATCCAGACAACAGATTAAGTGCCAACGGGTGTATGCTCACCGGTTGTGTGGCATGCCTAATTATGGAATTGACGCATGTGTGGAATGCTATCGCTTCGCGTGGATCATATCCTATGAATACTGGTATGGTTTGTACTTTTTCCATGCCCGTATTTATCTACGTATATTATCAGTGATTGAAAAATGCTTCTAGGTGTCCGTCCAACCAACTCAGTTGTAGGTCTTGTTGGCGTAGGTGTCCCCATTTATTGATGCTGGACACTGCCGATTCGGGTAATAGTGTAGTTTCTGCTAGATCGTACCACGTGGTCCTTGGATCCATTGGCTCGGTCTTGCTCTTGTACACCACACACTTGATCCAGGGATCGTTTATCCTCTTCCAGAAGTGTGCGTCACGGCAGTCCCACCCGTTGATCGCCAGCATGTGTATCAGATTCACTAGAGTGTAGTGATGATATACTCCGCTGTCCTGCGTGAATATCTGTTGATTGTGCTTGATGTTCGTTGTCTGCTTGACCTGTAGGCACAGCATGCCGTTATCTCTGGTCAGGTGCCACCAATGTTTTAAGGTGTTGATAGGATCCAGTGCGTATTGGAAACTGTCATGGCACCATATGATATCGAACTGCCCGTCCTTCAACTTGCTGTCCTCGAAGTCCGCCTTGACTGCCGTTATGTTCTTGTGTTCGAAGTCAATGGAAGGTTGGATGTCTACTGCTGTCACCTTGATGTCCAATGGTATGTGCCTTCCCGAGTCATCCTCGACCTCACGTGTGGCCCACCATTCGCTGTCCATGCCCTCGCCAGCACCCATGTCGCACACCGTTGATATGCTCTCCATGAAGTCACCGAACTCCTCGAGGTGATCCAACACCAATCTCGAGTGCTTGTGGCTTTCTTGTGCTGTGGTTGACGACATTAGACCTGTATGTCTTCCATGCCAGCGGCACGTAACCTAACTATGTGTCCCAGCATGAAGTTCTTGCTTTCAAATCCCTTCATGATGCCAAGCCATTGGTTGCGTAGCAGTGCGACGTCATTGATCAATGTCTCATATTCAATGACCTCGTCCTCGCCGTCGACATATTTCTCCGCATCACGGCTTGTCAATGCCCGTTGGTATGCTTCTAGATATTTCTGGAAGTGTTTGCGCCTTATCTTGCGTAACTGGATGTTTAAGTGATTCAGGACTGCTTCTATCTCTTGTAGTTGATTGAAGCGATGTTCTGTTAGTCCAGGCAGATCAGATATGTTCTTTTCAACATATCCGTGAATGCTACATTCTTTCTTAGCCTTTTCTAACTCATTGCGATAATACATCAAAAAGTCTGGTAAGTTTGCTAAATTCTCAGTGACCTTGTTATACCACATTAGTAGTCCTCGTCATCTTCCTTCCAGTATTCCTCGTCCTCTTCCTCATCACCCCACTCGTCGAGGCCATCGTCCTCTGCCTCTTCTGGGTGTAATATGTCGAAGTCCACTAGTGCTGACTTGATGTCCGGGTCACTGATGAAGCCGCTTTCCTTGATCTGCTCACTAGAGTATCCTAGATTGTCTACCAGGCAGTTAATTACGTCAACTGCGGCCTCTCCGGGATTCTTTAACTCATCCTTTATGGTAGTCCAAACCTCAAATGCGGTGTTAAGTTCTGACATTTATTCCTGTTCCTCGATTTCTATTTCATGGGCATCACCATGACCGTCGACGAACATCTCCTGTTCAACGGCCTTGTCCTCCATGTCTTCTATGTCAGATTTATTTACTGTTTTTGTCTGATTTGCGTAGGCTACCATCAATTTATCAAGGCAACCGTCCTCATTGTTCTCCCACGCCTTACGGAACTGCTTGATAGCATTGTCATCGTCCGCGGCACCAAAGCGTAGCCTGTTGCCGTCCTTCTCTAGCAGTCCCGCTTTCTCTGCCAAGTCAACTAGTCCTGAGTAAGGATTCATTCCAGTCTCATATGGAATCTTGACCTGGACTGATTCAAATGGTTTAGCATATCTGGTCTTCATGACCTTACATGCCGCTCTGATACCTTTAACTTCGGATATCTTATTACCATCCTCGTCCTCTTTGAGCTTGAGTTTCTTCATTGCTACTACAATTGATGAAGCGTAGATAAAGCCTTGTCCGCCTGATATCTTATCGTCCGGATCAAACATGTCCTGACTTGCGTAAGTATGGTTAGTTGCTACAAGTCCTACGTTAGCACTGCCAAACATGTTAACGCAGTTACGTACGAGTGCCGTCAGTGCCTTGGGCTTACGACCCATGTCACCTTTAAGGTCACCCTTTTGGAACTGATCAACATCTGTAGGAGTTAGCAACATGCCAAGTGAGTCAATGACAAATAGAACCTTGGGACGATCTTCCTCATTCATGGCACGATACTCTCCCATGAAGTCATTAACAGTCTTCGCTACGTCATCAATCATGGCCATGTTGAGTTTTAGTAGTTTTTCCTCTGACGTGTCAACGTTCAGTGCCTTTAACCAGTCCTCATCAAGTGCGTTCTCACTATCAATAAGAACCACGAAGATTCCCTGATCCTGTGCGGCCTTGACTATGTTGCCCGAGCAGATGTATGACTTGCCCGCACCCGACTCGCCGGCGAACACCGTGACCTTGCCTAATGGAATGCCCTTATGGAAGTCTCCCGAGATTAAATAGTTGAGGGCATAGTTGCCCGTTGATACCCAATCCGTTGGGTCGTTGAATCCAATGGATAGTCCAGCGATGCTCTTGCTGATGTTCTTCCTAAATTTGCTTACGTCAAATGGTTTGGCCATGATTGTTTTTCCTCTTGATTGGTCAAGGACAGGCTAGCGTAATTGCCGGCCTTTCCATTAGTATATACTATTTTCCTATACTCGAACAAACGATTTTGGAGATCTGGAATATTTGCTATTGCTAGATGCCAGATCGGTTTGATATTTTTATCTTTGCACCATGATAAAAATTCCTCACTAAATGGTATCGTTTCTGTTCTACCCAGGTGCAGACTAAATGCCAGTTCTAACTCTTCATAATTATAATCATCATCATAGTCTAAATTATTGTCATAATTTAACCATTTATCATAATTTTGTCTTCCTAGGTAGGTATATGAAAAACTAAAATTAGTATTATCATTAGTAAACTCAGTCTCATCATACTTCTCATTTCTTATCATGTCATGTCGATCGTCATTGGCGAAATCAATTTTTATGTCTTGTCCTGGAGTTCCTCCTAACAATGTTTCTAATCGGTGTATAGACATGTTGATATCTTCATATATATCTATGTAATCTAATTTTTGTAACAGTGGGGCTAATCTAACATTTCTTATATCGCCAGGATACTGATGATGTAATGATTCTCCCATTTCTTTAGTTATTGGATTGTCTGATGTCCTGAGGGCATCGATGTTTAACACAGCCTCCTGAGATTTTACCCAGTCGCAGTGAGTCTTATTTAAGAAGTCCTGGTCCAGGTAATCATTGATGTCATCGAGTTCTCTAAATTTGTAACCTAGTAGGTTGTTGATAACATCGTTTACTGTCCTGATGTTGTTATCTAGTGTTTCTAGTTCTCGGGTCACCTCATTGATCCATGGTTGGCTAATCAAAAATCTATTGTTATTGCCCGTGTTGATCTTTTCCAGGAACCAAGAAAATAACCTTTCATTTTTTATTATAGAAAATGGTATAACATCTTTAGATGACTCAAATTTTAAGAAAAAGTCCATTTATTGTCTGCGTTAAAACTTTTAAGTAGTTATGGGGCGATGTCGCCACCGCCCGATAATCTATTAAGATGCTTTCTGTCTTGAACGGATCATGGCGAGGATGTCCTCTGCCTTGGATCCACCCGCAGGTGCCGCCTCAGTTGCCGGTGCTGGTTCTGCCGGAGCAGGAGCCGCCTCGGCCACTGGTGTTGGTGCTGGTTCAGGAGCAGGTGCTGGTGCCGCCGTTGCCGTTGGAGCCGGTGCTGTTTCCTGTACTGGAGGTGCCACGGTGGCATCACTAGTGCCTCCGGTCTGGGGAGCCATCATGCCCGCTGGTCTGTAATAAGCACCCCAACGGTCCATGTCATATGGTCTGCCGTCAACGGATGCCTCAAACATCTCCTTCATGACCTTGAGCTCTTGCTCACTTGGTCGCTTGGGCATGAAATCCTGTAGGTTGTACAGTCCGTGCTGGTCAAGTGCCGCTTGCTCTGCCTCTGTTAAGGCAGTCTCCTTGCGAGCCCATGTTGACGTTGTGTAGTCAGCATAGCCACCCTTGGATGTCTTGACGATACGGAAGTCTAACCCATTTGAATAATCTGTTGGTAGGTTCTCCATCTCTGGATCCATTAATGCCGTCTTGATGATGTTGAAGATCTGTGATCCCATGATGAAACGTCTGATCGGATTGGCCGGAGTGGTGTCATCTGCTAATGCGTTCTCTCTAACGAAACCCTGGAATAGGTATGAACGTTTCTTCCAATACTTGCGACCCATCTCTTCCAATGATGAGTCCTTGAACCATGTTCTAACTTCTGCTAGGATTGGACATGATTCACCCCACATCTCTACGCATGGTACCTGTACTAACTGTTGTTTGTTGTCCATCTCACCTTTAATACCATTGAATGGTAAGCGGATCATGTTGCGTTCAACCCAAAAGAACGAGTTGTTTGGATCAGCATCAGGTAGGAATCTAATCGTTGATTGCGACCCTTCGTTGATGTTCCAGTGTGGATAGATAGCGTTGTCGCCACCTTGTGATCGACGGTTGTTGCCAGTGTTGGCTTCTGCCGCCTGTAGTTTTGCTCTAATGTCTGCTAAACTTGCCATAATGTATTTCTCCTTTATGTGCCATAATGTTTTGCCTTAATGTGTGTATTATCATACAACGTTAACATTATATGATACTTTATTTAGTATTACAACGATAATATTGGTGTATTTTACCATTTCAGCCACAAAAAAAGCGTACAACCTAAATTGTACGCTTGGGTTACTAGCCTGTCAAGTATTATAAGCCAGATAGGTGTTTGATTCTATCCAATTCACTTTCCTTAACTTGGTAGGTCTTACCGCCTACTTCAAATTCTTTCTTGCCTTGTTGTTTTGCCTGTGCTAGAGCCTGTGTGAATTCGTTGCCCTCATCGAAGTCTTCTTCGTTGAGTCCGCAAGCCTTCATAAATCTTTCCTTGTCAAAGCGTGGATTCATTGCCTTAAACTTGTCGCAATAGTCCTTTGCCAGTTCCTTACGCTTGTCTGAGTCCGGGTTTGCCTTTAATAAGTCAGCCACCATCTGGAAGTCCTTGCGAGTAGGACCTTCAGATACTTTCTTTTTCATTTTTTCTGGTGGAGTATTAAATGATGTTGATTGACGTACACCGTACTCATCATAGTCATCTGAGCTAAATGGTTCTACTTCATCTTCTTCACCTTCTGCCGCTAATACGCCTGCGACGTCTTTCATTTTCTTAATGTATGTTGGTTGATCTGGGTCCATTCTTAAGTCCTTGTTTTTAACTTCTTGCCAATCTGACTTTTTGCTTTGATACTTTTTCTCAAACTCTTCGTCTGATAGTTCTTCCATATCTAATGCCAAGCCTTTCATTTTGCCTTCTTCCAGATCATCAACATCAACATACTTGCCTTCGCCATCACAGTCTGGGCAATCATGTTTTTTATGTTCTTCATCGCGATATTCACCTGCGCCACGACAAGTTGGGCATTCATATTCTTTGTCTTCCATAGCAGGAACATCAACATCACGTTCAGCCCATTCTGCGTCCACATCTTCCTGGGCCGCTTGTAATGCTTCGTCGTGTAACTCACCACCTGGCTGTACCATCTGTGTACACCATTCGTCTGTCAGTTTGTTGTTGCCGTCACCATGACACCAACCCTGTAACGATTTGGGATCTACGAACGCACGATTCTGCTCATGGTCAACGACCACTGTGTAGCGTACACCACCGTAACCTGGCTCGCCATCGTCACCTGCGTATTCCCATTCCATCTCACCTTCCCATGAGTCAGGATCAAAGCCCTCACCTAGGTCTAATTGGGTCGTTTCATCAGCCCAACTACTGAATTCTTGTATTTCTTTCATAACAGAGTCCCTCGCCTCTAGTTTGTTAAGCACTGGAATCGCCTGTTCAATTCTAGTGTCTAATAATGTTTGTGTGAACATCTCTCTGATCTTGTCAGTGGTTTCACTGTGTTCTTGTTCCTGTTGAGGACTAAATGCGTCTAGTTCCTCTCTATATCCACGACGTCCGATCATCTTCTTGACTTTCTTTTTCAAGTTAGCCAAGTGTCTGATACCAGTCTCAACCATTAGATCAGCACCTGCGTCTGTCCACTCTTTACCTCGAGCTGAACGTAAGAACTGTTCTAATACTTTGATGTCATCAACCATCTCTGAGATGTAAGCACCAAACTCATCATATGGTAAACCGCCCTCTGAACAGTGTCTTGCCATGGCACGACCTGCGTATAACTTAGTGAAGGGCAACTTAAATCTCTCTCCCTCTGCTGTCTCAACATAAAGTTTCGCCACGTTTCTATAACGGGCATCGCCTTGTTCTTCATCGATTGGCTTAGAGTGAACGATCTTAAGTTTTGCTTCTTTGGTTGGTCTCGTGTATGATGTGTTCTTGTAGCCGTAGTATTTAGATTCAGTGACTGCGGCCATGGACTTCATTGCATGTTTTAATTTGTTCATGTGTTTGAGTTCAAATCCCATCATGTTCCTGCGGCTAAAGTGTCTTAGTTGATACAAGAAATCGTACCAATTAGCCTTGTCATTCATCTCCATGGAACGCCCTAACCTATCACCGTAGAACACTTCCAATGTTCCCTCAGGTGTTATGGTTATGACTACCGTTCCATAGTTAGTGTCGCCTACTTTATAATCAAATGTGAATAGGTCTGCCTCTTTGGCATCACCTGTTTCTTTGCCTTTGGCATCGCGAGTCATGACATCAAAGTTTTTGACTGCCAATAAATCGTATAAATTCTGTCTAATTTGGTCTGTGGATATCATATTACGAGTATTTATCTAAACTAAAACATTATGAATGGCAACGGTTCAACGTCAACATCTGTGTGATCTGTCATGTTCTCGCCCAGATCCTTGTGGTACTGCTGTATCTGTTGCATCATTCTCACTGCCAATACTGTAGACATCACTAAGTCATCGTGCTCTCCCAACTTGGCTTGGTAACTGGTTCCGGAGGCAACGAACTGCTTGAGCTCGCTGATCAGGGCCTTGCTCTGTATCTTGAGCCTGCCTGACTCTATCAGTGTCTTCATCTTGGCACAGGCCGCTATCTTGGTCTTGTTCGTGGTATTGAATCCCTTGCGGAAACGCCTTCCCTGTCCCGCTTTCTTGTCCTCTGACAGGAACAGTCCCTTGATGTTCTCCTCACCGTAGTCCGCTATCGATATCAGTGCGGCCTCGCCGATGGTGTTGTTCTCAACGGAGAAGTAGACATTGTTTGAGTCGACTCCCCTGTCAGCCAAGTGCTTGATTATGTCCGAGAACACCCTGGTCTGTTCAGGTATGGGAGTCTTGTTGTGTTTCCACTCTGCTAACTGCGTCATGGTAGTAGCATCAAACACTTCCATTGCGGCATAGTCTCCTCCCGTTCCTAGGCTTGGGTCCCAGGCCACGGTGTATATGTGATCGGGAACCACAGTGCCGTACCAACGAACCTGACCAGTCCTATCCGTGGGCTCTATGCCCACCATATCCATTAAGTATATGGGGTTGATCAATGTCTCGTCCACGTTGATGAACTCGCACTCCATCTCACGGCGGAAACGTTCCTCGCCCAGTTTGGCACGTTCCTCGTCTGCCCACTTGTCGTCCCTGTCCGGATGTTCCTTCCAGTAACTCCTATAGGCCCTGAAGCCGTTTATTCCCAGTTCTGTCGTATTGCCGTTGACGTCTTCTGTCTTGTTCGCACCCTTCCATAACAGTGCGAACTGATCCTCATCACTGCTGGGTGTGGATGTTATTATGGCCTTACCACCCGTTGCCAGTGTGGGTGATATCGAGGTCCAGAACTCCTTGGCTATGGTAGGTCTCACGAAAGCGAACTCGTCACAGTATAGCAACGAAATGGACATACCTCGACCAGTGTTCTCAGTTGTGGTCGCCGAGACTATACGGCTTCCGTTGTCAAACTCTATGCTACCCTTGTTGTAACTGACGGCGCCTGCCCTGATGTGATCAGGACATTCCTCATAGGCATAACGTATGCGTTGCATGATCTCTTGTGCTCCGGAGAACTTGTGTGCGGCGATTAAGATAGTCGAATCAGGAACGAACATGGCATACCATAACAAGTAACCCGCGGCTGATGTTGACTTACCCGTCTGCCTAGGCATCATTGATATTGAATAGCGATAGTTGTGATATGTGTCTATCAAGCGTTCTTGGTATTCATAGGGATCATACTTGATACCACCACGGGTAGGGTGCTGTATGTGAAAGAAGTTTTCCATAAAGAATCTTGCACCCGTTTTAGGATCAGCACACTTTTTAAACTCTTCTATCTGCTCAATGGTATAGCTCATCTTTTTATGAGCTTTTTTGATCAGTACTCCGTCTAATGATTTTTGTGCCATTACTTACCTTTGGGCATTGGGTTCTCACCTGTTAAGTGAGGTTGTGAAAACCACAACTGGAACCACTCTTTATCACCTGGTCTAATATTATGTTTGCGTTGATAGGCCGCTTTTTCAGATGCTGTATGAGATATGTTTTCTCCCATATCAGGTGTGTCTTTAACGCCTGCTAGTCTTTTTAAGTCTTTGATGTCCATACACTTATTTAACTGCGAGTGTGGCCTTTTTCTTTGCTAGTATACAGTTATATGTGTCTTGTGTTGTTTTACCTGTTTCGTTGTGTGTGATGGGTATCTGTGCGTTGCGATACCATTCTATGTCAAAGCCTGCTCTCAGAATGAGGCTTTGTAACATAACCTCGTTTATCACAGAATAATGCGTGTCCCAATTTTCGTATTGTCGGGCATTCATAGGAGCCGGCATTTCAACATATAACAAACCGCCTTTTTTAAGCAATCTATTATATTCCATAAGAGCAATTATAGGAAATACTGAATGTTCTAGTGAATGCCTACAGAAGATGAAGTCATACTTGTTGTCATCATCTTTAATGAAGTTGATATCACCCTTAATAATTTTGTGTTTCTTCTTCTCACAGGCTTCAATGTCACCTGCGGTCCATGTGACTCCGGTCAGGTTCTTGTAGCCCAATGACTTCATCTCGTCCATGAAGTAACCCACGCCACAGCCCACGTCTAGTATCTTAGCTGTCTTTTTGAGTTTTAAGGGTTTGATAAATTGTTCAACTACCTGTCCTACGACTGTCTGGAGTTCAGGAACTTCTCCCTCGTCCTTCATAGTATTGAGACAGAAGTCGTAGTATAACTTTAGTTTTGCTGGGTCAAACATTGTTTTCTTTCCGTGTCTAGTTGTTTGACTTACTTATACTGCTTTTTCAGTGTATTCGGATTTTTCCCATCCAAGAAGATATCTGGCCTTCCAGTCGTTCTGTGCGAAACCTTTAAGGGGTAGCCAGTGTTCTCTCATTGACCATATACGGTCGGCGGCATACTCCCAATCCATCTGTTCTATCATAGATTCAAACTCGTACAACTTTGATTCAAATTGATCAAAGTCGTTAAAGTCTAGTTCAACGTGTAATACCTCAAAGACTTCTCCATCATCAGTGACTCCGTCCAAGTCAAAGTCCCACCCCCACTGCTGTCTAGTGCGTAACAGTAAGTCTGCCTGTGGTATCCTCTTTTTGATTTCCTTCAACTGCTCACGTGCTCCGTCCTGGAAGTTACATCGATGTAATAGCATAGCATGATCCAATATGAAATTAGGATGATCTACCTTCAACCATGTCTGTTGCCAACAACAATGGTTTAGTATGGGGTCAGTGATGGGATGGCGTTCCATATCGTAGTATCTGCGTTCTGCCATGCAGAGTTCAAAGCCGTCCTTGTCGTAGTATTGAAAGTCTTTGGCATAGGGTGTAAACACCAATGGTGTTGAACATTTTGGATCTTGGACTAAAGGAACATTTATCCTGGTAAACATACTATTAGTTATCTATCAATATTAGGTTAAATGTAGATGAACAGTCGTTGCCTGCTGAACTAGTAAAGCCTCTTACTTCAAGATCAGTTTTTTCTGTGAACTGTAGGGGGACTTTATAGTCTTTGGCAAACTGCTGTCCTGCTGATATGATAATGTCTTTGGCATTAAATGCAGTGTCACCGTCAAATGGTCTTGCCATAAAGAATGCTGTGGTGTCTGCGTTCTGTCCACCAGCACCTACTATCCACTGTGTTAGGTAAGCAGTCTTACCTGCTGGTACTGTGTAGACACACATAAATGTCTGTCCCAGACTGGCACCACCACCCGTGCCAACTTTCTGTATCTGTGCCAATAGTGTTCCGCCACCG
>Ga0255753_1005436_pt1 | contig 12213 bp, 6 predicted proteins | sample 041ome_10_FD_179953 | JGI IMG/M metagenome (GOLD analysis project Ga0255753, IMG submission 179953) | Coastal salt marsh microbial communities from the Groves Creek Marsh, Skidaway Island, Georgia - 041412US metaG (version 2) | ecosystem: Environmental > Aquatic > Marine > Intertidal zone > Salt...
TTGGAGGCTACTTTTATTCGGGTTAAGCCGTTGCGATTAGCATAGTCAGGCGCAGTATTAAATTGCATAGATGACTGCCAGTTGCCGTCCCTTATAAATGCAACATTTGAACCACCCCAATACGAAGCATCTGTGTCATCTCTAAAGCGGCTTGACAGCTTTATACTGTCAACTGTATTTACAGTTCCTCTAAGCTCAACACTGTAGTCCGCATTGCCCTCTACATTAAAGTCGCCCGTAAGTGTAGTAGTTCCCTCAACACTTAGCCCATCAGCCGTGACTGTGCCAAACACATTAATTCCTGTGCTGGTGGTGGCTAGTTTTTCGGCATTATCAAAGAATATTCGAACACTACTATCGTCGTTTGCAATAATAGAATTTTCTCCAGACTTACCGCGTATAAATACAGTTCCACCATCGGTGTCTTGAATAACCATATTTCCCGTTGATGTGCTGATATATGATGTATTTGCCCCATCGTGATAAATCTCTAAATCAGAGCCAGCACCAAAGATAGCTTTGTCGTTGTCCCCGAATGACAGGTCGCCCGTCATTGTGTCGCCTGATGTAGATACAAACCCAGTGCCAGAAACATAAGCAGCAACCCAGGAAGAGCCACTGTACACTTTCATTACGTCATCAGTTGTATTGAAGTAAAGAGCACCAGCTACTAAAGCATCGCCATCATTATCAAGGGTAGGATCAGAAGCCTTTTCTCCAAGATACTTGTCGTCAAAGTTATCAAAGGCTGCAAGCGCACTATCACGCGCAGCTTCAGCAGCAGTTTGAGCAGAAGATGCACTGCTTGCAGATGTGGCTGCGTTAGACTCAGATGTAGCTGCGTTAGATGCAGACGTTGCAGCAGCAGAAGCAGAGCTTGCCGCATTAGTCTCAGAAGTTGCAGCATTAGTTTCGCTTGTTGCTGCGTTAGAAGCACTTGTTGCAGCTTCAGATGCTTTTGTTGTAGCGGTAGATGCGCTTGTAGATGCACTTGAAGCAGAGGAAGCGGCATTAGATTCAGATGTGGCAGCATTAGTCTCTGAGGTGGCAGCATTGCTTTCTGATGTAGCCGCAGCAGTGGCAGAGCCCGAGGCATTTGTAGCTGATGTTGCAGCATTAGTCTCTGATGTAGAAGCATTAGACTCAGATGTAGCCGCATTAGATGCAGATGTAGCGGCATTAGTCTCGCTGGTAGCCGCATTGGTGGCAGAGTTTGCCGCATTAGTTTCACTAGTCGCCGCATTGGTAGCACTAGTAGATGCCTCAGATGCTTTGGTTGTGGCAGTAGAAGCAGAAGAAGAAGCAGAAGAAGCCGAAGTTGCCGCATTAGTAGCTGATGTGCCCGCATTAGCCTCTGAGGTGGCCGCAGAAGAGGCCGAGGACGCAGCAGCAGTCTCACTACTAGCCGCATTAGATGCGCTTGTAGCGGCTTCTGAGGCGTTTGTAGAGGCATTTTGAATATCAGTGAGGTTATCAACTACATCTTGAATGTTGCTTTCGTTTCCAGCAACAGTGGTTACATCAGCAGATATGCCAGCAACTGTAGTTACATCGGAAGAAATGCCAGCAACAGTTGTTACATTGCCTGAAATGCCTGCAACAGTACTAATATCTGCTTTGATTTGTGCTACTGTATTGGTGTCGGCAATAGTTGGCCCCACTTCCACAGCACCAGTAGTCGCATTAAACGCAAGGACTGTACCTTTTCTTACGTCTTTGCTCGCCAGGGTAAGGCTCAAGGTGGTGTCAGAGTCAGACAACCGCAGTCCGCGATTAGCCAAATCCTCCAGATCGGCAATCATTGCAATAACTTTATCAAGCTCTACGTTAAGAGATGCAACCTGGAAGGGGCCAGAGGTAGGAAAGTCAGTCACACGCTCCAAAGGAATAGAGCGAGTTAAAACAATAACGTCTCCAACAGTGGCTCCAGTAACCAGCACTAATGTGCCAGTTGTCCCGTCACCACCGCTAACAGTGTAATCAGTTTCAAGTTCTTTTAATACATCGTTGATGTAAAGATTTATGTCTGTATCGTCAAAAAACTCAAACGGGATTGTAAAGACCGTCTGGCCTTGGGTTGCCACATACGAAATACGAGGGCTGTTATCTGCAATTACAATAGTCATGGGGCAATCCTAACAAAATTCATAAATTTATTCCATATAAAGTTCTTTGAAGTCCTCTTTCATACCGAGAACGGCTAAAAGCGGAAGAGTTGGAGTAGAATAGTACAAACGACTTTTACCTTCTTTTTCATTTCCAGAAAGTAAATCATTTGTTGCAAGCACCCAGTCTCGCATCATACCAGGGCCAGCTCCTGCTGGCTCAAACAAAGCATCGCCTTGAGTCGGGCTATACTTGCCTTTAAGATACTCATTATCTTTATCAATAGCCCCCATGCCTATTGCGCCATGTAGTCCCATGTAAAATAAATCTGAGTAAACACCAAAAACACCAGAGTGATCTGCAACACGCATCATTAACTCTGAATTGCTTTTGCTTTCAAACCACCAGTCTGGTTTCTTTAATTGCAAAGAAAGATAAGACATGGCAAACAAAGCCATTGCGCCCTGCAACCTATACTGGCGAGATGGATCAAATACTTGAGATGTAATTCTATTTGTTGCAGCAAGAGTAAAGTTCATAAACTGAAACGGAAATGAAAGCACACCAGACTCTAATCGTGCCATTGGTACAGTTGCGCTAGAAGCACGTGGGTCTGGCTTCAACTTACCAAATGTAAGTTTTTGCATCCACGGATACCACTTAACATAAGTTAAACCATCTACAATAAGAGGCTTATCATAAGATGTAGCGTGCATAACAGTATTTGCTACACCGCTATTCATCGCAGTGTCCCAGGTTAAGATTAAATCTCGGTCAAGCTGTGTTTCCCTAGGCCACTTGTCTTTGTTTGCATAATAAAATTTACCGCTAGGATCAACTTCCCAAGCGCCCTCAAGGTTAGCAATACGTTTTGCTGTCTGCTCATCAATACCATAGCGCGCAAGGTACTCAATATCTGTTGCCTTTGCTGTATTGTTTGCAACATCACGAGACATACGAATAAGTTCAGACTGCCTAAACACAGCATCTACAATCTTAGCGTAACGAGTAACCATACCAAGGTTGTTACCAACAAGAGGAATGTTATAAAATGCGTTTGTAATTGGATTAAAAATTCTTTCGACAGCGTTTGGTTGTATACCTCGAATAGAATCACCAATAAAACGGTCTTGCATAAGACCCTGAAGCAATCCAGTTTGATCGACAGTTGCGTCAATATCTGAAGCAGCCTTCATAAAAACAGCTCTAACATCTTTGTCAATCAAAGGAAGAAGCGTATTTTTAAAACCGCGCTCAAATACAAGCATAGCTGTGTCTGTAATGCTAGAAAGACCAGCAGAGTGAAGGTAAGTAAGACCAGCAGTTTCTTTAATAGCACGAGCAATTTGATTGTCCAGACGATCGGGGTCGCGTATATGCTGCCCCATCACACGCTCGTAGTCACCAAGAAACGCAGCTCTTACTTTAGCAATTTTTTTCTCGTCAACATTAGCTGCGCGCATATCAGATTCAATTCGATTGAGTATTGAGTCAATCTTTTCATCACCAAAGTTTCGTTGCCATTCAATCCTACGTCCCATTTTTTGAGCGTATGTATAGAAAACAGCTTCACTTTTAATAATAAAGTCCTTTACCTCATGCTCTGGAATATCAAGAACGCGATGCCTTAAATGTTTGCCACCAGTAGCGGCAGTCGAAGTAGACATTAAATCGTCTGGGTTTTCTTCCAAAATATTTGCAAGCATCTGTTCGGCGCGTTTACGAGCGTTAAAGTCTGGGCCTTTTGCTGTCCAAACATCGTTAGTTGCATCCCAAATAAAAGACTCGCCAAGTAAATGTTTTTCAAATATGTCAGTTAATTTTTCTCTTGCCTCTGGGTTTGTAGACAAAAGTTTTTTATCGTAATAAATAGGAAACACATAATCACTGCGAGAGCCAGCATAATACTTTTTATATCCTTGATAGTATTTTATATCTCGCTCTAGCTCTTCGACGTAACTAGCAAGGCGATTAATTTCATCAACCTGTGTAGTGGCAGAAAGGTCAAATTCTTGTTGACGCATACGAGCAGCCTCAAGATCTAGCTCGGCCTTTGCAAGAAAGTTATCAATGTTTCTTACATTGCGAAGCAATCCAACATCCTGACTGCTTTGTAAAAAATCATCATACCAAGTTCTAATAAACTCAAATGTTTTCTTTTCTGCGTCAGTAGCAGTTGCATAAAGTTTTTCGCGCGCACGAGGGTCACTGGCCTCAATAAAACGATCAACAGTAACTTCAAACCATTCGTTAAAGTTACCCTTCATCCCAACCATTGTTGTCGGATCGTCCAGGTTCAAACCAGAAAATTGCTGTGTCGATGCTCTACCCTTTTTTTCTTTTGTCCATTCACGCCGAGCCGACTCAATAAGGGTTCGCGCTCTAACTGTATAAACGGGAATACGTTGGCGTATAGACTGCGTACCTTTGCCAGCAATATTGCGTTCCATAGCCATAGCAGCATTACCTTCCATCAACTGATAAGAACGCTTTACCCAGTTCGGAACATCTGGATCAAGAATAATAGTTTTACCAGGGGTAGGAATTAAACGATTCCAAATGCTATTAGTAAAAGGCGTTTCTTTCAAACCATAACCAGAGTATGTTCTGTCCAAAGCTTCTTGATTAATTCTATTTGTGTAAAGAGCTTTGCTTTCGCCAGGTTTTCTAAAATCAGTTTTCTTTAATGCTTCGACATGAATAAGAAAATCACCGTATTCCTTTGGGCTATTAAAGGAGGCTTCTGGAAGCGGCAGAACTCCTTTAGGTGTACCAGCTGTGTTTGTCCAAGCCTTTACATTAAAAGCAGACTCTAATTCAGTCTCATCAATAGTAATTTTTTTCTTGGTAGACTTAACTATTGTTCCAGAATTTTCTGTGCGAACAACTTGAATACCATCAATTTCATCGCCTATTTCCCCGCGAGCTAAATCACGAAGCTTGCCCGCAGACTTTGAGTAAGCGCCACCAACACTTCGCGCAGCACTGGGCACTGAACCTAACAATGTGCTAAAAGCTGTAGTGGTAAGAAGGTTGAAGGCGGTTTCTTGCTCGGTGTTAACTGGATCAAATGGAGCGCGAACACCTTCAGCAACTACGCCAGCAGCAAGGCCACCCTTTGCACTGGCAATAGCAGCCTGTCTAATTCCCATTCCACCCTTTGCAATCATTCCAAGCTGACCGACAACAGGTAGAGCAAAAGCTAAGTTAAGCGGATCAACAAAACCAGCAAGCAATGCGCCAGAAAAAAAATCAGACTCAGAAAGAACATCTCTGCGCTGCCTGTTTTTATCAAGTGACTGTTTAATAAAATTTAAATGACCAGGGTTTTTAGCACGAATTAATTCATCCTCAAATCCTTCATAGCCTTGTATATCTGCTAACGGATTAAAGTCGGGAATTTTTTCTGCATTACCAAACAAAATACTTTCTTGAGTTGCAGCAATAACTGGAGAATACTGATACCCAAACGCAGCACTAAAACTTTCACCAAACGTAGGGTCACGCTTTAAGTTTACGGAATCTTGCGCAAAGTTTTTAATATAGTTTTCTCTCACCTATTTACTCCGATTCAGGATTGAAAAATTTTGTAACAGAAGATTTCATTTGAGCGCTTGACCCATAAGCAGGAACATCAAATTGCGGCAATCCAAATTTAGAAGGCAATGCACCAATAGTGTTTCGAAGAATTTCTTGAGCAGTTGTAACTGGAACGCCAGCAAGACCAACAAAGCTACGCATAAAGCTTTCAAGCTCATCTGTTCCGCCTGTATAACGAGACGCATACTCATTATCTTTTGCCGACTGAACCTTAATTAAATTTTTAAACCGATTGGAGTCAATAGTTGCAGGTTGACCTTTGCCATCCGTTACATAGTTACGAGTTTTTTTGTCTAAAATATAATAAACAGTTCGGTCATTATCTGTTAAAGCATTGTTTGTAACAAGTGTAACATCTTTATAAGTTAAATCTTTAGAATTAGTAAGAGACAAAACTTTATCTATATGGTCATTAAACGGAGTGTTCACACCAATGGCCTCGTAAGAAGCACTATAGAGTGGGGTTACATTTCTGTCTCCTTTAAATGACTCAAGTGCAAATGTAAAAAAGTTTCCCCGATGATCTTTTTCTTGCGTAAGTTCTGGAAACCTAACCTCTGGAGTGTATTGGCTAACACCTTCCATATAGCTAGATTCTACATATGTAACATTAATATGCTCTTCAAACTTAGTAATAGCATCGCCAACACTTTCTTGCGTCATTAAAAGATCAATAAAGTAACTTTTGTTTTCTCTTTTAATTTCGTCTGGAATCTTTTTCAAACCAGACTGGTCTGCTAAAACTTTGTCCGCAGATTCAAAAATATCTTTTCCTCTAAATTCTTCATCCAGTCTAGCGTTAACCATATCGGCAGCAGCTTGCGGATTAGAAAAAACATTCATTGCTCGCTCAAAAGAACTTGGCCCAAGTTTAATAGCATCTCGCAAGTATGTAAGGCGACCAACTTCAGATGCGGTCAAGCCCATATCGGTTCGCAATACAGGCTTTCCATTAACAGAACGATCTGTTTCTAAGGCAGCAAGAGCAGTATTAATTATTTGCAAATCTGTTCCTATGCCAGCATCAGGGTCATAACTACGACCATTAAGAACTTGAGAAACCGCAGACTTAAACTCTGGCTCAAGAGAGCCGCCACGCTTCATGTAATCTACTGCTGCAATAGATGCACCAGGACTTCTTAAAATTTGCAATCCAGTTCCGATTGGCTCTCCAGAATCATCAAACGGTGTTTGAGAAAGTAATCTATTCATTTGATCTTTTGTTGAAAAACCATATGCAAGACTACGTTTATCTTCAAGATCTTGCAAAATACTTTTATTAAACTCTGTTTGTTTGGTTGCAAGTTTGCTTAACGAACCAAGAAAAGTTGCTTGAGTAGCATCAGGTAAGCTATTAAATGCCTTAAGAATATCTGGGTTCTTTTCAAGTATGTTTTGCCCGCTTTCACCACCGCGAAGTTCGAGCTCAAGCATTTTAATAACTTCAGGAGGTTGGTTTTGAAAACGATTAAGGACAATGCCCTCAAGCCTTGCACGATTCAAAGCGGTAAGCGTTTCGTTTTGCTTATCTTTGTTAATTACACCAGTAACAAAACTAGAGTTTGTTGTTGTATATATGGCGTCATAAGATTTTTTTGCATCTTCAAATTGCCCAGCCCGATAAGCTGCGCCCATATCAGAGATTTCTTGCCTAGACACACTCTCCCAAAGTGCTTGGGATTGACGTTTTTCTAACTCTTGATTTTTGACAACAATGTCATTTACTATTTCTTTTTTGTAAACAGAAGCAGACTCAATAAAACCAGAAAGAATTTCAGAGCCACCAGATTGCTCAATTAACTTTGCTCGCTTTTCAATCCAGGCATCAAAGTTAGTTTCAAAAGCAACAGGGTCGTTTTTGTTTAATTCGCGTATTTGTTGTGCTGCATCTACTTGGTCTTGTTTTAATGCAACAATATATTTGCGAGTAAGAATTTCATTTGCAGCAGCTTGACCATAACGACCAAGACTGAATGGGAGCTCTTTATACTCTACTTCTCCAGCTTCGTTTCTTACGCGCGCAAGATTAGCATACTCGCGCCCTTCTGTAATTTGAGCCTCTTTTGCCAATTCAAATGCAAATGCACCCGACTCAGAAAACTGCTGTGCTTTTTGAGCGTAAATTTTATCTGTGCCACTAGCAGTCCTGACAACTCCAACAGGACGATTCAAAAAAGATTGTCCACCAACTGTTCTTTTAATTTCTATAGCCATACTAATTTCCTGTAGCTAGAATGCTAGTTGAGTTTTGGGCGCTAGAGGATTATCCAAAACAGATTTATACCCCGTTCCCCCGCCGATTGTGTTTGGTGTTGGTGTTGTTGTTTTGCCACCAGGAGCATTGTACATCATTGCAGCACTTGCAAGCGTGTTAAACATTGTAGCTCTAGCAGCAGATTTATATTGTTTGTTAGCAATTTGTCCTTGGCGAACTGTTTCTTCTGCCTCACGATTAATTCGCACACCCTCTCTACGCTCCTGCTCACGAATACGATCTACATCGCGTCCATAACGACGAGCCTCTTCATTGCGCAATGCTGCAATACTACGATCTGAACGCCCCATAAAAGCTGCGTAGGCATTGTTTGTCCTTTGCAGATCACTGAAAGACATCATTCGATCAACGTGTTGTTGCGCTGCAAGCTCTTCTACATCAAATCGTTGCTTGCGAATTTCCGCCGCCTGTCGTCTGGCTTCAGCCTCTGCTGCTGCCCCCGCTTTTTTTTGAGCGCTTGAAGAAGCACTGCCAAAACCTATTGCTGCTGCTAATGCAAAACCCATTAGAATGTCACCTCAATAACCATGCCGTTAACTTGTAAATCAAACGGGACTGACTGTGTAATTGTAACCGATGGGTCACGCGAATAACCGATTAACCTAAACTCTTTCCTGCCAGTAAAGCGTTCACGATCAAGAGAGAAGTCATCGATAACAGAACGGATAATCATATCCTTGCCATTCACAGCAACAGATAAAGTATCCTGTAAATCAAGAGTAACCATATCAATCTTACGAGGTCCCGCAGTTAGGGGGCCGCCAGATGTTAATGCATCAATAGGCATTGTCTGTAGAATAGGAACAAACTGATAGCCAATATATGCTTGAGTAATTTCTTTCACTGCTGACACATCAATCTCTCCAGAAGCAACAGTAAACTCACCAATATAGTCTGTGCCGCTAACTACCTTCACAACCGCACCATCGCTAAAGTGAGAGCTTAAATCAAATACACCTGCTGTTCCACTAAAACTATCACAGAAGTCCATAGGCATATCTTCACGAAACTCTTCAAGATAATATTTATCTGTGCCATCCCCACTATCCCTAACTGAAATACAAAATACTCGGCGGTCTACAACACAAATGCTATGAAACTTCCCTGGACTATCCCAAAGCATCCAGCCAGCACGACCCTCATCCCGAGCAGAGTAGAACACAGAGAGTGTACTGTCATCATTAATAAGAAAACAGTAGGATTCGGAGCGATCAAAGCCACCTTTAATGCTTGCCGCTTGCACTGGATTGCGCATCAGGTGGGTAGCCGTAACAGACACGTTAGATGTATTGTAAGCTTGCTCGACTTCACTGTAGACATAAGAGCCTAGCATCTTGCCAGAAGCCTGCGTATAAAGCGTTGCACCATCAAAAGACTGTGGGCGCATAAAGGAACAACCAAAAGGCGTCTGACGCTTCACTATGGCTGTTGCAGGGGTAACTGGACGATCGGTAAAGGCTGGAACAAAAGACTCTGAACTAGCAGAGAATACTTGCAGGTCACGGTTTACAACCAAGTGGCGAATCTGAGAGAACTCACCAAAGTTAGAGTTTAAGTCGATTGCGTCATCATCTGCACCAGTGCCTACATCAAAGTTAAAGAAGTTAGCAGAGCGAGAAGCCCAAATGTGTCCAGGTTGTGCAACTGTACCAGCAAACCACAAGCGCCCCTCATGGAACGTTACAGCTCCAGGATAGCCGCGAAGAACAGAGTAAGACTGTTCATACCATTCTGGAGTAGCTGCGCTCGTTGAAACTTCTACAGAACCACCACCGATTGCAGACGAAGTGGCTGTCTGACCAGCACTGTATTCAAAGGTATTCAAATCAATAACACGAGTTACTGTTTTAGTACCCTCTGTATGGTTTGTGTTTAGGCCACCAAGAGAACCAACGCGACTAATTACAAAGCTGTCTCCAACTGACATACCATGAGCAGCCATTGTTACTTGAATATCTACAGCACCAGAAAAAACCTCAATAGAATCTGGAAGCAAGCGCCGCAAAATTGTACCCGTAATATCTACGTTTACTTGCGTGGCACTAACATAAGTAACAATCTCACAAGGCGTACTACCGATTAACAAATATGTCCCAACATGATCGCTGCTAAAGTAAGCAGAACTAGCAGTAACAAGGACACCAGTGCCAGTAGTTGCGGCAGGGGTAAGGGTTACACCAGCTTGCTGAAACGTATAATATGGTTGGGTTGGAGAGCCATCGTTACCATTATCTTCAAACGCAAAATCTTCAGATACAAATACATCCAAGCCAGTCCTGCGAATAACTTTAGGTTGGAAAGATGTGTGACAAATAATCGTAACATCACCAGAAGAGGCAAGCGTAATCTCTTTCAAGATGCTTGTTGTCCAAGGGCAGTCCGTTGAGCCGCTTAATGTAGTTGAGTATGTGGCTGCACCAGTAAGCGGGTTAATGAAAAATATATCCAGTTTGTTATTACTGAAAGCAAAAATATATTCCTCATCATCAGAAAAGATAAAGGGCTCTGCTCTTATCTCAAGCGGATTAGATGGGTTTACTGTATTAGAAAACTCATAGAGACGTTTGGTTCCAGGGCGTTTCTTTGCACCACCCTCGTTAATTAAAACAAAGTTGCGCATCTTTTGTGCGCCAGCTTGATACACCTGTGCATCAAGGCGGGATGTAAAAGAAGGGCTTAACTCTCCATACTGAAAGCTATGAAGCGGAATCTTAATTTTTGCCACTATGAAAGCCTTTCAGTGAGGAACCTCGACGTGGTTAGCTTACGTGTAGTATTCTGTTGGCTATCTAAGCTGCGAGCTTTAGCCATGGCGAGAGCAGCCTTTTGATCCATGATACTAACAAGCGTTTCGTTTCGCGCAATAGAGCCAGCAAACACAGAAGCCATTGTGTACTCTACAGCAATGGTAAAGTAAGAAGGCCAGTCCTCTTCTGGTGCGCGGTAAATGTAATCGGCAACTAACTCATCCTGAGGAGAGACGTTGCAAAAAATCTTATCGCCATAAATTGTATGCTCTACATTCATGTCGTTAATAGTTAAAGCGTTCATCATAAGCATATCAGCAGGAACCTGATAGGCCGCATCGTAACGACCAGTAGGTGCTTCAACCAGACGAGAAAGCTGAGACTGTTCTGTAGCAAAGCGCCAGCGCATACTTGCCAGTGCAGCTTGGGCTACATCTTCATACATATTAACAGCGACCAAAGCTTCTGTGGTCGGGTCGTCAAAAGATGTGATAGGGTCAGCACCAATGAGAATCAGGGCGCGAGAGCAAACGTCGATACCACTATTAGCTACTGTAGATGTCATACTTATCTCCGCTAGGAAAGTGGGGGAAGGTATTACCCCTCCCCCAACAAGACCTAGTTGTTGTCCAGGACTTCGTAGATGCCGTTGTCATCAATGGCAACAGCGCCCATGCTCATGTGAGCAGTAACCAAATGTGCAACTTTCTGTGGCACATAGTTTACTTCAGTCTGAACATCTGAACCTACACCCAGACCAACAGCAGAGCTGTGGTAGGCGAAGTTTTTACCGCCAGCAACAGCAGACGTTGAGAAGATCTTGAAGCCCAAGAATTCTTTCATTGTCATACCACCTGCGAATGGCAGGTTTTGGTCGCCAACATAGTCGCTTGAAGCGAACTCGTTGATGCTGAACAGGTCAGCATAACCAGCTGGAGACATAGCGATGTAGCGGTTGCCATCTTCAGGAATATCGGCAGAGCCCATAACTTCGAAGAGAGACAGCAAATCGCCTTTAACCAAAGCGCCGCCAGTGTCAGCAATCTGAGTTGCGTTTGCACCAGCATCCATAGCAGCAATGATCAGCTCATCAGTTTTGCGACCCAAGGCATAAGCAGCAGATTGAGCAACAGCTTGACGCTCGTCAATGTTGGTTTTCAATTCGTCCAGCTTATCAATATACTCAGGTGCATAGTGATCTGTCAGTGTTGCAGATACGTTGGTGTGAGCGACTTCCATGCCAGTCACATCGCCGTTGCGAGTTTTGGTATTGGCAGCGCCTTTACCGATTTTTTGGAATTTAACAGTTGAGCCTGTAACGCCATTTACTTGGCGGACGGTGTTGCGAAGTTTCGAACCCATACGCTGATAAGCAAGATGAACATCAGATTCAAACTGTGTGATGAAGGCTTGATCAATAGTATTAGCCATTTTCATTCTCCTGTTTGAGATTTGAGTTTACATTATGTCAGGATCGGTTGTCCG
>Ga0255753_1005453_pt1 | contig 12186 bp, 17 predicted proteins | sample 041ome_10_FD_179953 | JGI IMG/M metagenome (GOLD analysis project Ga0255753, IMG submission 179953) | Coastal salt marsh microbial communities from the Groves Creek Marsh, Skidaway Island, Georgia - 041412US metaG (version 2) | ecosystem: Environmental > Aquatic > Marine > Intertidal zone > Salt...
GGTCAAGTGTTTGTATTTTAACTTGGTTAGAACCAACCATTAAGTTTGTATCAATATGTGCCTTTGATAAGAAACCAAAAATGCCCATTGATGTAATTAGCATTAGCAATACAATCGCCACTAAAAAATAAGTCTTCATCAATATTTGTGTTTCTTTCCAATTATTATATAGCCAAGATGCAGTTACTAATTTTGCTACTTCTAATACTGAACCCATAATGACGATTGGCCAAAAAGAACCTGGAAAAATTTGTGCTAAACCAATAACAGAATAAAATGCAGCTATCGATGATAGTGCAATCGCTGTTATAAAAGGCACTAGATAGTTTGTCATCCAAAGAAGTCCTCTAATGAATTAACTTTTTCAACACTCCAACCAATACAGTCGAGTATGATTTTTAATGGATCAACAAATGATTTTTCAAACTGTAATTCATAATCAATACATTCTTCAATATTAAATTCTTTTGGCATTGTATAAGCAAAAGAAATAACATCGGTCTGAAATATGTTTGGTTGTTTTAGATAGATAAACTTAATCTTTTCACCGTTATTAATCTTTTGAAATCTTTTATTCAGTTTCATTTGATCAACCATATGATTAAACACTAACGCACCTCTTACATGAATTGGTGTTCCTTTTGACCAAATCGTTTTAGAGTTAGCATATTCTTTTAGACCATTCATTGACCTTGGGAAAGAAATGTCTTCAACAGGCATTTTTTTGAATTCTTCTTTGAACACAAGTATGTAATCCTGTATTTCACTTTCTTTACCAGATAGAATAATATTTAGTGCTTCTTTAATTTTTCTACGGCAGGCGGCAGGGGTTGAAGATTTAATTGCTTCAAGACCTTGAATCTTCATCTGTGGTTCGGTGAATTGAACGCCTTCTGAATTATAAACATTGAGAATGTATCGTTTCTTTGCTGTCCAAATTGCTTTGTCAGCCAATACTTCTCGTTTCATTACCATCTTTTGTGAATACGCATTAACATATTGTGCAAGTTCCGAATAACTTCTATCAATAAATGGTTGTAATTTATCCTCACAGAATCTATCCATGATCTCGATGGCTTTTTGACTATTAATATCTTTGCCTTCGTATACTTTAGATATAAACCGTTCAAGGTTAAGATACACCGAATCCGTATCTGATGCCAAAACATAATCAACTCCTTGTGTTTGTAATATTTTATTTAAGTATTCGTTCAATTTCTTTTCAATCCAACGAATCGATAATTGACCAGCCATTGTGATGCCTTCTGCTTGTCTTACATCAAAGAATCTGAAGTATTCAGAACCAAGAGCACCATATGCCGAATTTAAACATTCTTTTTTAGTCAACTGTAAGTTTGCATAACGAGAAGCAAGAGCGGCATAATCAGATTTTTCTTCTGGTGTTTTAGCGTTTTCATAGTTTTGTTTTGCTTCTAACATTTTTGTTTTATAGACAGTTCGGTCATTATACATTCTTTCAAGCAACTCTGGTAAAAAACCTTGTCTATCTTTTTTGAAGAATTGTCCATTAGGCGTGACAGCAACATTTTTAACTTTTGATAAATCAATTTCATTTCTTAATAGTTTATCAATGTTTACACCTTTGCTGATGACTTCACGCATCTCTTGTGAATACTGTTCAGGTTCAACAATCGTATCTGGTGAAATGTTATATTGCATCATCAAATGAGGATAAAGTGAATTCAAATCAAACGATGCAACCCAATTAAACATTCCAATTTGTGGGTCTTTTACATATGCGCCTTCATAAGCTGAACTTTTTCGATTACCAGTTCTTGGTGGAATAGCAATCTTCTTGTGATACAAATAACCGTGTGTGATGGCGTCCCACATTCTCACTTGAGTGAAGATATCATCGTAGTTTACTTTTGCATCATAAGCAATCGTAAGTGCCATTTCTAATAAACGACCTTTTTTATTTAACTTCTCAACAAGTTCAACATCTCGTATGTTATACTCAATAAACAATTGATAATTCTTTTTGTATAAATCAAACAAACCATCATAGTCATCATATGCTATTTTTTGACCAACACCTTCAGCTTGAGCAATTGTATCTAATCGATAATTTTCTTGTGATCTATTTGGAGAAAATCTTCTAAACAATCTCATGTAGTCAAGTGTTGCTACCCCTGCAATATTTCCAGTTACCATGGATTTGCCAAAATAAGTATCTTCTCTAATTGACACTAGATTCCATGGTGAAAGTTTTCTCATTACATCTTGACCAGCAACTTTCTCAAAACGATTGATGATATAAGGTATATCAAAACCATAAACATTCCAACCAGTAATTGCATCTGGATAATTTGTAGTCCATAATTGCATGAACATTTTAATGAGACCATATTCATCATCACATTTGAAATATTCTACATCATCACGGTGTTTTTTGTATTCACCAATACCAAACACATAATATGTTGGTTTGTTTGAGAATTTTATTGCAATGGCTGTGATTGGTTCTGTTGCAGTCTTGGGTTCTGGAAAACCATTCTCTGAACCAACTTCGATATCAATATTAGCGATACATAAATCATTGTAATTCCAATCTATGATTTCTTCTGGATGTCTTTCTGTAATAAATGGATATTCAAACTTATCATTGCCAAATATTTTAAAGTTATTGACATCTTTATATTTCTTAAGAAAGTCTCTCGCTTCACGAATAGAACCAAATTGCATCGGTTCTAATGGTTCATCTTGTAATGATTTCCATTCTGTTTTTTTATTTGATGGAACAAATAAGGTAGGGTTGTAATTGATTTTATCTCTATGGCGAACACCGTTCTTTACACCTCGATAAAGAATAGTATTGCCATAAACGATTACATTTGTATAATAATTTCTCGACATTTAGCTATTATATCAGGTTGCTCTTCTAATAGCGGCAATGTCCTCTTTCGTAGGCATTTCAATGCCTGAACCAAAAACTTTATTGTATTGATTATGTAAATCTTTAACAGGTGTTGTTACTGTTAAAATTTGATCTTTTGGTATTTTGATACCAGTTAGATATTCTTCACAAAACTCCAAGTATGGTGCGAAACCCATCATTGTTCTATTAGGGTCTTCTTGTGAGGGTTGAATGAATACTTGTGTTGGTTTTTTTACTTTATAAAAATCACCATCTTCAGTAACATCACCAATGATTGATTGTTGTGTTTTGAAAGTGAGTAGTTGTACCGACATAATTGTCTCCAAATAAAATAATATTATAACAGTTTATGAATTAAGATGAGGCAATTATTTAGCAGATAAAACTATTTTACAAATATGTTCTAATCGTTCAATATGTTCAAAGGCCTTCCATGGAGTTTCATCAATTGCGACTACACCATGTCTGTCAATTGCTACAATATCAAATTCACAATTACCGTTATCATCAATGTTTAGATTTTCCATACACCTATCAGCTAATTCTTTACTGATTGGTTCTACTTCTTCAACACTTGGTGCTACTCTTGTGTATCGTCCTAATTCTGGAAACTCTAAAACTAATTTTGATATATCAATACCAGCATATAAGGCTGCTATTGTATATGTTGGATGTAAATGAACTACACACCTTTCGGTTTCAATGTCTTTTAATAAACCATAATGTAATTCAATTTCACCACTTGGTTTTAAATTATGGTTGGTCATTTGTTCCCAACCATCTTCAGTCATTTTAATTTTGACTAATTGGTTCTCTTTGAGTTCTTGTTTTCTTAATCCACTTGGTGTAATTAAGAATTGATGTTTGTCATCGGACTTATATGAGATATTTCCATCTCTTGCTGTAATCCAATTATTTGTATATGCTTGTTGTAATATTTCTAAAATGTCTTGTATCATTATCTTTTATTTGTTTCGTAAAGTGCTGTTCGTTGGCGTAATTCTGTTGAACTAAATCGATGTGAACGAGAATTGAATACTACATCAATGTTTCTATCCACACAAATTTCTTTTCCTGTAAATTCTTTGTCTTTATATTCTTCGCCAATAATTCTCACATTGATTGGTAAAAACATTAACAAGTCTTCTAAATCTTTTTCGGTTTCATAGACAATAATTTCATCTACATATTTAACGGCAGATAATTGAACATATCTTTCAACAATCGATTGAACAGGTTTATTTTTACTATCTGGTCGGTCGATTGCTGGATTTGTTTGTAAACCTGCAATTAAGTAATCACAACTTTGCTTACATTCTGCTAACATTAAGATATGACCTGCGTGTAACAAGTCAAAGGTTGAGCAAGTAAAACCAATGGTTTTATCTTTTGGTCGGTTTGTCATAATATAAAATCCAATTTATTTTGTAGAGCAAATAGGGCAAGTGCAACCTAGTTTGTGGTGCCAAAAAAGTATACTGTTTTGTTTCATATGTTATTTCCAAAAATAAAGGGAACCGAAGTTCCCTCTATTGTCTTTTTAAACAGTCAATGCTGTTTGAAGTTTGTATCTAGTCAACAATTACTTGTTGCATACATACATTGTAACTTCAAAGCCAAAGCGCATTTCTGTTGCAGCTGGTTTAGTCCACATAGTGTTTCTCCTTATTGATTAGATTTTGTCTAATCAGATCAGCAGAGAGTATTGCTACAAAGTCTGCCTTGAGATTTCACCAAATAATTTCTTATTTGATAATGGTATTTTATCCTAAATCACAGCTAAAAGCAATAGAGAAAATCATTATTAAATACTAATTTTTATGTTTCTCTATGTATTTCTTAATTAAAAACCAAATAATTGCAATCCAACAAAGTATTGATGATAACAATATACCAAAAATGGCAATCGCTATCAGAATATCCATTATTCAGTTTTTTCACCTTCTGGTTTTTCTTGTGCAGCTACTTGTGAATTACCTTGTTTTTGTATTTCATTAATAATATTAGCAGCTTCTTCAAACGGATGTTTTGCTAAACATCTTAAAATAGTATTTACTTGGTTCACATCAAGTTTCAAATTTATATCCATAATATCTTTCCTTTTTTTTATTAGGCGATTAAACCTTGTTTATATACCGTTTTGCCATTTTCTTTCATGGCAGTTAAAACACTCTTACGGTTTTCTTCAGGACTTTTATAAGTTACATGAACCCATCCTGAATCTGGAATACCTGGTGTATAAAATTCTAAAATGACTTGATCATAATCACAGTTGTCCACAATCCATTGTGCCACATCAGCGTTTGCTACACCTGGAACTTCAATGTCTGCGGCTTGACCTAAACAGTGTTGTGATGTGGAAACACCACGAACAGCTTCATTTAATTTTGGTGAACGATATCCTGAGTTCAACACAGTAGGACCAAAATGGTCTCTTACTTTTTGAACAACATTTTCAAATAATGCTTTTGCATTTTCTAAATGTTCGCCTTCTGGAGTATTGTCAATTCCTAATTTAGTGGCTGTATCTGATTTAATAAATTCAGCCATTGTAAAATTTTTCGATAGTTGCATCTATTCCGTCCTTCTTGTTTTTCTATTTTTGTTTTGCTGATATTTTTCTTCTGCTTCTACTATCAATTTTTTGAAAACATTATCTCTTTTACCTAAGCCTGAGATTAATGCTTTTGCTTCTTTAGATATTCTAAAGTTTTTATCTGGCATAATATACTCCAATTATTTAGAAAAGATGGGAGTTCTAAACTCCCACCCCTCATTTACTTTCTTTCAAAAGCTCTTGCTTGTGTAGTTTAAGTTCTTTACCAATTTCAATCTTACGAGGCTTCTTATTTTCTGGAATTACATTTTCTAATCCAATTTTTAAGATACCATCATTATATTCAGCTCCACGAACTTCAACGGTGTCAGCAATTTTTAATGTTTTTGTGAAAGAACGAAGACCAATACCTTTGTGTAGGTATTTAACATCTTTGTCTTTGTCTTCTTTATTACCTTTGATAATTAAATGTCCATCATCAACAGTAATATCTATTTCATCTTTTGAATAACCAGCAACAGCTAATTCAACGATATAATGATAATCATCAACTTTAACTATGTTGTGTGGTGGAAAAGAGTTGTTAGATTTTAATTCTGTTGTAGATAACATTTTCTCAACTTCATCAAAAAGTGTTTCAAAACCAAGTGTTGAGTGATGCAAAGGTGCAAATGAAAAGTGACTATTAAATGTCATGTTATATTCTCCTTATTAAGCGAGTTAAAAAAAAGCGAGACCCTAGTTAGGCATCTCGCTTATATTTATATCATTTTTGGTTTAAAAATGAGGCAATTAATGTTCTTCGCCTGGTTTTTTTCCAATATTATATTTTGCTATCAATTCCCAATCGTCTTTTTCTTTGAAAGAAATGATTTTGATTTGATGTAAAGGTGCTACATTGTCTTCAAGTAATTTTGGATTTAATATTTTAATTAGACCCCATTCTTCTAGCAATTTAGCAATTGCGTTTCTTCTTTGAATATCATTTTCGGATAAGTTTGAAGGTTTGCCATCGAGAGCAAACAGTTCTTTAAAATGTGTAATGTAATACTTGCCTTGTTTATGTAGTATATGGCAAGACTGATACAATACTTTTTCTTTGCGTGAAGAAACGCCGATTCGTGTTAATGTTTCACGAACTTTTAGAAAGTCATCTTGTTCGTTTAAAGTGACTTCTATGAAGTTATTTAAATCTACCATTTTATTTTTTTCCTACTCCGCCAATATCGGCTGTTTCTTTTACTTCTTTTAATTGTTCTTTTGTGAGTATTTGAAGGACTTCTTTGGCTTTAGAATTAGAAATGCCATAGACCATCTTAATACATTCTATGTCATCACTTTTCTCAGCCTTTACCCACTTAGCAAATGGTCGTTTGCTTTTTCTTATTGTATTTAGTAAAAAATCATTCTGCAACTTGTTTTCCAAGTGGTGAAAACGATTCATTTCATTTGCATAAAAGATACAATCTTTTTGGTAGGATAAAGAACGGTTTATTAAAAAAGGTTTATAACCTTGTTCAGTTATTTCATCGACAATCAATTGCTTGTTGCCATATAAAATTTGGTTTACATAATCAAAAGGGCTACTCATCGTCTACTATTTCCCATGTGTGGTCACCGAGTGAACGAACTGGTGCAAGATATTTATAATGTGGTGGATGTTTTCCAGACCATTCGTTTGGTCCTAGCATCACAAGTTCAGTAATATTTTTATCGATGTTTTCAACTAACCAATATGTTTTACCGTGAACTATTTTAAAATTATATTTTGCTTGATAAATTAAGTCCGTCATCTCTAACCTTTTTTTAATATTATCTGCTTGTTTTTTAAGGACAGATACGAGTTCCATAATTCGATCATATTCTTGTTTGGCATTCATTCTTGCCATGTTAATCATATGATCCTTTTCTTTTTTGATAGGCACCGGTGAAAAGTTTGGAGCACCGATGTTTGTTGGGAACATCATACTTTCTGGATGATCCACCACCATATCAGGTTTTTTCTTTTTATTTGAACTCACAGTTTGCCATTAATTCAGTCAAACAAGCAACCAAGTTAATTTCAGTATCAGCTACAAAAGCATTTTTATACTGATAGTCAGCAATAATCAATACGGCATTTGGTATTGAATTTGGTTTTAACATATCATATAAGGCATCATAGATTTGTCTAAACACAGTATTGGCATCGACATCACTTGTTCCAACCCATTTACGAATTGAATTAAAGTTTTTTTCTTTTAGATATTTGGTAATCTCATCAATCTGAATATTACCAATTTGTGCCAAGATTCCTGTATCAATTTTTCCAAACTGAGAATATCTTTGAAGTTCATTGATAACTCTACGAAAATCTGGAAAATGTTTTTTAATCAACTCAGCAATAACAGATTTGTCCGCTTCTACTTTTTCATTGTCAAGGATACCAACAACACGAGACATGAATTGTTTTGCCATATCAGCCTTTTCATTTGACTTCAATGAAAATTCTACAACGGCACAACGACTGTGTAACGGTTCAATAATACGATTCTTATAATTACAAGTAAAAATAAAAGAACAATTACCAGCAAATTCTTCAATCGCATTACGAAGAGCGGGTTGAGTTGAGTTTGGATTTAGATAATCTGCTTCATCGATGATAATGACTTTTCTGCCACCAGCGAGTGACATTGATGAAGCATAATTTTTAATTTTGGTTCGAAAGGTATCAATACCACTTTCATCTGAACCATTAATAACTAGATAGTCACAACCAATTTCTTCACACATGGCTTTTGCAACCGTTGTTTTACCAACACCTGCACCACCAGATAATAAAAGATTTGGTATATTTGATTGATTGACATATTCCTGAAATGGTTTTTTTAACCGTTCAGGTAATATACAGTCACTAATCTTTTTAGGACGATACTTCTCCGTCCATAATAAATGTTCCATTCACACACCTCATAATATAATAAAATTTAAGCATTTAACTTATTCAAAACTTCACCAAATGATTCGGTGACTTGATATGTATTACCATTTACTGTATATAAATTAACAACATTTTCATCTTCACCTGTTTCAGAATTTGGATATGTTGCTTCATAGACTGATAATACATGGTCGGTGTTAATTATAATTGAATCACTTGAATTGCCTTTATAAGCATTTGTAAAAATTTGAAAAGACATATTAATCTCCAAATTTAGAACCTTGTTCAGTGGTGATCCAATATTGTAAATCAACATCTTTGTTTTTGAAGTGAGCAATACCTTTTGATGAAATGTTCACTGTATATGAACCTGGTAAAATTTTAGATAGATTTTCTGTTTTAAAAATCATTCTGTAAACTTTTCCATCACCAGAACCAATTTCAAGTGTGTTTGTGTGAGCGGAATCATTTGCTGTATCTAATGTAATTAAACTAACTTTAGAACCATTAGATTCAACAGCGATTTGTGGAGAAGAAAGAACAGCAGCTGTTCGCATGATATCACCAAAGTCTTCAGTTGAAAAATCAATTGTGATTTCAGGATCAGGCATAGATAATTCTTTTTCAGGAGGTGTTACAATCATTGATGGTTCACAAAAACGATACTTTGTTTTTGAACGACCTTTGTTACCAACAATAACCACATTCTTATCTTCAAACTCAAAAGTTGGATCTGAACTTAATGAGATAACTGATAAGAAATTGTTTAAGTCATAAACACCAAAGTCAGCAGGAACTTCTTCATTAATATTAGCTTGCACTAAAATATTTTTATGAGAAGAAACTGTTTTGAGTGTTTTTCCTTTTTTGAAAAAAATACCTTGATTAATAGCACCAAAGTTTTTTAATATAGAAATAGTTTCATTCGAGAGTTTCATAATATAGTTTCACCTTTATAATAATAATATAAATTATACACTGTTTTTAATAAATTGCAATAGGTCATCTACTTTATTGCCTAAGTCTTCTAATGTCCCATTATTTTCTATTGTGTAGTCAATAGGACATCCAACCCAATCAATTTCAGAAGAATGAATATTTAAATCTTGCAATTTATATTTTGCATTAGCCCAACCAAAGTTTTTTCTAGGACCTCGATTGTATCTAATTGCATCATCAAACCATTCTGGTTCAGGTCCTCGTTTAACTCGGACAATTTTACCACCATGGTCATGAATCATTTTAATTTCATTTCGAAAGCGAACATCTGATACGACTGTATTTTTGGTTGATGCTCGTTTCAATAATGAATGAACCCATATATCTTTATGAATATTATTACGGCAACCTTCGGTGCCTAATATTTGTAAAGCGGTTCTAGGAGTAAAAGGATGACCAAAAGCATCTGACCAAAATTCATCAGGTTGTTCTCGCCATTCTCTGGATTCTTTTGTTTCACCTTCAAGTAATTTTCTATCCCAGCCAAATATGACCGAGCAGGCATCTTTTAATGGTCTAGCGAAACTATCTTTTTGATAACCTTTTTCAACAAGAATATCACCAACAGTTCCTTTGCCAGATCCAATAAATCCAACAAGACCAACTAACATTATAATTTTCCTGTATATTTTGCTACAGCAGGCATATCACCAGCAAACGCATAAGTTCCAATATGTTGATTCTTCATCCAAGGACACATATAGATTTGACCACCTATCTTACGCCACATTTGGCAGAACATATAATCTTCTGATAGATATCGGTCTGAACCTCCGCCCGTAGGACTATCTTTGGTGTCAATAATAGTATCAAAGTAAGCATGAATGTATCTTGACCCATCAAAGTTCGCCTGACCAACATGGTCGGGTTTGTATTGAATGTTTGGATAAGCTTCTGCCATTTTTTCAAATACTTGGCGTTTAATCATCATATGGCCTGTTCCAATTTCTAATACTTCGATTGGTTCGGTAACTTGGAATGATTTAGTTCCTTTTACCACATTGAAAACATATTCACCAACTAATGATGGTAAATCTGTAACGGGCATATCTGGATGTTTTCTAGCTGCCTCTGCAATATTTTTCCAATTGATAGATTTTTTAGGATAAGGTCCACCAATTACATCTTTATCTAATGCTAATAAAGCAATAATATCTTGTGGATTAAAATGAATATCAGAATCGATAAACATCATATGAGTATAACCCGACCTTAAAAATTCATCAACTAGATAATTTCTAGCACGAGTAATTAATGATTCGTTAAATAGAAAAGAAAATTTACATTCTATTCCATATTTTGAAAGTGTTGTTTGTGTGTCTAAGGCTGCTTTTGCATAAAGACCATAACATTGGCCGCCATACATTGGCGTAGCAATAAACAATTTATGTTTTTTCAGTTCGTCAATATTGATTTTGATTTCCATAATATATCCATAATATTAAAAAAAAGGAGTGGTATAATTATATATATCACTCCTTTTTGGATTAAGCATTTAAATTAGGCAAATGCTTTTTCACCTTGTTGGCGAAGGTATTCAACACCAGCAGCAACGACTTTGCGTGATGGTGTGCCCAAACGATAGAATGTAACCTTTTCACCATTTACATTTTTAGAATTTGTGTAAATAGCATGACCTTCTTTGCGAAGTTCATCGATTCGAGCTGCAACATTTTTAATACCAAACATTGACTGAGCTTTAGCAACTGTTAGAGTATTGTAACCAGATGTCTTTGAAAGATAACCTAGAATTTTATACTTAGCTGCACTTGATACTTTAGTCATTGAATATTTCTCCATAATATAATGGTCGCAAAACAAAAACAATTCTGGTGTGCGACCTTCACCAGATTGTTATATTATACTTAATTATCAATCAAAATGAGGCAAACAATCAAATGTCTGCCTGATTTTGGTCATAGTATCCGTTACTATCGGTATCCTCATCATCTTCGAGTTCTTCCAAATCTTCTGATTTTGATTCACTTGAAGCGTTCATAATGTCGTCTAAATTAGCACCACTATCAACTTTGGTGTAAAGGTCAATGAATGATACTTTAGTTTCATCATCGAATCTATTTAAGCAATAAGCAATCGCTTTCATTTTATCACCAAAGATACCATAGGTTTCAACGATATGAACCAGTCTTCTGGTTGAAACTACTTCATCACAACCATCAACTTCAAAAGTTTTTCTAATCGCATCAGCCCATGTTACAAGTTTGTCAGCAAAATCAGCATCATTCACGCCTGCTTTTTTCAACTCACCGTTGATAATTTTCTTTTCAACATTAGCAGGTGGCCAATCTTGTTCATAGGTATTTCTAAATCTTTCCAAAAATGCTTCGTTAAGCACATTGGTAAATATATAACGGCCATCCTCAGAACCTTTGCCTTTGGTGTTAGCGGTAGCAAAGATAGTGAAACCCGGAGTGGGTGTAACCAATTCGCCTTTTTTCTTCAGCAAAAATGGTTTACCTTCTAACACTCGTTGAAGACAACTTAGGTTCTGAGCGCCGTAATCGATCTCGTCAATACACAACACTGCGCCTTCACGAGCAGCCGTTGTGACAGGACCATCTCTCCATTCCATTTGACCGTTGATAAGAACATAGTTACCAAGTAGGTCCGCCTCATCGGTTTCAGGTGTCATGGATACTAACACAAATTTTCGTTTGAGTTTAGCACACGCCTGTTCGATAGACATTGTTTTACCGTTACCAGATTGGCCAGTAACAAAAACAGGAAAGAAAATGCCTGATTTTATAATTTGTAATACATCATTGAAGTTGCCAAAAGGAACATAGTTTG
>Ga0255753_1005457_pt1 | contig 12179 bp, 13 predicted proteins | sample 041ome_10_FD_179953 | JGI IMG/M metagenome (GOLD analysis project Ga0255753, IMG submission 179953) | Coastal salt marsh microbial communities from the Groves Creek Marsh, Skidaway Island, Georgia - 041412US metaG (version 2) | ecosystem: Environmental > Aquatic > Marine > Intertidal zone > Salt...
TAAAGCGATAAACATTGCCATCAAAGTCACTGCTAAATGAGCGATTTCGTTAGCCCACTTCTTTACGTTTTCTAATACTTTCATTAATATTTCCTCCGGGGATTAGCCCCAATTTAAAAATAACAGGAGATGTTTTTCCTGCAAACAATATTTAGGTATTGTCTTACCAATAATATAACATAGTTTTAGTCGATTGTCAATAGGATAACTATATCGAATGTGGCTTTTATGCCACACCCTGACCTAGAAGAATGGTAATCCTGATTTCTCAGTGGTTTCCATATTTGATTTGATTATTTTACCAATAATTTCTCTATCAGTGTAACTGAGTTGCATACCTTCGTCATAAGATAAACTGCCACGCATATACCAACACAAGCGTAGGATCTCGTCTTTTACGGCTTTTGACTCGTTTTCTAATTGTTCGATCCATGCAACAATTTCGTCCGCTTTAAGTGTCAAAAGCCTTAGCCGAAAAAATTTGCTTGATCAAACTCCAGAGCGGATTGATATTCCTTCTTACATTCTTCGTTAGAACACTTAACCTGTAGATCAGGCAGTTTATTTTGTGTTGCTAACTTTTCTGTATACTCACGAATGTCTTGGTACAGTTTTCTTGAACAGTTATTTAAAAAGTCTGCAATTTGTGCAGTATCTTTAACTTCTTGCTCATCAACAGTAATTGACTCGATACTAGCAACTACTAGATTAATATTCATATCACTGAGTTTTTTAAAACTTTCGTCAAACCTTGCTTTCTTTTGATCTTCTGGTAAATCACTTTCAATGATATTGTTTATTAACTGTCTTTCCTCAAAGGTTTTCATGCTAGTCATGTTAACTTCTTGGTAAGTTTGAGGCCTAAACTTAATCGATAAGTCTTCGATATTATATAGAGTATCATAATCAATAGGTCGAATACCGTCTAGCAACTGTGTTAAATTTACCTCTGATTCGGTAGTTTCGTTACAATGCGGACATTCAGTGGTCATTTCCATTTCTGTACCGTAACTGGCTAAACGAATAGCAATAAAAATTGCGTCTAGATCAACACTAGGAATAGCCCATGGTTCTTTAATGCTAGGACAACAACTTGAAATAATTGATCTAACACTTTCGCCATTGATTAATGCGTCAGGTGTTTTGAGCATTAATTCATCTTTAACAGTCATTGGGTAAATTGGTATCTCTCCAGTAGCTGATAATTCTAATGCACCTTCTGGGTAATACCTGCCCTGACTAGGCAATTTTAAATAAATCCCTGGTTGTCTAAAATGTTTAGACAGAGGATTCGCTTGAGTTTTATCCATTGGATTTGATCTCCATAAATACATGTATTATACATGTATATTTATTTGGTTATAACCCATGGCAATTATTATTAATGTTCCTAGCGATTTCGCCGCCGGCGGTCAGATATCAGTCGAGAACGCCGCTCAGGAAGATACCTTACAGCAATTACTTGCAGAATTCCGCAAGACCAAAGCTCTAGAAGTTAAAAATACTGACAAGCTCAGCAAAGGTATGGGCGAAGCAGAACAAAGCACTAGTCGTATGCGTAAAGCAGTTGATGTTCTAGCTGAAGATACTCTAGCGTCTAGTAAAAAAGCCACACAACTAGCAGTTAGTCTTGCTATTCTAAAAGGTAACATGCGAGACTTTGGTAGAGATTTAGTAGCAACGTCAACAAATATTGCATCACACATGCTGTCAAAGTTTGAAGATATTGCCAAATCACCAATTCAATTCGCCGCAAACTTAGTTGAAACCGGTATTGATGCTGTTGAAGCATTTGCTGGCGGACTCTTAGAAGCTATTCCAATTATTGGAGGATTTGCAAGAGCATTTACTAGAGGTGTAGCAGATGCTACTAAATTCTTAAACGACGTATTCAGTCAACAACTACAAAAAAGTGTAGATGGTATTCAATCATTTACTAGAGAAGGTATAAGTTTTGCTTATGGTCTGACTGAAATGCGAATAGTAGCAAATCAAGCTGGCATTGGACTTGATCAATTTACACAAGTAGTTAAAAATGCCAGACAAGATCTTAGATTACTTGGTGTTAGTGGGGGCGAAGCCGCAAGTAGGCTAAGTGCAGGACTTAGCAGTCTAGCAACCACAATTGGTATTAGTGGCAACAGTCTACGACAAGAACTGTTTAAAATGGGTTTGAGCTACGAAGAGCAGGGTGAAGTAATGGCCAGTTATATGGCTAACCAAAAAGCAATGGGCAGGCTTGAAATGATGACTAATGCAGAACTTGCTCAAGGCACTAGAGAATATGCTAAAAATCTAAAAGTAATTACAGACTTAACAGGTGAAGATGCTAGAAAATTAATGGAAAGAGCTCGTGCAGAAAGTATGCGTGGAGCACTAATGATGCGTCTAGATGCTGATCAAAGACGAGCATTTATGGAAGCCAACAGTATGTTAAGTAAAGCAGGCCCTGAAGTACAAAATGCACTTAATCAATTTTTAGCATTTGGTACTATTACAGATCCTGCAATCGCCGCAAGTGCAGAATTAAGAAACTTGGTAACAACAGTAGGTAATGATGTACTTGCTGGAAATCAAAATATTATATCTACAACACAGACGGCTCTGGTAGAAACAGCAGAGTCAATGAGAACTAGTGGTGGTAGTTTTAGTGAAGCAGTTGACAGAGTTAGAATAGCAGGAGTAGGCGGACTAGGGTCAACTATTGCTGATATACAAAACAAACTGTTAGGACTACTGTTACCTGGTGCTGATCCGTTTGCCGCTGACAAAGCATTAACCACAGCAGAAAAACAAGCAACCACTGTAGATAAAATGACAGACTCAGTTGCCACAATGTATGACACAGCACAAAAATTTGCAAGACAGATGGAAGAAGAAGTTCTTAAACGTCTTGGTAACTATGCAAAAATATTAGAAATAACACTTGGTGGAACTATTAGTGCCATTGGTGGTGCTGTTGATCTAGTACTTGGTGGCGACGCAGACAAAATTAAACCATTGCTAGGTAGTATAGGCGACTTAAACAAACAAATATCAGCGTTGCAAGGTGAAATAAAAAGGATCAACGATTCCCCTGTTAAGTCAGATTCAGATGCAACCCGTTTATCTCAATTGAATGCAAAAATAGAAAAACTAACTCAAGACAGAGCTGATAGAGCCGGACAAATAAAACAATTAACTGGAAAAGAAAAATTTAATTTTGATACTACACCATCATTTGCAAAAGGTGGAATTACATCAGGACCTATTTCAGGTTATCAGGCAACATTACACGGTACAGAAGCAGTAGTACCATTACCAGACGGTAAAACAATACCAGTAACTACTCAATCATCTAGTGAAAAAACTAGTGCAGAACATCATTTGGTAGAACAAGTTAACTCATTAAAAGATCTAGTTAGAGAAGTTGGATTAACCAATTCAATAAATGCTCAAAACTACAGCGAAATGATTAAACAGTTAAAAAATGCTAATGATATTAATTCAAGAATATTAAATAACAGTTATTAGATGAATAAATAATAGTAGCATATAATTAGAGAACATATACAATGGCAGGGTGGAAAAAGTACTTTAAAGCGTCAACTACAGTAGGACAAATGAGTCCATTAGGTAATGGTGGTAATGCACAAATGCCGGCAGACAGCAGTTATAATAATTTTGCTAGTCAATTGCCAGAAGTCTATATTGGACATCCAAATCGGACAGAACGCTATAATCAATATGAACAGATGGACATGGACTCAGAAGTCAATGCCGCTTTGGATATTATAGCTGAGTTTTGTTCGCAAACTAACACAGACAATGGTACTGGGTTTGACTTATACTTTAAAGATAAGCCGACTGAAAACGAAGTTAAAATTATTAAGGACCAATTACAACAATGGACAAACTTAAATGATTTTAACAAGCGTCTATTTAAACTGGTACGTAACACTATTAAATACGGCGACCAAGTGTTTATTAGAGATCCAGAAACATTTAAGTTATACTGGACAGAAATGACTAAAGTTTCAAAAGTTATTGTAAATGAGTCTGAAGGCAAGAAACCAGAACAATATCTGGTTAGAGACCTTGCACCAAATTTTGAAAACTTATCAGCAACAACAATCGCATCTAGTGATACCTTTGCTAATCATCCACAAGTAGGTGGTCCAAGTGGTGCTTACACACAACCAAATGCACCATATAGTGGCGGCTCAAGATTTAGTCAGGCCGCAAACGAAACTGCTATTGATGCGGAACACGTTGTTCATGTTAGTCTAACAGAAGGCTTAGATCTAAATTGGCCGTTTGGTACTAGTGTACTAGAAAGTATTTTTAAAATCTTCAAACAGAAAGAACTACTTGAAGATGCTATTATTATCTATCGTATCCAACGAGCACCTGAAAGACGTATATTTAAGATTGATGTAGGTAACATGCCAACACACATGGCTATGGCCTATGTTGATCGTGTTAAAAACGAAATACACCAAAGACGTATTCCTACACAAACAGGCGGTGGCAAAAACATGATGGATGCAACATATAATCCATTATCAACAAACGAAGACTTTTTCTTTCCAATAACAGCAGATGGAAGAGGATCAAGTGTTGACGTTATGCCAGGTGGACAGAATTTAGGTGAAATTACAGATTTAAGATTCTTTACTAATAAAATGTTTAGAGGCTTACGTATTCCAAGTAGTTATTTGCCTACTGGTAATGATGACAGCGAAAGAACATATACAGATGGTAGAGCAACTACTGCGTTAATTCAAGAATGGAGATTTAATCAGTATTGCATGAGATTGCAACAACTTATCTGTGAAAGTTTAGATAAAGAATTTAAAATGTTCTTAAGATGGAGAGGTGTTAACGTTGATGGTAATTTATTTGATCTTAGATTAAATGAACCACAAAACTTTGCCAAATATAGACAAGCAGAAATTGATGGTGCTAGAATACAGGCATTTAGTCAGTTAGAACCAATTCCATATTTAAGTAAAAGATTCTTGCTACAAAGGTATCTAGATCTTAGTGAAGAAGAAATGCAAAGAAATGATGAACTTTGGGCAGAAGAAAACGAGTCAGGTGATGTTAAAAGTGATATCACTGGACTACGTTCAGTTGGTGTAAGTACAGCAGGTATCCAAACTGATTTAGATAATCTAACTCCGCCAGAAGATGCAGAGGAATTAGATATAGAAGAACCAGCAGGAACAGCTGGCACTGAAGAACCAGGAACTGATGAGATTTAATAAATAATACTATGAACTTATTAGATATCTTTGAAGCCGACGACAACAAGGGCTATCGCACTGAAAAGGACGATAACTCAGTACTATCTCTAGACGATACTAGAAAGACCAAGTTGACGTTAGCACAGATAAATCGTTTGCGTATTATGAATGATATTCGTAAGCTCGAACAAGAGAAATCCTTAGATAAAGTAAGAAATCAGTATAAATCAGCCCCATCTGACGCAGATTCTATCTAAATTGGCGTAAAAAACCGCTAAAATCCACCATAATATTAAAACTATAGTAAATATATTAACATACAATATATATTCAAGTGTCACCAAAAAATATTTTTTGATGTTAATAATAATAGGAGTTCGGAATGAACAAATTTGAACAATTAGTAGAGCACATCATTAACGATGAAGAAGATAAGGCTCGTGAATTATTCCATGAAATCGTAGTGGAAAAATCACGTGACATTTATGAGTCATTAATTGATGAAACTGACCTCGACGAAGTTGAAACAGCAGAAGAAGAAATTGCTGAAATTTCAGATGAAGTTGAAGTAGACGAAGAAGGTATCAGTGAAGAAGAAGAAGGTGAAGAAGAAGGCGAAGAGATGGAAATGGACGCTGATGAAGCACCTGAAGAAGAAGTTGAAGCAGAAGAAGAGATTGAAGACAGAGTTGAAGATCTTGAAGATGCTTTAGACGAATTAAAAGCAGAATTTGATGCACTAATGGCAGGCGAAGCAGAAGAACCAGAACACGCTGAAGAACCAGAAATGGAAATGCCAGAAGAAATGCACGAAGCAGAAGAAACAGTTGAAGAAGCTGAAGAAGTAACAGAAGAAGCTGAAGAAACTGTTGAAGAAGCTGAAGAAACAGTTGAAGAAGAAGCTGAAGTTGTTAAAGAGTATGTTGAAAAAGCACCTGCTCCAAAAACATCTGAAGAAGCTGATGCTAAAACATCACCAGTAGCGGCTAATGCCGGTGCTAAAGGTGCTGAAGCAAAACCAGCGGCATCTACAGGTGAAGAAAAAGGTGCGGCTACGCCTAAAACAGAAAAAATGACAGACGCTACAACAAAACCAGACGTTAAGAAAGTTTAATAGGAAACTAGAATGGCATCATACTTAAAAGAGAACTTGACTTTTGACGCGGCTAAGATGGAAATCTTATCTGAAGATTCAAAAGACGGCAAAAGCAAGAACTTATACATGAAAGGTATATGTATTCAAGGTGGTGTTAAAAACCACAATGAACGTGTATATCCTGTGAATGAGATTGCCGATGCTGTTTCCACACTTAATGAACAAATCCACGGTGGCTACTCTGTCTTAGGCGAAGTAGACCACCCAGATGATTTGAAAATTAACCTAGACCGTGTTTCACACATGATCACAGAAATGTGGATGGATGGACCAAACGGCTATGGCAAACTTAAAGTTTTACCAACTCCAATGGGTACACTAGTTAAAACTATGTTGGAGTCGGGCGTTAAACTAGGTGTTAGTTCACGTGGCAGTGGTAATGTCAACGAAACTGACGGCAAAGTTAGTGACTTCGAAATAGTCACAGTCGATGTAGTTGCACAACCTAGTGCTCCAAATGCTTATCCAACAGCGATTTACGAAGGACTGATGAATATGCGTGGGGGTGCTGGTGTATTCGAGATGGCACGTGAAGCCAGTGCAGATCAAAAAGTACAGAAGTATTTGAAAGAGCAAGTAACACGCTTGATCAAAGATCTTAAAATTAAATAGGAGATCAGAATGTTAGACGCTATCAAACCATTGTTAGATAGTGGCATCATTAACGAAGAAACCCAAACTGCTATTAACGAAGCTTGGGAATCTAAAATTAATGAAACCAGAGAAGAAATTCGTGCAGAAATGCGTGAAGAGTTTTCTGGACGCTACAATCATGACAAAACTCAAATGGTTGAAGCTCTAGACAAAATGGTTACTGAAACACTCACCGCTGAACTTAAAGAGTTCGCCGACGAGAAACAGGCTCTTGCAGAAGATCGTGTTAAATTCAAAAAAGACATGGTTGAACGCTCAACTAAATTTGATAACTTTATGGTTACCAAACTAGCTGAAGAATTAAAAGAGTTACGTGAAGATCGCAATTCTCAAACAGAAGCAGTTGCTAAGTTAGAGAAATTTGTAATCCATGCGTTAGCTGAAGAAATCAAAGAGTTTGAACAGGACAAACGTGCTGTAGTTGAAACAAAAGTTAAACTTGTAGCAGAAGCAAAAACTAAACTTGCTGAACTAAAAGAAGCATTTGTTAAACGCAGTTCTAAACTTGTTAAAGACGCAGTAACAACCAATCTAGGCTCAGAAATGGCTCAACTAAAAGAAGACATTCAAACTGCTCGTGAGAACATGTTTGGTCGACGCCTATTTGAAGCATTTGCTAGTGAGTTTGCTGTTACTCATTTAAATGAGAACAAAGAACTTAAGAAACTTTCAGATAAAATTGCAGAAACAGAAGCAAAATTAGCTGAAGCTCAAGAAGCGATTGCGGAAAAAGAAGCATTAGTTGAATCAAAAGAAACAGAGGTTAAAGTTATTAAGGAAAGTGTTGCTCGTAAAGAATCACTTGACTCATTACTTAAACCATTAAACAAAGAGAAAGCATCAATTATGATGGATTTACTCGAAGGTGTGCAAACTGAGAAATTACAGTCTGCATATGATAAGTATTTGCCAGCAGTACTAAACGAAACAGCGAAACCTAAGGCCGACAAGCCGGTATTAGCTGAATCTCGTAGAGAAGCAACTGGCGATAAATCTGCTAAAACTGTTGATACTCATGAAGTTGATAACAATGTTATCGAAATCAAGAGATTAGCGGGGCTGAAGTAGTAACTTTTAATTAAAAGGAAGAAATTGAAATGACAACCCAACTATTAGAAGGCCGTTGGAATGAGACTAAAGACGCATTATTAGAAGGTCTACAAGGTTCTCGCCGTTCAACAATGGCTGTAATATTAGAAAACACTAAGAAGCACTTGAATGAGACTGCTACTGGTGGCGCAACAGCAGTAGGTAACGTTGCTACACTAAACAGAGTTATCCTTCCAGTGATTCGTCGAGTTATGCCAACTGTTATTGCTAACGAAATCGTTGGCGTACAACCAATGACTGGTCCTGTTGCACAGATCCATACATTACGTGTACGTTATGCTGATCAAGTTACAGCATCAAGTGGCGATTCAACAACACCAGGTGACGAAGCATTATCACCATACAGAATTGCAACTGCATATTCTGGTACAACTGCAGGTAAAGCGGCTTCTACAAGTACATTAGAAGGTGATGCAGGTAACAGAATTAACGTTCAAATCTTAAAACAAGTTGTTGAAGCAAAAACACGTAAATTGTCTGCACGTTGGACATTTGAAGCGGCACAAGACGCACAGTCTATGCACGGTTTAGATGTTGAAGCAGAAATCATGGCGGCTTTAGCACAAGAAATTACTGTTGAAATCGACCAAGAAATTCTAGCTTCATTAAGAAGTTTAGCAGGCTCAACATTTGCTTACAACCAAAGTACAGTTTCAGGTACAGCTACATTCGTTGGTGACGAACATGCGGCATTAGCGGTTACAATTAACCGTGCGGCAAACTTAATCGCTCAACGTACACGTAGAGGTGCTGGTAACTGGGCAGTTGTAAGTCCAGCGGCTTTAACAGTATTACAATCTGCTACTACATCAGCATTTGCACGTAGTACAGAAGGTACTTTTGAAGCACCAACAAACACTAAATTCGTTGGTACATTAAACTCAGCTATGAAAGTATATGTTGATTCATATGCGGCTGACAGTACAGCAGTATTAGTAGGTTACAAAGGTTCAAGTGAATCAGATGCGGCCGCTTTCTACTGCCCATACGTACCATTAATGAGTAGTGGTGTTGTTTTAGATCCAAGTACATTTGAACCAGTAGTAGGTTTCATGACACGTTATGGTTATGCTGAACTTACAAACACTGCTTCATCTCTTGGTAATGCGGCAGACTACTTAGAAAGTATTGCAGTTTCTAACTTATCTTTCCAATAAGATTAGTTCGAACACATACTTTTATAAGTTTGTACAAAAAGCACTCTTCGGAGTGCTTTTTTTTGATCTAAATTTCGCTAAATATATTTGTTCATAAGAACTTAGAACTTATGCGGCACCCACCGCGTAGGCCTAGAACGCCAATTTATTTTTAAGGAGAAAACAAATGGGAAGACCAGTAAATAAAAGATACTTTAGTGAAACTTTTGATGCGGCGGCACACGTTGTCGGTGGTTCATCTGCTGTAGCGGCAACAATTAATTCACAAAAAGGTACAAAAACATTCAACGTAACAACTGCACAAGGTACAAGCGATGTAACATTAGTTGCCGCGGCAATACCAACCGAAGGCCAAATGAACATCACTGCTACTGACTCAGCAGGCGGTACATACTACGTTGTTAAATTGTTTAACCAAACAGCAGTTTTAGTACAAAACGATGGTACACAATTTGATGACAACGCTAAAGTTGACTGGACAGCATTAGATTCTGTTAACGGTGGTTACTCTGCTATTTCAGCAGGTAATGAAGTAGAAAACGTTTCAGTATCATTAGTATCATAAGAATAATATTCTTAAATTAAAATAGCATTCTTCGGAGTGCTATTTTTTTCTTTATTTAAAACTAGCATAAATAATAGAAACTGGAATAAAATATGGCGATCACAAAAAAAGTTAATACAGATTATACAATTGATGCTACAGATCATCAGGTAACGATCTTAGGTAATTTAACCGTAACAGGTGCAACTACAACAGTATCATCAACAGACACAGAAATTAGTGATAAAGTTATTGTACTGAACTCAGGAGAAACTGGTGCTGGTATTTCAACACCAAGTCCTGCCGCCGGTATCCAAATTGATAGAGGTAGTCTACCAGATGCATTCTTAGTATTTGACGAAATACTTGATGTATTTGCAATTTCATATGATGGTGTTACCTTTACTAATATTGCTACTACATCTGGTAGTGGTACAGGTTCATTAGAAAATGTTGTAGAAGATACAACACCACAACTAGGTGGTAATTTAGAAACAAATGGATTCCATCTACAATTTGATGCAACAACAATTGAACCATCAGTAACTGCTAATGCTACAGTAATTTATCAAGATACAGTAGGCAGTGCAGGTAGTGGTTTATATGTAAAAAATTCCGGAACATCAGACGGACAAGAATTAGTAACAAAAGCAAAAGCGATTGTATTCTCGCTAATACTATAGGATTAAAAAATGGCAATTTCAAATACTACATTAGCAACGACACTAGGAAATATCTATGTGAGTTCTGGGTCAAGTGCTGTTACTGCAATCTATCTATGTAACGTAGATACTTCTGCACACAATTTTAATATATATGCAGTACCAAGTGGAGGATCTGCAGATACAACAACTCAAATATATGCAAATGTTAGTATTGTATCTGAAGATACTTATGTCATCGACACTGAAAAGTTAATTATGGAAGACGGTGATTATCTAGTAGCTAATGCGTCAGCAAATACAGCCGTAACAGTAACAGTTAGTTCAATAGGAATTTAATAATGGGTAGACATGTTAAAAATGTTAAACCAAAAAGCGGATCATACTCGTTAGTGATTCCAAACGGTACTAGTACCATTGGTCCAGCATATCCAGAAGGCGGACAAATAAGATATAACTCTTCAATTGAAACAATGGAGTTTTGGAATGGTACACAATGGCATGCACTAGCACACCAAGGAACTGTTGGAATTGTTAGAGATGACTTCACAGGTGATAATTCAAATCAATTGTTTGGCCCAATGAGTTATAATTATGAGGCTGGAGAGGAAAATCAAGTAATTGTTGTAGTAAACAACGTTATCCAGCATCCAGGATCAGCATACGAATTTTTTGGTAATTCAAGCATAAGATTTACATCAACTCCGGTAACCTCAGCAGGTATTTATATATTACACAATTTCTCTTCGACTGAAGCAGAATAACTCTTAGATAAATACTAAGAATAGGAGTTTATTTTAATGGCAATCAGTCGAGTACCGGGATCCGCACTACTACCAGATTTAGATAGACAAGGTGTCGATCTAGAGTTTTCCACATCAGGTAATGCACTTGTAAAAATGGATTTCGCTAATTTCTACTTAGGGATTAACGAAGATACTCCAACGGCTCCATTAACAGTTAGAGGTGATCAACTAGTAATTGAAGGTAACATACTTACTTCTACTAGTGGTACATCAACAGTAGGTAATATAAGTTCTCCATGGACTAACGTTTATGCTACAAATCTAAGCGGTACACTTACAACTAATGCACAACCTAATATTACATCAGTTAGCACTTTAACAAGTTTATCTGTATCTGGTGATACAGAATTACAAGCAAACTTAACAATAACTGGTAGCAATACTATTGATGTTGGGCAAAACATAATCAGTAATGTAGCAACACCGATTAGCGGAAATGATGCCGCAAATAAAACTTATGTTGATAGTCAAATTGGTGGTAACTTTGGTAATGTAATCCAATTAGGTAATCCAACTGATGCAAATATTGTTTCTCCTGGAAGCTATAATTATTGGACAACATCAACAACAGTTTCGGATGCTATTGATGACTTAAATGAAACAATGGAAAACATACGAAACAATACGTATGTTAAATCAGTTGACTTTACAGCAGATCAAACAGTAGGCGGTGCAGGACTAGTTGTTACACTAACAATTACAGCAGTAGGTAATGCTAATCGTTACACAATTAACTGGGGTGACGGTGATACTACAACAGCAACAACAGATTCAACTCCAACTCATACATACAGTACAAACACAGGTTCACCATTTGATGTTACAGTTACAGCATTTAATAACAGTGGATCAGGTGCTGGAA
>Ga0255753_1005460_pt1 | contig 12177 bp, 19 predicted proteins | sample 041ome_10_FD_179953 | JGI IMG/M metagenome (GOLD analysis project Ga0255753, IMG submission 179953) | Coastal salt marsh microbial communities from the Groves Creek Marsh, Skidaway Island, Georgia - 041412US metaG (version 2) | ecosystem: Environmental > Aquatic > Marine > Intertidal zone > Salt...
TCACCATTATCTTTTACATACTTCTGAACCAACTGCTTTACATAAGTTCGTTCTGAATCTACACCACCATCGTTAGAGAAGAATGGGAAGATTGAAATCTCAGCTGCCTCAAAGAGGTCAAACCCATCGTAAATCAATCCAGCCATCTCAACACTAGCACGAGTGGAAACCATCGCTGTAACTTTACCAGCATCACTCATCGATTGAGTTCGAGTGTGGTGAGCGATTTCAGCCACAGCTTTCAAATCTTCTTCGTTCACCTCAGGGAACATAAACTTCAACAATCCGAACTCTTGCTCATCGTTGAGAACATCCATCTCAATGGTTACGAATCGGTCAAGGATAGCTCGGTCAATAACACGAGTTGAAGTGTATTCATTACCGATGTTAGCCGTAGCGATGAAGGTAACTCCTTCAGCCACTTTCACAATTGGAGAACCTTCTGCTTCATCCAATCGGATGTATCGTTGTCCACCATCTAAAACGGTCATCAAAATGTTCCAAGCATCAGGGTGAGCTCTACTCAACTCATCCAATAGGATAACTGCGTTTGGAGTTTTGATTGCTTTGATGAATGATGATTCTGAGAAGTAAGTACCATTCTTAGAATCGAATTGTGTGTTACCAATTAGGGTAGCTCGCGGGTCTTGCGTTGCTCCTAAGTTGAAGTAAAAATCAGGACGGTCAAGTGCTTTAACCAATGCTTTAGCGGCCATAGTTTTACCACAACCAGCAGGTCCTGTCATCATAATGTTCTTAGCACGAACTGCGGAACGAATCAAATACTTCCACTTCAGTTCGGTCATTACCAATTCGGTAGGTTTCAGATTTACTGAACCTTTGTGGATGAAATCCTTAATGGCTGTGTGGTCAGTTTTATCTTCAAACTGAACACCACCTTGCTCCGTAGCCATCGGAGCCACTAAGTTGTTGTAAACATCCATACTAACTTTTCGGTAAACTTTCTTACCATTCTTTTGAATGTAAGCTTGGAGAGCTTCTCCATTCTCATAGGCGCTCTTCCGAGTACCAGTTCCGATTCCCATAGTACCAACTTTAGTACCTTTAGAATCAATTAATTTGAATGAGTTACCAAAGGCCTCCACCTTATAAACTTCATTCGAAACGAAACCAACTTTGTAATCAGTCATAATTTTTGTTTTTAGGGTTATCAATCAATTACAGTTCTAATATACGAATTCTAAATGAGAATTCCAAATTTTTCTTCAAGTTTTTTTTCGATTTTTTCGATAAAATCACCAGCGTAAATATGTCCACCAACATTCCAGCGGGTTAACTGAGTAGTGGTATATTCTTCATCGTAGGTTTTCCAATCGTAGATAGTAAACACATCGTTACCATCACGAATCACCCACTCTTTTTGAATCTTACCATCACCACTTTCGGTTGGGAAAGTTGCTTCACCCATCACCTCTACGAGCTGAGAATAGGTGTAACCTGTGATGTATCCTTTTAAGGAAGTGCCTCCAATCATTGGGAGGGCTTTTTCTGAATTTTGAATCTTATATAACATATTGAATCGTTTTAGGGTTATCTCTCAATTACAGTACTAACATACGAAAAATAATTGAAACATGCAAGCTTTTCCTCAAATTATTTTTCGAGGAAAAGCTGATTCATTGTTTTTGTGATTTGAGATACATTAGTTACATCAATAAGTTTTGCACCCTTACCATACATCTTCTTAAATCCATCGGATGGTTCACTACCTTCTCTTGCCCATTGTTCAACAAAGTAGGAAAGAGTTTTAATTCCCATTGCTTCAATCTGCTTAACCATCTTACGAGTATGTTGGTAAGCAACCTCTCCACTGTAGTAGAATGATGAAGTACCGAAGTAAGGGTCACCATCTGAGATATTGAGGAAGTAAGAATCCATATCATTGTTAGCCGATAGGAAGTTCTTCATAATTGCCTCAAAACACAATCCCTCAGGAGTAGTTCCACCGGCATTAAGTGTTGGGAACATTTGTTTTACCTTAGAGAATTTATCAGTTCGAGAATCGTAAGCCATTACAATATAAGGAGTATTGTTTGAAGTAGTTCGGAATGAAACCTGAATAGATAGGTTCTGAATCATATCAACTGCTTTACAAAGTGCAACTACATTCGTTAGAGTCTTACTCCACTTTTCACCACTCATCGAACCACTAGCATCGATTGAAATGTGTAGGTTAGCTTTTTTGTAAGAATCGGTTTCAATGTATTGGAACACATTCTCATTTCCGAATCCTAAAGAAGAAATCATTCTACGGTCAATCTTACCATGCTTTTGGCGATTGAAGATGGTGTTTCTATCTTCACCACGAACCTGAAGTTTCTTACCTAAGATAGTTCCAATTCGAATACCTTCAGCAACTTCTTTCTCATTGTATTTACTAATTTTTTCTTGATTCATATAACCCCAAGTCTGATGAGTCATTGGGAACATTTCAGATTCTAAAAGTGATTTAGTTAATTTCTTAACTACAATACATTGAACACCTTTGGAAACAGTTCCCCAACCTTGCTCAATACCACTACCAACATTGGTAACTTCAGAACCACTTTCATCGATTGAATCAAGATTATCACTATCTTTCTTAGAGATGGTTTTCTTACGAATATCGCCATCCATAAAATCTTTCTGCTTCTGAATCTTCTTTTGAAGAAGTTCTTTCTGGCGGTCAGTTAGTTGAACTTTTTCAGTTTCTTTACCACCTTTAGAAGATTCAGTAGGTTTACCACCTTCCATATTTTCAGGAAGATTTTGAACATCCATACCACCTCCACCAGTTGGTTGAGAATCCGTATCTCCACTCATTGGTGAAGAACCATTCATTTGGTTAGAGAAATCTTCAAATTCCTCATCACTCATTTCACGAGGTTCATTAGAACCACCACCCTGTCCTTCACCATTCTGAGGTTGTTCATTCTCACCATTACCAGAACCCTCACCTTCGCCACTTTCAGCTGATGGTAGGTTAGCCATAATGATTTGGAACACCTTCAGAGCCACATTAAAGGAATCTAAGGAGTTTTTCAATCGGTTGATACTACCCAACCCAATTACCTTATAAATCTCTCTAAGCCCCTTTAAAGCGTTGAGGTCAGTATTTTTGTTGTGAAGGTTGATGATTCGGAACATATAAGAATCAACACACTCTTCAGTATGCTCATCAGAAAGAAGAGCTTTATCAATCAACTTATCGTTGAAGTACTTATCGTACATAGCTCGGTAGTAATCACGATAGCCAGGAGCCGAATCAAATACGAATCGGTCAATTCGTCTATCTTCAACCACATTCCACAAATCTTTGATTACTGAAATTGGGTTGTGAATACCTTTCTTAATTGCCCCATCTTTAATATGTTGAGGAACTAAGTTGTAGATATCATTAAGAAGTTGGAAATCTGAAAGTTTGATGTGTGAACCTTCGTGCAGTGCCAAACCAACAGCGATATCAAAATCCTTTGGTTCAACTACATTAGAACCAATTGTAACGGTCTTACCATCGGTGTAGGAATCACCTCTAGTGTTGAATTTAACATTAATCTGGTCATTGGTAACAATGTTAACGAAGTTGGAGATTGCTCTCTTAGATGCTGATAATTTGTAGAGGTCATGTGATTTCTTCTCTACATCATTCATCGTATCAACTACAATATCATCATCTTCCCAATCTTGCAACCAGTAAGAAGAATTTCCGTATTTGCTCATATTGAATATTTTAGGGTTATCACTCAATTACAGTACTAATGTACGAAAAAGATTTGAAACATGCAAGTCTTTTTTCAATTATTTTTAAATAATATTTCCCAAATGAGCGTTGAACTCATCCATTTCTTGCTTTTCATACTTAGCGTGTTGTTCCTCCAAACGAATGACTTTCTGCCAATCAAAGATAAATCGTTTAATGGCATTGAGTTTCTCATCCATCTCATTTGGAGTGAAGAAATCTTTCTCAATATGTAAATCAGAAAGGTTTGATGCCACACGCATCAACACATCGTTGGTGTTAGGAGTTGACCAGGTTTGGTACTTTTCCTCAAATTCAAATCGTGTCATATCTTAGGACTATTATCAATTACAGTCCTAATATACAAAATGTTTTTGAGAATTCCAAATGTTTTTTTAAAAATCTTCAGTCTGAAATAAAAAATCAGATTCCAAATCTTCCAATACAAATAGAAGTTCTTTTCTAGCTTCTTCAACTTGCTCCCATTCTTCATAGGAAATAGCATCTTCTAATCTACTTAGTATATTTCTAATTCTATCTTCCATAGTTATTTTCTATAAGTTGATGTTAAATATACAAAAATTAAAATTTTAAACTATTTTTAATATCACTTATCCAAGTAATATCAAGATTAGGTAAGACCTCCATAAAATCGGAATTTATAAAATTATCGATTTCCATATCATTACAATATACAGAATCTTTTTCATTTTCCCATTTTTTACTGATTATCATACCCTCTTTCATAAATTTAAGAGATATATTTATTTTATTCAAATGAGTGTGTAGAAAGTGTTCTTGTGGTATCATATAATGACCATTGTTTATATGTTCCATAACAAAAAGATAGCATGTGGAATAATAATCCATAATCTTAGGATTACCATATGCAAACATATCAGATATACCATCACTATTTGGAAACCCACTTAGTTGTACCCTAGCATTAGGAACTGAAAGTGAATTATCTAATTTTATTTCCAATGGTTTTGTAAAATAAGTATCTGTTTTTGCTCTAATAACAATATCATATTTTACATTATTTAATTTTGTAAGAGTATTTGCTTTCCAAACTCTATACCACATAGATAATGCATCTAATTTTTTACATGAATCATGTAAAAATGGAGGAAGTGTATTTGGTGGGTCTATATAGCTACTTAAAGGTATTATAGTTGATTGATTAAATGCTGAATAGTTTTCAATATCTAAATTTATTGGATTATACATTTTTCTAAAACTATCAAAAGTATCACCATTGGTGGTATTTTCAATATCCCAAAAAGAACCATATACATCAATATCGTATTTATCTATTAAAGATTTCCAAAATGATTTAGTTTTATTTAAATCTCTAATATATCCAGAAAAACAAATAGCAATTTTTGGTTTGTTATTTTTTTCAGATTTTGGATTATCATCAAATGAATATCCAAAGTAATCCAAATCATCTTTCCAAAGTTTAGTTAACCTTTCAATTTGGTCTACCCTATAAGCTTCCCACCACTCACAAGGTTTATCTTGTTTAGCTGTATTTTTAGCAGTATCCGAATTATCACTCAATTTTAAGTTAGTGAGATTACAAAACTCATCAATTTCATCTTTTAGATTTTCAAAACGAATAATAATACTATCATCTTTTAAAATCCAATTACCCTCCACATCCTTTAATTGAGAGAATAATGATGTTCTTAAAGATGGTGCATGGAATACAATTGACCTATCCAAATAGATATCTACAAATTTTTGAAAATCTTCTTTCGTATATTTTCCTCTGGGTAAATTATGATATTTTCTACACCAAGACCAATCATAATTAAAATAACTAAAAAGTAATGCAAATGGATTCCTAACAACAGTTACTATTTTATCTGATGTTCTGATATCATAAGTCATCACGTCTCTAAAAACTCCTTGAGGTTGATTTGGGAAATCCCAATCTAACCAACCTTTTATTTGAGTAGGATATAACCAACTATGACCAACAGACGATATCTGTCTATGAGTACCATCAAAGGAAGTTTCCTTTAAATCAAAATTCTTTTCAAAGAAAGTTGAACCTGTTTTAGGAATTTTTATAAATAATAACCTATCCATTTAAAATTTTATTTTTATATCCAATTACATAATCCGAACAAATACCTTCACATTGTGTGATATCATCATCGTTTATTTCAGGCATCACAGCGATACTACCTTTGATTGGTTGTTTTCCAGGATAAGCCCAAATATACAACATTGAAGTTAAAGTTATCGTATCCTCTTCATGCCAAAAGAAGTTGAATATCTGTCCATACGAATCATTGGATAGGAAGTATTGAACTGCCTCTACATTCTTACAATGAATCCAAAGCTGATGAGCTCTGCTAAAAAACCAACTAAAATCAACTTTATATTCGGGTTCATCATGACCTAAAAATAGTTCACCATCTACATACCAAACATCAACCTCAACATCAAACTTTAGATTGAGTGCCTCTTCTATATAATCTGGATGGTTTTCCCTATTTGGTTGTTTACCATCAATATTACCTCTGTGGGATATCAGTATCATTTTTAAATGGTGGTTTATTTAATAATTGAGTTATCTTAGACAAACTATAATTTTGTTCGGGTATGTAGTTATCTTTCCATATCTTCTTATATACATTAGCAACAACTTTATATGGTTTTAACTTATCTAAATCAATAATATCAAAATTATCAATCATCATTTGAATACCATCTCTACTACCAAAATCCATCGGATATTTTGCCATTAAATAAGAACGAGTTAGGTTAATTTCAGGTTCCCAAAATTCATTTCTAACACCATCTTTAATGTGATACAACAAATCATTTTTTAAATTGTACTTAGTTGTTTTGAACATCAATTTTAAATTTTCAGTTTTACCAGCCATTATATGGTCTGATATATGAAATGGCCATTGGTTAAAGTGCCTAAACCAAATGGGAGATGTCCATATTTTATTTGGATTTGATTCTATATTAGATTCTACTTCTTTTAAATTTGAATAGTATTCATCACCCCTAACTTTGATAACAAAATCGGTATTAGTACAATTTAACCCAAGCAAAGTTGAATCAATCTGATAATTAATATTTTGATGTCCTTTTGTTTTTGGTAATTTTTGGGTTACAAAAACTACATTATTGGGAAAGTAAGATAAATCTAAAGAATTGGTTGACCAAGTAGAAAAAACTATTGGATATTGAGGATATGTTTCTACAAAAAAATTATAACATTCTTGGGTTATTAACCCTTGAATTAGTATTGTAACATTTTTCATTTTAAGTTTATCGTTTAAACTTGAGATTTATATAATTTATCAATCCCATTATAGTTGGTGCCCACATTCCTATAAACAATCCCAACATTTGCTCACCCAATACCAAAAATAAATAAAGAGAAAAAATTATTGAAAATAATACACACAATAGTAATACCATTTCTGATACAGGGATTCGACTCATAGTTTTAACACTTAATATTCATCATCGAAGTAGTTGTTTTTATACTTCTCTTTTCTTTTGTAATCAGAACTTTTTTTATTTACTCTTCGCTTCTTAACTCTATCAAAGTCATCATCCCAATTATCATACTGAGAATCTTTCACATTTTTAGCCATTTCAATCTTTAAGTAATTTTTTAGTGGATTCTACATCATCTATTTTACCATCCACTAATTTATTTAGATTTTTAATAAGTTTATCTAATTTGTCTATATCGTTTGAGTGTTTGGAATCAGAATTAGATTGATTGAAGAATTGGTTAATCCTTTCCTCCAATCTATCTAAATCCTTTTGACAATTTATTTTACCAAGCTTCAACTCATACTTCAAATCGGATATTTGACTACTCAATCTGAATATGATAAAGGTTAAGGTTAATACTAATGTGAGTATTGAACCAAATATGATAAAATAATCCATTTCCATTCTTACTTCTTATTGTAAAGTTCGTAAACTTTGTTAATAAGATTGGTTTTGGAAAGTGAAGAATCAAATTCTACATCGAATTCGTTTTTAGCAACATCAATCAATTGAGCTTTTGTTTTACTTCTCAATGATGATTTGGTTACTTTTTTACCTTTACCTTTAGCTGCGTTAACTACATCTTTCGATTCCTTAACAACATTCTTAACGGCATCGGCAACTTCTTTAGCTTCTTTAGCTACATTCTTTGCTCTTTTCTTCACTTCTTTTGCAGTTGCTTTTACATCATCAACTGCATCCTCTACTACATCAGGAATTAAATCACCATCGCTATCAGCGATTTTACCCTTCTTTACTAAGTAGATAACAACGCCTGCTGCGATAGCAACAAGTCCTAAAATAATTAAAATTGACTTCATAATTAAAATTTAATGTTTAAAATAAATATCAATCAGACTAAATAAACATATGCAAATCCAAATCATCATCAATACTTTCATCTATCTGTGTTTTAACAGTTGATACTGAGTCTACTGATAGAGATGATAAGATTAATGTTGCAAGTCCAATCAATGCGTTTCGGAAATACCTTTTAATACTCTCCATATAATGAATACGTTTTTTGTGGTTCGGGCTCTATAACTTTTTCTTCTTTGTTAATCACATAAGTGAAGCCCTCTCTCGCATCCATATAGAATTGTGTATTTCCATTCTTTTGATAGATGTACTCTAATACATCTGTTAACGAATCTAAAACAACAGAAGTATTATCCAAAGGAGTCCACCTATCTCCAGGTGGTACTCGTTTAGCAACCTTTACTTTTACTTCTTCGGTAATAACTTCTGGTTCTTTACTCATTACTCAATAACTCTTATAATTCTGCTCTCCTTTGCTCCACTTACTTTGTAGTCAATGTTTACCCCAGCATCGGTAAAGTCTTGTACAACTCTAGCCTCAGCTTCGGTTACTGATTGAGCATCAACTAAGTAGATTTCTTTTCTTAGTTTTGGGTTGCCATTTTTAAGTGTTGCAACTTCCACTTCTACTGTAACTTCGAAATATTTCATAGTTTTATATTTTTATATATTATTAAGTTTAACAAATATACGAAAAAAATTCAAAAAAACCAAATTTAATATTAAATTAATATTCGTACACAATTAATACTATTTTTTCATTGCTTCAAAATCCACAATTTGAGGACCTGCACTTACAGGAGCTGGTTGGCTAAACATAAGGTTTCCATACACCTGAGTTCTTTGGAATGGTAAGTGATTATAATTTAATTTAACACTATGTAAAGAATAATTTGATGGCTTGAATAACACTATTGAGTTATTCTTAGTTACCGATTTCTCAATAGTACACCAATCCCAAGCTACCCAAGACCTATTTTCAGATGGGTTATTATTCCAATAATCATAAATAAATTTGTAATCATCTTTAAATTTTAATAATCCAGTATGGATATCCAAATCTTCGGCTCTATCATCTTTATTAATGTTTAATAAATAAGTTAAAGCTTTTGTTCTTGTATCTGGATGTGGAGATATTTCATATCCCGTTACATATTTTTGAATTCTAGTTGTAATGTAAGTTTGATTTTGGATTCCAAATTTATTTCTTAATGCACCTTGAAACATAGGTGAATTTAAAAATTCAATTAAATCTTTAATAAACGGATTTACAATATTAGTTAAATTGTAAGCTATACCAACTCCTTCAGTATCAGCTCCTTTCATTCCAGACTTTATATCAGATATATTTCCATTGTTTACCATATTGTAATACTCATTTTCATCAGTAGTACATCCAGGAAACCCAATTGGCTCATATGAATTTTTGTTTAATGTATCTCTTAATTCATTGTGAGATTGTTGTTCATCAAAATGAATCTGAGAATCACTATTGATAATATTAAAGTGTTCTTCGCTAAGGAAGTTTTCTATTTCTAAGTGGTCGAATGGTTCAGATATAAATTCTGCCTTTTCTAATTTTTCTATTAAGTAATAAAAATTTGCCATTTTATTTTGTTAAGTTAATATTCGTATTCTTTTTTGGGTCCAGTTAAGTTCCCATTAATAAGGAAAGAGCAATTAAAACACAACATCCTAAGATTCTCATGTTTATGATTACATCTATTTCCATCTAAGAAATCTAACACCAATGGAACTCTGAAATCAGTTACCCTTCTTTCTTCGAATCCACAATTGTTACACTTCTCTAACATATACCCATTATTGAGTAATCTCTTCTTCAATTTCCAAACTGGATAGTCTGGATATTTGCCATCTAAAATATCATCTAAGGAATGTGCTAATGTACCTGGATTTGTTCCTTTTCTAATTCCAATACCATGAGGATTTTTTAAATCATCAAACACTCCATACTCTTTAGCGTATTTTTTATAGGTATTGTAAGATACCCCCAACATTCTCGCAGCCTCAGCAGCAGAACGAGCCTTTTGTTGTACATCCTTAATTTCAGATTCTAAAAGGGGTCTTGCTCCTAAACCTCTTTTGGTTCGGTTCTTCGGAGCTTGAGATAAATCTTTTGTTGGGTCAAAGTTTGGAAACAAACTTTCTTCGTTAGTAACATCTTCCATTTTTATATACTATTTGATTTTTTGTTCTTATGTATATAAATATAGATTAATCCTTTTTTTCTACACCAAAATCTGAGAAACGATACCAAGCTCTTTCGTGAAGAAAATAAAGTAACATTTTAGTAAATACCTCTACTCCACCAATTGCTAATCCCATTTCCCAACTTCCAGTGATTACAGCTGAAAGAATCATAGTATCTAATGTTCCTATGATTCTCCAACTTATAGTTTTTGCAATGTGTCTCTTATAACTTACCATCTTTTCTCATTTGTTCTCTTATAGAAGTTGCAGAGATTTCACCTATTTCCTTTGGTGGTACATGCTCGATTACATCGTATCCTACTCCTCTTCCATAATTGATTGATTCAATATCAGGAACAATTGATAAGAAGATTTTACCTTCTTCGATAAGTTCTTTTAGTTCCTCTGAAAGATTCATCATTACCTCATGTGCTGTCCAAGGGTTTTTCTCATCAGGTTTCACATCTCTGATTGCCACCCACACATTTTTACCTTCTTTCAACCTTTCGTTAATTAGCCAATAGTGACCTTTGTGAAATGGTTGCCATCTCCCGAAAAATACTGAATACTTCTTTTCCGTAGAGGAACTCTCTTTGTCTGCTTTTGCTTGAAAATTTGCCATTATAACTTATTTGCTTCTCTTAAATGATTTACTATTTTTGTGAACGATTGTTCTGGATTATCTTTAGTGGTATCCACATCAAAGAAATTCTTTTGAGGTGCTACATAATCTTCTGAATGGAAGTGGTCTCTTTCTCTTGGAGTAGAGCAATGTACATAGAACTCTGAGAAATTATCTAAACCGATTCTTTCTTTGAATTCTTCTCTTAACCATTCATAAGGTGCTACTAAAGATACGACTACATCACATCCTTTATTAGATAGGTATTCAGCGATTAACTGAGCGTTTCGGATGTTATTGATTCTTCCTTGTTCGGAGTAGTCTTTATTTATTGTAAGTGCTCTCAAATCATCTCCATCGATATGGAACACATCTTTTCTCCAATTTCTTTTTTCGGTTTGGAGTAAGTCTACCAACTTCTTACCTAATACAGTTTTTCCATGAGCTGGTTGGCCTGTAAACCAATATATGTTACCTTTTGCCATAACTTAATTTTAATTGTTACAAATATACGAATTTAATTTGGACTTTCCAAATTATTTTTCCTTTCTCCAACCTCCACCTGCGGCTTTATATTTTTTAGCAGCCCATCCATTAGCGTATGCTGATGGGTAAACATCAAACTTCTTCTTAGCTTGAGATTTATAGTAAGACCATTTTTCAGGGTCAGTTGGTACATTCTCTTCCATAAAAAGATTAAATTTCTTTTCAACTAAAGATTTTCCAATAAGTTCTTTACCTGCTTTGATTAATCTTGCTTTCTTTAATGCTCTAGCGGTTTGAATCCATTTTTTACCAATTCTATTGTAAAGTGGTTTTCTTAAAAATGAATCTACTGCTTTTTGAACTGTTTTGTTAATTGGTTTGTAAACTGTGTTATCAACAATTACAAAGTTTCCACTAAACATTGTTTGGAACTTACCTAAGTTATTCTGACATGCTTTCCAAATATCAGTTACTAACTCATCGGGTAGAACTCTATCTCTATTTCTATTTCTTTCTAACGCAACTTCTAATGAAGTGTTTACAAATACCATATAACAATCGTATCCTAATGATTCAGCGTGTTCTTTTTTCTTTTTGATTTTACTTACCTCATCACCAGTACCATCGATAATCATACCCAATCTACCAGCTTCATAAAATGATTGTTGTTTTTGAGTGAGTGCTTTTGCCTTTGTACGAATTGAATCTTTACCAGTAATTTTATCCCAAAGTTCTGGGTCTTCCTTTTCAATCTTACCTAACTCTT
>Ga0255753_1005474_pt1 | contig 12157 bp, 9 predicted proteins | sample 041ome_10_FD_179953 | JGI IMG/M metagenome (GOLD analysis project Ga0255753, IMG submission 179953) | Coastal salt marsh microbial communities from the Groves Creek Marsh, Skidaway Island, Georgia - 041412US metaG (version 2) | ecosystem: Environmental > Aquatic > Marine > Intertidal zone > Salt...
AAAAATAAATTAATTAATTATTTTTTATCAACAATTTTATGTTTAATTGGTCTATTCATTTTTATAAAATCTATTTATGAGTATTTCTAAGATTGCCAATCATATTAAACCAACAGGCAATAGTTTCCCTCCAGTTCACAAATGGAATCCAGATTTATGTGAAGGCCAGGAGTTTTTTATAGACAGAGAAGGTGAGTGGTTTTATAACAATTCTCCAGTTAAAAATTATAGATTAACCAAGCTTTTTTCTACCGTTTTGAGAAAAGATGATGATTCATACTATTTAGTCACTCCTCATGAAAAAGTCCCACTTAAGACAGCCATAGCTCCATATGTTATTACAGATTTTAATTTTAAAGATGATTATCTTGAGTTAGTTACAAACTTTGAATACTCTTTTGTAATTAACGAAGTTAATTTAATTAAACTTATTAACTTTGAAGACACCTTAATCCCTTTAGTTCACGTGAGAGATAATATTGAAGGGTTTTTTAATAGATCAACTTATTATAATTTAATAAACTTTGCATTAGAGCAAAACAATATAATTGATGACATTCTTTATGTAAGTAGTGGTAATAAGAATTATCCAGTAGGTAAAATTGCATAAAAAACTAAAATTAGAAACAAAAGTTTGCATCGTATGTAATAAGCCATTTTCATGGCGAAAGAAATGGGAAAAAAATTGGGATAATGTTAAGTATTGTAGTGAAAGATGTAGGAACTCTAAGAATCTAAAGTCTTAGATATCCAATCATTAATGTAGCTTTCAAGTATATCTAAAGGTACAGATCCTCTCTTTAGAATCTCGTGATGAAAATCTTTAATATCATATTTATCGCCTAACTCTCGCTCTGCTTTTTGTCTTAATTCTAATATTTTTAATTGTCCAATTTTATATGCTAAGGCTTGGCCGGGCCATGCAATATATCTATCAACCTCATTTTCAATATCTAGCTTAGATTTGGCCGTATTTTCTAAGAAAAGATTAATAGCATCTTCTCTAGACCAACCTTTATAGTGCATTCCAGTGTCAACAACCAGTCTGATAGCTCTCCACATATCATATGTTAGCTGTCCAAACTTATCGTATGGATCATCGTAGATTCCCATAAATTCACCAAGTTCCTCACTATACAAACCCCAGCCTTCAACAAAAGCTGTAAAACTTAAATATTTACGGAAAGTTGGTACATTCTCTAACTCTTGGGCTAGAGATATTTGAAAATGATGACCAGGAACTGCCTCATGCACAGTCAACACTGGTATTTCATATTTAGGTCGAGATTCTGGTTTATAAAGGTTTGCATAAAAGTAACCCGGTCTTCCTTTAGCTGGTCCATTATAGTATGCAGTTGTTGTGAAGGGAGCAGATTCTTCAGGGATGGGTATAACCCCATATGGTGCTCTAGGAAAAACTTTAAAAATTTTAGGAAGAAGAGGGTCAATTTTTTTTGCCATTATTAAATATGCATTTAATAAATCCTCTCCATTATCATAATAAAATCTAGGACTAGTTCTAAGATAATTTAAAAAAGATTTAAAATCTCCTTCCCATTCTAAATCTTTAATTATTTGCTCCATTTCAGATCTAATTCTTTTTACTTCACTTAATCCAATATCATGAATTTCATCCGGTGTAAGTTTTGTAGTCGTGTGATACCTTGCAACATATTCATACCATTCTTTACCATTTGGAACTCCATCTAGACCAATTGAATCTCTAGACTGAGGCAAGTATTCATCTTTTAAAAAAGTATTAAGCTCTTGATATGCAGGAATAATTTTATTGGTAATTAATTTTTTAGCATCTTCAATGAGTTGATTTTTTTCATCATTAATAAAATATTCATCATTTGCTGATAAAAATATCTTTAAATAGGGATGATTATCTATATCATTATTTAATAGATTATCTATTTGAGTGATGACTTGTTTAGTTACAAGTTTTGGTTGTGTATACCCTTTAGATAATCCTTCTTTAAGATTATTGGTTGTATTAATAATATTATCTGAATACTTAGATAGTCGAATTAACCAGTCTTCATAATCGGACTTAGATGAATAAACAAGCCTATCTCCTGTCTCATAATAGCTTTGGACTCCACCTCTTTGGTTGAGTGACATATAGTAGGAAGGATAGCTTGATGCTTCAAGGGAATTATCAAGGTTTAAATCGAGAAGTTTGTAATTTAATTTATTATCAGAATTAAGTTTATTAAAATCAAAGGACTTTAATTTATCTTTTTTATCTTGAAGTTTAACAATTCTACTTTGATAGTATTCTAAATCATTCGGTGTAATATCTTGATTAAATCTTTTATCACCTAAAAGTGAAGCAAATATTGGACTATCTTCAAGTTCTTTATCCCATTGAGAAGTAAGATATTCTTCAAATATTTTATCTTCACTAATTATTATTTTATCTACTTCAGGTTCTTTAATTTCATTTTGACTAATTTGGCATGAGCAAACAAAAAATATTGCAAAAGATAAAATTAAGTTCTTTTGTTTAATCAAATTCATAGTTTTATTACATATTTGGATAGTTTGGTCCTCCAGGTCCCTCTGGAGTTACCCATTTAATATTCTGTGATGGGTCCTTGATATCACAAGTTTTACAATGGACACAATTTTGTGCATTAATAACAAATTTCTTTTCATTATCTTTTTCAACAACCTCATAAACGCCTGCTGGACAATATCTTTGAGCTGGTTCATCGTACATTGGTAAATTCACTGATATTGGAATTGAAGGATCTTTCAATTGAAGATGACAAGGTTGATCTTCTTCATGATTAGTATTAGAAAGATATACTGAGGATAATTTATCAAACGAGTAAACACCATCAGCTTTTGGATAATCAATTTTCGGCATTTCATCAGCTTTTTTTAAGCACTCATGGTCGGGGGTAGGGTGATTAAGAGTAATGGGTAAATTTCCTCTAAATATAAACTGATCAATTGCATTAAACATAGCGCCAATTAATGCACCGAATTTATGAAAAAATGGTCCAAAGTTTCTAGATTTATATAGTTCTTTGTATATCCAAGAATCATTAATTTTTTGATCAAATGTTATATCTGTAGAAATTTCATTATGTAAGCTTTGAAATATATGTTCACCAGCTATAGATCCTGATTTCATAGCAGTATGTGATCCTTTAATTTTTGAAAAATTTAAAGTTCCGGCATTATCTCCAATCAATAAACCACCAGGAAACTCCATTTTAGGAAGGGATTGAAGCCCACCTTTTATTAGAGCACGAGCACCGTATGATATTCGTTCAGCACCTTCTAAATATTTCTTTATTGATGGATGTGTTTTCCATTTTTGAAACTCATCAAATGGACTTAAGTGAGGGTTCTTGTAATCAAGTGGAATAACATATCCTATATATGCTTCACCATTTTCACCGTGATAGAAATATGAACCAGATGGTGTATCCCAAGGAGTAGGCCACCCATTTGTATGAACTACCAAACCTTCTTCATGCTTATCTTTATCCAGCTTCCAGACCTCTTTAAAACCAATTCCATAATGTTGAGGATCTTTTCCATCAGATAAATTGTATTTATTAATAATTTCTTTACCTAAGTGACCTCTACAACCTTCACCTAAAACCGTATGTTTAGCTCGAATTTCTATACCAGGTTCATTACCAGGTTTCAATTCACCATTAGCATCAATACCCATATCACCGGTCTGCACACCGACAACCTTATCATCTTCATAAATCAACTTACTTGCAGGGAATCCTGGAAAAATTTCAACACCAAGATTCTCAGCTTGCTCAGCCAGCCATCTACATAAATTTCCAAGGCTGATAACATAATTGCCATGGTTATTCATTGGTGGCATAACGAATGCGGGAATAGATAAACCAAATTTTTCAAATAAGAAGATTAACTTATCTTTTTTAACCGGAACGTTTAATGGAGCATTAAGATCTTTCCAATTTGGAATAAGTTCGTCAAGCGCTGTAGTCTGAAAAACATTACCTGATAAAATATGAGCGCCAATCTCAGAACCTTTTTCTAGTAAACATATTGAATAATTTGTACCATTTTCCTGATTTAGTTGAGCAAATTTAATTGCTGCAGCTAAGCCTGAGGGACCACCACCAACAATTACTACATCATATTCCATAGTTTCTCTTTCCATAAGTTACCTCAAATTATGTTGTAAATTGCACAAAAGGAATTACAATTGTGCTGTATTGCAGATTATAACTTTCATTTATAATCTAACACACATTATAAAACAAATTTATATATAAATTATTATGAAAATATTAGTTCCACTTAAAAGGGTAGTTGATTACAACGTAAAAGTAAGGCCTTTACCAGACAATACAAATGTTGATTTAAATAACGTAAAAATGTCAGTAAATCCATTCTGTGAAATAGCACTTGAAGAAGCTGTAAGAATCAAAGAGGCGGGTAATGCTGAAGAAGTTATAGCCGTTACAGTTGGTAAATCAGAGTCACAAGAACAATTAAGAACTGCACTTGCCTTGGGAGCAGATAGAGCGATTTTAGTTGAAACTGAATCTTTACTAGAGCCTTTAGCTATAGCAAAAGTAATATCTAAAGTAGTTGAAGAAGAAAATCCAGATCTAATCATTTTAGGCAAACAAGCTATTGATGGAGATAATAATCAGACAGGTCAAATGCTAGGCGCGTTGCTTGACTATCCTCAAGCTACAAATGCTTCTGAAGTTATGTTGGATGATAGTAGTGTAACTGTAACAAGAGAAATTGATGGTGGGCTTCAAACATTAAAATTAAATAAACCAGCAATTGTAACTACTGATTTAAGATTAAATGAACCAAGATATGCTTCATTACCAAATATTATGAAAGCAAAAAAGAAAGAATTAACTGTTAAAAATGTTACTGAATTAGGTGTTGATGTTAATCCAAGAACAGAATTACTTTCAGTTGAATTACCTCCATCAAGGGATGCAGGTATTATTGTAGAAAGTGTTGATGAGTTAGTAGATAAATTAAAAAATGAAGCGAAGGTGATAGGATGAGTATATTAGTAATAGCAGAACATGATAATACCAATCTTAAAGGTGCAACTCTAAACACTGTTGCTGCAGCCAAAGAAATTGGAAGTGATATTACATTACTAGTTGCTGGTTCTAATACTGCTTCAGTTATTAGTGAAGCTCAGCAACTTAATGGAATTACAAAAATTTTAAGTTGTGACAATGATTTATATAAAAACTCTTTAGCAGAGGAATTGTCAAATCTTGTTGTTTCATTAGCTTCTAGCTTTTCATATATATTGGCACCAGCCACAACATTTGGTAAAAATCTTTTACCTAGAATATCTGCAAAATTAGATGTACAGCAAATTTCAGATATTATCTCAGTTGAAAGTGAAGATACATTTAAGAGGCCAATATATGCAGGAAGTTGCATAGCAACTGTTAAATCAAATGACGCTGTTAAGTTAATAACTGTAAGGTCTACAGCTTTTGACCCAGTTGCAAATGATAACTCTGATGTACCAGTTGAGTCTGTTGATGCTTCAACTTCAGCAAATATTAGTGAATTCGTATCAGAAGAACTTGCTAAAAGTGATAGGCCAGAGTTAACTTCTGCAAATATAGTTATATCTGGTGGAAGAGGGATGCAATCAGGAGATAATTTCCACCTTCTAGACTCTATTGCTGATAAATTAGGAGCAGCTGTTGGCGCTTCAAGAGCTGCAGTTGATGCCGGTTTTGTTCCAAACGATTATCAGGTAGGGCAAACAGGTAAGATAGTAGCTCCTGACCTATATATAGCTGTAGGTATTTCAGGCGCTATTCAACATTTAGCTGGAATGAAAGATTCAAAAGTAATTGTTGCAATTAATAAGGATGAAGACGCACCAATTTTCCAAGTTTCTGACTATGGACTAGTAAGTGATTTATTCACAGCATTACCAGAGTTAGACTCAAAGTTATAATAAAACTTAGTAATTATTAAAATAGGGCTTTAAGCCCTATTTTTTTTTGTATATGTATAATTAATTAAGGGAGATTTAATATTGTCAGATAAGTTTTATCATTTTTATATAGCTTTAATAGTATCTATTAGTTTTTTATTCTTATTTTTTACTCTTAGTGCGCTTGGGTTAATACAGTCAACAGAAGCCTCAAATCTTATTGGTGAAGCATCAAGATGGTGTGAAAGAGTTTCAGGTGGACTTTTCAGAGAGCCTGTGAATACTCTGAGCAACTTGGGTTTTATGATTGTTGGTTTATATATTTTCTGGATTTTGTGTAATGATGAAAAAAATTCTAACAACCCATTTATTGGTACCAATAAAATATCTATTCTCTATGCATCTGTAGTTATTTACCTAGGTCCAGGATCAATGCTTATGCATGGCACAAATACAGAGTGGGGTGCGTGGGCAGATAATTTAAGCATGATTATGTATATTATTTTACCTTGGCTTTTTAATATTTATAGCATGTCGAAATGGTCTATAAACCAGTTTTTAAAAACTTATCTAGGTATTGTAATTATTTATTCAGTCTGGAGATGGTTTACTGATTTTGAATTAGGTATTAACTTTAATCTTTTCGGTGTTTCCATAGGATTATGGGTTATATCTGAAGTACTTTATAGGTATTGGTCGCCTGTATTTAGGCTTATTTCTGGTTTTGTTGGATTCTTGGTTTTAATGTTATTTGGTACCATGCCAAATGAAGTTTTTGAAAATTTTGATGAATATTGGTGGGTAATATTATTTTGGTTACCAGCTATATTATCAAACGAACAACCCAAGCATTCTAGAACGTATAAATGGTTCATTTTAGGTATGATTTCTTATTTAAGTGCTTTTGCAATATGGTTAACTGGTGTTCCTGATCATGCATCATGCTCACCGGATTCAGTTATACAAGCTCATGGTATATGGCACTTATTGACAGCACTAGCTACATACTTTTTCTTTATACACTACAGATCTGTTAAAACCGTATAAATTAATTTTTTGAGAGATTTATCTACCTCTAAAGGTAATTCTACCCACAGTGAGATCATAGGGTGTCATCTCAACTTTAACCTTATCGCCAGTTAAAATTCTAATGTAATGTTTACGCATCTTACCTGAGATGTGAGCTGTAATAATGTGTCCGTTCTCTAATTTAACTTTAAATTTGGTATTAGGAAGAGTTTCAATAACTTCTCCTTCAAATTCTAATGCGTCTTCTTTTGCCATAGCGTGGTATTTTACACTATATGTGCTATTTTTAATCTATATAGAGATAATAAAATGTTTAAATTGCATTAGATAACAAGGAGTAATTTTATGGAAAACATCCCAGTTTATATGATTGTTAATTTAAAGATTAATGATTCTGATGAATATAAGGTCTATGAAAAAGGTTTTTTTCCTTTTCTTAAGAAACATAATGGATCATTTATAACATTTGATGACTCACCAGTATGTCTTGAAGGAAACAAACCTAACCAATTTGATAGAGTAATCATATTTTCATTCCCAACAGAGGAGGATGCAGATAACTGGTGGAATGACCCAGGATATCAAGAATTATCTGCACATAGGCGTGCTGCAACAGATATAACTCTTCAAAAGGTTAAAGGAATGGCTTCAAGGTCATAATATTATTAAACATAATATATATTATGCGAAGTAATATATCCTTTACAAGGAAATATTGTCAGTCACCCACTACTCTATACATAAATAATATATAGTTCATTATTGAAATGTATTTAAGAAATATAATAATACTAATAATATGTACTTCCTGTACTGTTGATAATATGAAAAAACCAAACCCAAAAAAGATACCATTTGAATTAACTCAACACGATGATATAAGAATTGATAACTACTATTGGATGAGAGATGATTCAAGATCCAATAGTGAAGTTATTGACTATCTAAAGGCTGAAAATAGGTACACTGATAATTGGTTTTCAATGCAGACTGACTATAAAACCCCTATTGTTAGTGAATTAATGAATCAAGTACCTGAAACTGAAATATCTTTCCCAGTTAAGAATAATGGATATTTATATTATCAAAAAATTAAAAAAGAGGAACAGTTACCTAAATATTATAAAAAAGGTATAAATAATGGGGATGAAATTATGTTTCTTGATGCTAATTTAAAGCTTCAGTCACAAAAATATTATTCTATTAGAACCATATCCCCTTCTAACGACAACAGTATGATTGCATTTGCAGAAGATAATAATGGTAGAAGAGAGTTTACTATTAAGATTCTAAATGCAAGTACCTTAAAAGAATTAGATACATTAATAGAAAATACTACAGGCAGAATGATTTGGTCTCATGATAATAAATATATTATTTATCTAAAAAAAGATCCTATAACACTCATTGCAAACTCGGTTTATATTCACGAGTTAGGAGCTCCCTCTTCCGATGATATTCTTTTATATAAAGAAAATGATCCTGAGTTTGAATTATCAATATCATTATCGAGAACAAAAAAATTTGCATTCATAAATATTGAATCAACTAACTCAAATGAAATAAGAGTTATTGATATAAATAAACCAATGTTAGAGCCCCATCCTTTTGTTGAGAGAAGTACAAATCATTTGTATTACTTAGAACATCTTTATAATGAAAGTTTTTTTGTAAGATCTAATTTAGATGCACCAAATTTTAAAATATTAAAATCTAGCTCATTCGAAGATAATGATATACCCAACCTTCAAACAATCGTAAGTCACGATGAATCAATATTTATAAGTGATATTCTCTATTCAAACAACAATCTTGTAATGGAGGTTAGGAAAAATGGACTACCTGAATTAAGCATTCTTAACTTAAAAACTAATAAATTAAATTATATCGACTTTGGTGATAATGCTTATGATGTCTCACTTTCATTCAACAATGAAATAGATGGTAAATCATTTAATTATTATTATTCCAGCCTTACAAAAGCTCCCCGCATTATTGCTTATGATCTTATAGACAATACAGAGGATATTGTGTGGTCAAAACAAGTGCTTTCATTTGATGAGAATGACTATCTGGATAACAGGTTCTTTATAAATTCTAGAGATGGAACTCAGGTACCAGTTGTGACAATTGCACATAAATCTACTGATTTGACCGCAGCACCAATTTTATTTTATGGGTATGGTTCATATGGAATAAATATTGATGCATCATTTAGATCATCATTAATACCTCTGCTTGATCGAGGATTCATTTTTTCTATCATAAACATCAGGGGTGGCGGTGAAATGGGTAAGCACTGGTATGAAAATGGGAGAATGAATAATAAGCTCAACACTTTTCATGATTTTAATGATGGTGTAAAAGCTGTTCTAAAAAAAGGTATTGGCAATCCAAATAATGTATTCGCCAGAGGTGGTAGTGCCGGGGGTTTACTTATGGGAACAATAATAAATCTCGAACCTTATTTATATAAAGGTATTCTATCCGGAGTTCCATTTGTTGATGTTTTAACAACCATGTCAGATCCATCTATACCTTTAACAACTTTTGAATATGATGAATGGGGTAATCCGGCAAATAAAGATGAATATTTTTATATGAAACAATACTCACCATATGACAACATAGAAAATAAGAACTACCCTGCTGTTTTTATAACATCTAGCCTATATGACTCACAGGTCCAATACTTTGAACCAGCAAAATATACTGCAAAATTAAGAGAATTTAATACATCAAATGCTCCCATTTTAATGAAAATGAATTTGATTGGTGGCCATGGCGGCTTGAGCGGAAAAATTAATCAATTTGAAGAAATTGCTGAGGAATATAACTTTATTCTTAACTTGATAGATTGATCAAATAAAATGATTCTTTGTGCTTTCTAGATTAGAATTAATCTATGAATAAATTTATACAAACATCATTATTATTAACATTAACAGTCTATTGCTCAGCTGAGGTTTTAAAAAACCCCACAACCTATTCATCTGATCTTTATAAAGAAGTTATATTGAATGGGAATTATGATCCATCAATAGATCATCCAAGTAAATTTCTAGATTTTAATTATGGAGACAGAGTCGCATCTCCAGAACAAATAGAAGATGCAATAAATGCTTATAAAGAGCAATCTAATAAAATTAAACTTATAAATTATGGTACAACCCATGAAGGACGCCCTCTTCATGCATTGATAATATCTTCGCCAGATAATATTTCTCAATTAGCTACAATTAAACAAAATTTATCTTCTCTCTCAGATGCAAGAAAAACTAATGATAGAGAAGCAAAAAAGATTATTGATTCTCTCCCTGCAGTTGCATGGATGGCCTACTCAATTCATGGAAATGAAACATCTGGCGCAGATGCTGCCCTAGGGTTAATTTATCATCTAATTGCGGGGAAAAATCCTGAAATAACTAATCTACTAGAAAATATGATAATTATTGTTGACCCAATAATGAATCCAGATGGTCGAGCTAGATTTGCTAAATCTTTAGAACAATTTAGAGGTACTGCTCCAAATTATGATGATCAATCATTAATCCATACTGGTGATTGGCCTTATGGAAGAACAAATCATTATTACTTTGATTTAAACAGGGATTGGGTTTATCTAACACAACCTGAGACACAAGGTAGAGTTGCGTTAATTAATGAATGGAAGCCCCAAATATTAGTAGATGCTCATGAAATGGGATCACAAGATACATTCATGACGGGTCCTGCACGTGAACCAATTAATAAAAATATGGATAGAGATCTTATTAAATGGGGTAACGTTTTTGCCAAAGATCAAGGATCAGAATTTGATAGAAGAAATTGGCGTTTTTATACAGGTGAATGGCATGAAGACTTATACCCTGGCTATTCTTTTTATGTAAATTTTAGAGGCACTTTGGGAATACTATATGAACAATCACGTATGGCTGAAGATGGTGTGCGAAGACCAGAAGGCACTATTCAATCGTATAAAGAATCTGTCCATCATCAATTTATCAGCTCCTTAACAAATTTAAACACTTTGTCAGCCAACAGTAAGGCAATGTATAACGACTATTGGGAAGCAAGGAAGTTAAATGTATCAAATGAAAGTGAGTGGGCTAATCAAACATTTGTGATACTGCCAACTAAAAACACATCTAGAATTAACACTCTTGCTGATAAATTAAAATCTCAAAATATTGAAATCTATACCAATAAACAAAATATTAATGTTAAAAATGTATTAAAACAGACTGGTGATATTGTTGAAGAATTTAATATTCCTGCCGGCAGTATGATAATTCCAAATCGTCAACCCGAAGCTCCTTTAATTTCGGCTATATTAGAATTTGATGCAGAAATTGATGAAGATGTTCTTAAAAAAGAAAGAGAAGCAACTTTAAGAGATGGCTCATCTATTATGTATGACACAACTGCTTTTAATTTTACTATGATGTATGGGTTAGAAGCTGTGACAGTCCCAGAATATGTAAAAGGAAATCTTTCGTCATGGGAACCCTCCTCTGTAGAAATAGACGTTGATGAAAAGGCTATTATGTGGATTGTTGATGGCACAGACGATCTATCAGTTAGCTTTGCAGCAAGACTGATGGAACAAGATGTTCAGGTAAGAATTGTTGATAAAGATATTAGTCTTTCCGGTAAGAACTTATCTAGAGGAAGCCCTGTTGTAATAGCTATGGATAATCCTAAAAACTCTAGGTTAGTACAATTAATTAAAAACACTGCTAAAAATTTGAATGTTTCAGTATCATCACTCTATACAGGTTTTGGTCCTGAAGAATTACCTGATTGGGGAGGAAGACATTTTAGATTACTAAATAAACCTCAAATTGCAATATTAAGTCATGAGGGTTTTAGTTCATATGATGTAGGTGTTAGCTGGTGGTCACTTGATCATCATTTAGGCATTAGACACAGTCAACTTAATACATCAATGATCGGTTATGCAGACTTAAGAAGATACAACACATTAATAATGCCAAGCGGTTATAGATCTCTTAATCAAGGTGAAATGTCTGTTCTGAAAGAATGGATAAAACAAGGTGGAACATTAATTGCTAATAACGGCAGTACAAGAATGCTTGTATCTGACAATTCAATTACAAGCATTAAAGATGTAAGTGATTCATTTGAGAATAGTCATGACTACAACATGCAGTTACAAAGAGA
>Ga0255753_1005484_pt1 | contig 12132 bp, 5 predicted proteins | sample 041ome_10_FD_179953 | JGI IMG/M metagenome (GOLD analysis project Ga0255753, IMG submission 179953) | Coastal salt marsh microbial communities from the Groves Creek Marsh, Skidaway Island, Georgia - 041412US metaG (version 2) | ecosystem: Environmental > Aquatic > Marine > Intertidal zone > Salt...
AACTTATCAAACGTTACCGTTTGTTTCAGTAATACTAATTAAATCTGATATGTTTCTTGATCTACTCATTGCATGTACATCCCCCAAAAGCGCCAATAGTCATTACCAGGTGATACTCCTCCTGGATAGAATGCCGAACTGTTATCTGTAGTTAAATAAATTTCGACATAGTCATTTACTTGAAGATACCAAGGAAGCACAAACATTGCGTTTGTACCATATTGATTTGTACCACTACAATCTTGTCTTAAGTGAATGTCTCCATTTCCCGGTGTTGATCCATTTACTCTGAAATACATTCTTGTTACTGTTCCGATATTGTTTCCAATACTAGTCCAACCAAACAAATAATATCCAGCAACTGGGCATGTAAATCTACTAGTACCATTACTATAATGCCCGCCAATATTAAATTCATTAGTCCACCAATTAGCAATTGTTCCATTGCTAGGGGTTTGGTTTATCCCACGATAACTAAAAGCTAAATTGTTTGGTTTTCTTGTTATATTGCCCATTTTTTATCCTCAACTTGTTGTCCATGTATTGCCAGCAAAGTCAATTGGAACATAATATTTAATCTCAGCAACACCGTTAAATCCATTAGTGGAATTTGCACTTGACAAATTAACTCTCAACACATTTGTTGAAGGTGTGTTAATATTTACAGTAATAGCATTTGTATCTGATTGTTCTTCACTTATCACGTATACACTGTTACTGCCACCGTCCCAATATGCTTTTTTAATACTGTGCGCATTACCTAAACTACCAGTATGGCCACATACAGTAACTTCTACTAGCATTCTAAATCCATTAGCGCCTGTTCCAGTAATTCTACTAATCTCTACCTGGTTTGTGATATTTGTAAGTCCGTATACTTCTGTTTGAACAAATCCAGCACCCTGATTATTGTCCCTGCCAGTCATTTTAATTACACTAGCACCGCTATTTCCAGTACCTTCTCCCATAATGGTGAATGCTCTGGCATTATTAAGGTTTCCGTTTATTTGTGGTGTCCCACCGTTGCTAAGTTGTAAACTTCCATTTGGATTTAATGACATTTTATATCCGGTTGTTCCACCAGACTGGTTATTGGTCATATGAAATCCGAGGTTATGCTGTCCTGCACCGCCGCCGCTGCTATTTGCAATTAAACTCCAATCACTGCCGCCACTGCCGTTAGTTAAGAATGTTAAACCAGCACCGGTAGTATGTGTTGAAGCGAATGCAGCTGTATTCCAAGTTGTGTTGTCTTGAACATGTAGCTGATATGCTGGATTAGTATTGTTAATACCAAAATGACCACCATCTTGCAGTGTTATCCTGTCTGCTATCGTGTTTTGTCCAATATGTAAATCATTTCCAGCTGGTTTTATTCTCCAACCAGAATTTGTATCAGCAGAACCAACAATACTAACACCATCGTTATCAGCTACATGTATATCTACATCATATTGTGGATTCGTTGTTCCAATACCAACATTTCCATTTTGTAATATTTTTAAACGTGAGTTCCAAGATCCGCTTTGATAAGTTTGTGCGTCGATGTTTATTGCAGATCTTAATACAATATTATTAGTTGAGTTTGCTGCTGTTATAGTTATATCATTACTATTTGCATCACCGCCGGCATTACTTAATCCAATCGTTGCACCAATGCTAGTAGGATCACCATTTTTACTTAATCTTAACAGATTTGTTTTTATTTGTGCATCTACATCAAGTTCACCTGTCATAGTGTCGCCGGTTTTTGCTACTTTACCAGCAATATTGTTTGCTGTTGTTGTTGCAAAATTTGGGTCATCTCCCAGTGCCGCTGCTAGTTCATTTAAGGTATCTAATGTAGCTGGTGCGCTGTCTGTGATACTAGCAACGATATTGGTTGCCGTATCATACCCATTACTACTTAAATATGAACCAACTCTAGCATCTGTATAGTATAAATTTGTACCCTCTGGTAATTCGCCTGTATTGGCAGCACCAGCCAATTGCCAAGCCGAACCATCCCAGATGTAAAGTTTATTATTGTCAGTGGCAAATGCCTGATCGCCAGCGTTATTACCAACTAGTGGTAGATATGTACTATCTTGATATACGTTAACCTTGGCAACGACGGCACTGCCATCTTCAACAACCAGTTCAGCTGTACCAGCCACTTCACGAATCTTGTTTTCAAAACTTGGCGTGTTTTCTACATAGGTAGCCAAATCCTGCGGAACAAACTTTCCAGTACCAGCGTCATAAACTAGACACATTTGATTAACAAGTGCTGGAATAGGACGGATTTCTACTGGTGTTTTGTGACCTTCTTGTGTATGTTGGAAGTATACCACTGGGTTACCGTTGATATTCGTTTCAACAGCCAGATCTTTGACAGTAATAGCACCTCTCATAACGCCATGATTACCGCATTGATAGTATAGTGTATCTGGTGCGTCATTTGGAACCACAATAGTCAAAGTTCCACTATCAGTACGGCTTCCAGTTACACCATCTGTGTATTCGCCAAAGTATGTTCCACTAGCGAAGTTAGTGCCATTGTCAGTTGTAAGATATAATGGATGGCCTGTGGCCGTAATATTAAATGTGTAAGTACCGCCGCGATAAAATGGACCGATATTTGGATTGTCGCCTTTAGCCGCTCCACTAAATGTATAAGCACCTGCTCCGTTATTCACCACTGTGTAACTGACATTAGGTGCTGTTAAAGTTGGTAATGTGATTGTTGCGGGTACGCTAATATTAATGCGCTGTACATCTGTTGCATTACCTGAATTGATGTCTGGATGGGTATCACTTACTGGACCAGTTGAAGTTGCCCAACTAACCAAGTTATCAGTACCTGCTCCGTCAATCCATTTGAGATACAAACTGTGCGTCTGCGTCATCTGATCAAATAGATCGTAAGCGGCATAATTGTTTACGGTGTAAGTACCCTGTCTGTATAGTGGTACTTGTATTTCAGGACTGTTTGTGATTTCACGTCTAGCATAAGGTAGGCTACTTGTCAACCAGGTCCACAACCAGGCAGTGTCTTGTCCAGCTGCCGGAGCCGCTACTTGAATCTCCAGTACTTCAGGAGCAATGTCCAAATTTACTTGGCTAATTTTAGCAAGCGGTAATTCACCGTCATTGATATCATTGGCGGTTACTGCACCATTGGCAAGTTTAGCACTGGTTACGCTGTCGTCATCAAGACTACTGGTTTTGATTTTGTTTAAGGCCATCGTGTAATAATCCTGTTGTTATTACACTTATTTATCGATTATGCGAAAGGATCATCAACTACAATATGTGGGTTAGTGGGCCATCCTTCAAACAAAAGATTTCCTTCCGCATCTAAATCAACAGTTGATAAATCTACATCTGTAATATCACGTAATGCTTGACGGTAATCTAACTCAGCTTGTGTAATTGTTCTATCACTGACTGTCCACCAATCAGTCTGACTGATCATCATATCACGTTCTTTTCTTAACAAATGTAATTTTCTCATATTGTCAAGAGTAACTATGGTTGCGGAAATTTCCTCTGCTGTTGGAGAGTCATTACCGGTTTGATTCAAATAGTTAATTGCTGTTTCTTCACTTGTATACATTATTTTATCCATAAATATCCGTCACTGCCACCCAAGGCATCATTTCTAAATCCGCTATTACTACCTTGCTCAGGATGTCTCTGATATGCAAAATATGTACCGCCACTGGTATGGTGGTCACCAAATCCCCTAGTACCACTATTTGGATTACGGTCACTAATCGATCCTTCAAAAGTTGTACTAACTCGTGTTCTTTCATTTTGTTGATCGGCACTACTTACAGTATCAACAGTTGCATTACTATCAACAAACATGTTACGAATCGTGCCTGCACTGGATGTGAAACCACCAGTGGTTTCCAACCAATATGCTGTTGAACCTGTATAAGGACTCTGACTGCGGTATGCGTTCATCCAAGCATCACTCACTTTACGTGTACTTGTTTGTCCTAGTGTTGGTCCATTTGTTCCGTCAAAATTTACTGCACTATTATTACAGTGTGCTTGGTTGTCTGCAATTGTAGCTCTTACAGCCATAACCCAACCACCACCGTTACGACTGTTGTCTACATACATACGATATGCGCCATAACCTGAAACAGAAATATAATAATACCCACTTGGATATCCAGCATTATAAAGCTGTAATCCGCTTGTTGCTGGGTTACCAGCTGTACCTATTTGATTAACTGGTCCCCATCCTGTGCTATTTCTAAAATATAATGCACCACCATCATCACTAACATATGCAATTGTACCAGCAGTTGCAGAGCCACTTAATGTTGCAACAGTTTTTGTTGCTAATTGTAAGCCTCTATCATTAATTCTAACGTCTGGTGCTTTACCATTTAAATTATCAGTACTGCTATCTGCAGCAGTACTTGCTGAAGTAATAAAATCGATAGTGTTATTGCCGCCTCCACTATCAGTTGCAACTACTAGCCTATCTCCGCCTGCTTCATATCCAAAATATGCTACACCATATCCACTGGCATGAGCAATAAACAGTGCATCTCCTCCACCAGTAGCACCAACCCCAACGTAACGATTACTGCCACCTCCGTGAAATTCTGTTGACGTATCTCCAACTTTTATATTTCCGCCATTTACATGTAACAATTCTGCCGGCGTATTTGTTCCAATACCAACATTGCCACTGCTTAATCCGTGTAGCCATATGTTACCAGACTGATTACCAACAGCATCACCTTGAGATAATTGAAATGCACCGTTATCCATATAAAAACGACCAGTGTGTCCGCTTGTTCCACCTGTTCCTCTGAAATACAAATGTGGAGTACCGTTATCTCTTTCAAATGTAACTACTGGATTTCCACTCTGTATAACATGAAGTTTACCTTCTGGATTTACAGTACCAATTCCAACATTGCCGTTACCTTTGATAACTACATCGTAATTTGTATCAGTCTGATGATCTGCATTAAATGCAATCATATTATCTGGAGCACTACCATCAGCACCAGCATCAAAGTAAATTGCACCAGTATTTCCTGCACCGCCATTATCTGCAACTGCTCGCATACCGATAACTGCTGGCTGGCCAGTAGCATAATTATCTACTAAAAGTGTATTGGTATTTGCACTAATTGTATGTGAATTTCTAACATGTAGTGGAGCAGATGGTGTGGTATTAATACCTACACCTGTTGAATTAATGTTAAGTGCAGCATTGTTTGCGCCATTGTAAATGTTAAAGACGTCTCTACCGGCGGTACCGTCTCTTAATTTAAAAACATCTAAATTTTGATCGTTTTCAAAACGCCAAATTTGATTACCGGCTGTCATTTGTAGTCTAGCACGATCAACAGTATTGCCACGTGCATTTGTAATATTAACATCTATATTTTGACTTGAATCAGTATAAATTTCTAGATTACTGGAAGGCGTATGTGTACCAATACCCACATTACCATCTGTATGAATTAAATCTGCTATATTTCTTGCTACACTCATAGTCCTGCCTCATCTAATCTTGTTTGTAAACTGTCTATTTTATCGGACATTTCTTGCATTGCTTTAACCATCATAGGTATAAGTTGACGTTCATAGATTGCAAGAGTATTTTCAATTGTTCCATCTGGTTCTAGATCTTCACCATATTGTTTATCTACCCTATAATGAGTAGTTCCCATATCATAAGTTACTGTAGGATCAACTGCTTGAACTTCTTGAGCAATAAATCCATAAATATATTCTTCTTCAGCTGTATATTTCCAGTCAAAACTTACTGGACGAAGTTGTTTAATTTTTTCCAATTGGTTGTCTAAATCAACAACATTGGTTTTTAGTCTTGCATCAGATCCACTGTAAATTTGTGATCCGCCTTCAGTAACACCAATGTTGCCATTTGGTGTATCAACACTAAATCTAATAGTATTACCGCCGGTGTTGTTATCTCTAGACGTATTATTATCACCATATACACGGAAGTGACCATGGCTTTGGTTAGTACTAATGTTTACACCATCATAGTACCACATTTTGTGGTTATAATCACCAGTGTCACGGAAAATAGTCTGTCCATCATGATGTACAAAACTTCTGTAACCATTACCACCACTACCGCTTCTATAGTGGAATCCAGCATCACTAGTACTTTCGCCTCTAACAGACTGTCCAGCAGTGATATGTCCATCAAAATAATGTTGTCCTTGACTATCATAAAACTCAGTCTTTGATGTTGTTTTTACGATACTGTGTCTATAAGAACTTGTACTTAATCCCTGAGCGGGTGCTGCACCAGCAGTTGTTTTACTGCCATCCATGCGTGTCATCGTAAAGATTGCATCACCGTCAGCCCAACCACGACCATAAGATTCAGAGTTTGCGTTATTGTATCCGCCAAAATGATAAGCTGGTCTATAATCAGGGGTCGCACCGCCTGATGCATTATTTCCGTAAAATAGGAATCCATCATTATCGTTATATCCATAAATTCCCATTGCATTGGACTCACCCTGGATCTTTTCATTATGGTCTGTTCCAGTAACACTTCTAAAACTGACAAATCCACGGTTTACACCAATACCGTTGTCTCCTGCTTCGCTAGATGGAATATCTACGTATAGTTTTATAGAAGGTGCTTCATTACCAATACCAACATTTCCGCTAGCATCAATAGTGACACGTGGATTATTATTAGTGTACAATTTAATACGGCTATTTTCTCGTTGTACTAGTTCAGCATCTTGATTGTCATCTCTAACGTAAATATCGAAACCGTCATTGGCGCCTGCACCACTTTGGTCGTTTGTTATTTTCAAACCAGTTGAACCACCATCATGAATATGTAATCTTCGTTGTGGAGCAAATGTTCCGATACCTACATTTGCAGCATCTCCTGGTGCACCCAGAGCTAAGGCCCTGCCACTGACACTAGGACCAATACTTGCATATTTTGTTGCGGCACCTACTTCATTTATAACAAATTGAATATCAGTATCAGTATTATTAGTCAAGTTAAGCATGGTGGATGTACCACCACCACTAAGTGCATTTACTACGTTAACAACAATACCAGTATCTTGATCACTTCTAATGTTTACTTTATGATCAGATGAATCTGAAGTTCCTAAATACAATTTTCCAGCAGTATCAATTGAAAGATATTCTGTACCGCTGGTGTTCTGAAAACTATATTCAGGTGCTTTAACATAAAGTACATTTCCAGTAGACTTAATTTCATCATTTGTTCCATCTTGTCTTAACGTAAGTGTACTACCAATTGTAGCTGTTGCATCAACAATAACAGGGCCACTAAACGTACCACCTGCACTTGCACTAACAGCATCGCCAACCGTAAAGTTTTCGTATGCAATGATTTCAACTGTTTCGCCTGCAGCAACACCTGAAGTTAAAACAATAGCGGTTTCACTTGTATCATTATAATCATCTGTACGTACAAGTTTAATACCGTTTAGAAATACATCAACAGCACCAGTTGTATATGTTGCTGTAAAACTAGTCTGGTTAGCAGTTGCCGTATAACTGTATCTATTTGTAGTTGCTGGGAATGTAAGGTTTGTAATAGCACTGCCATCACCGCTCAGTGTTGCGGCATTAACTGCACCACCAAATGTTACATCACTGGCAATAGTGGTCGCAAAACGTGTGTCAAATGTGCTATCAAAATCTGCACTGTTTAATTTAGTACCAATCTGTGTACTAACCGTTGTAGCAAAATTAGGGTCATCTCCAAGAGCGGCTGCTAGTTCATTTAAGGTATCTAACGTAGTTGGTGCTGAATCTGTAATACTTGCCACAATATTTGTTGCTGTATCATATCCGTTAGCACTTAAATATGTTCCTACATCACTGTCTGTATAACCAGGTTGTCCATCAATAGTAAGTGTGCCTGCCACATCATCATATGTAGCGGTGATGTTATTACCACCTACTAGCAATGCCGCTACTCTATCATCAACACGCTCATTTGTGTAAAATAAATTAGTACTGCCTTCTGCTAGGTCGTCTGTATTTGCGGCACCGGCCTGTTGCCAAGCCGAGCCATCCCAGATATAGAGGATATCTGTATCTGTGGCGAATGCCTGGTCACCTGGGTTATTTCCTGTTAGGGGTAAGTATGTACTATCATCATAAACGTTAACCTTGGCGATAACTGCCGATCCATCTTCAACCACAAGTTCAGCCGTTCCGGCCACTTCACGGATCTTGTTCTCAAATGACGGAGTATTTTCCACATATGTAGCCAAGTCTTGTGGTACAAATTTACCAGTTGAAGAATCGTATACAAGACACATCTGGTTAACAAGACTTGGAATCGGTCTCAGTTCAATAGGAGTTTTATGTCCTTCCTGTGTGTGTTGTGCATAGATTACATAGTTGCCATTGATGTTTGTTTCAACAGCTAAATTCTTGACAGTGATTGCTCCACGCATTGGTGAATGATTACCACACTGATAATAAAGAGTATCTGGCGCATCATTTGGTACTACTATAGTTACTGTACCGCTGTCAGTTCTTGAGCCAGTTACACCGTCGGTATACTCGCCAAAATAAGTTCCACTAGCGAAGTTAGTGCCGTTATCTGTTGTAAAATAGAATGGATGTCCTGTTGCACTTACGTTAAACGTATATGTTCCGCCACGATACAGTGGTCCAATATTTGGATTATCTCCAAATGCAGCTCCGCTAAAGGTGTATGCGCCAGCACCGTTGTTAGTAACAGTGTAACTGACATTAGGTGGTGTTAAGGTTGGCAACGTAATAGTTGCAGGTACATTGATGTTAATACGTTGTACATCTGTTGCGTTACCTGAATTAATATCTGGATGGCTATCGCTTACTGGACCAGTTGATGTTGCCCAACTAACCAAGTTGTCAGTACCTGCTCCATCAATCCATTTAATGTAAAGGGTATGTGTTTGCGTCATACTACCAAATAGGTCATATGCCGCATAGTTGTTAAGTGTATATGTACCTTGCTTGTAAAGTGGTACTTGTACTTCAGGTGAATTTGTAATTGTACGTCTTGCGTATGGAAGCGTTGACTGTTCCCAGGTCCATAACCAGGCAGTATCTTGTCCAGCCGCTGGAGCAGCAACTTGTATTTCCAATACTTCAGGAGCAATTGACAAGTCAATATTGACAAGCTCTTCAATATTAGTAGTATCTATATCTAGATCTGTAATTGTGCCATTGGCATCTACCACCAAACTCTTGGCGAGTTGAACTAATTCATAACCTTTACTTGACATGCATTTATCCTAGTTGTCTGATACAACTATTTATGCAATCTTATCTAGCTGTAGCATACTTGAATGGAGATTCTGCCCAAGCAACATAAGCATATGTTCCAGCACTATCATTTTTGTCAGTGGCAGTATTTTTTAGTTTAAAGCCATTAGAGTAAAAGTCAATAAATTGTCCACTAGTACCTTCGTCTTCTGTATTAGTAGAATGTAGGAATAACTGGTCGTTATTTCCGTTAAATCCATCATTTATGTTACTTAATACACACCATGAACCGCTGGTATCAACACGTTTAATAATAACAAGAGCCGGTTTAAATCCACAATGCACATATGGGCCGTCAGCATTGCCGTTGCCCTTATAGCTGCCAGTTTTACTATATCCAGGAACATCTGTCCAGCAATAGGTAATCATTGTGGTGCCGTTGCCGTTAACAGCCTGTCCTCCCCAACTACTACTTGCAAATCCGAAAGTACTGTTATTAACGCTACCAATACCACCTGCTACATCATGGGTATAAGCACCATTAGTGCCCAAAGCATCATTATTTAAAAGCAATCCGGCTGTTGGTGTAGTACCAAAATAACTATGATATACTCGCCAGTAATATCCAGTATTTCGTGTTTTACTGAGCATAAATGTTGGAGTTGCCCCTAGCCCGTGGCCAACTGTAGCAGTACTACTTCCGTTACCTGTGTAACCGACTACACTAAATCCTGCGTCTGTATTAGCACTTACAGTACTAGTAATTGTACCGTCAGTGTTACTGGTATTACCATTGCCGCCTTTCCAACAAAATGCTGTATATGTATATCCGTTCTGGTTCCAGTTTTCTATACTACTGCTACCAGCAGTCATAGTAAATCCATCATTGTCAAAACTGCTTACATACCCATAAACAAAGTCTACATCTTCTGCACCAATAGCGTTTGTATGACTTACTCTATTACCGCCACGAACACTGTCTACTACATCCCACTGGAACGTATTACCGTTTGTAATTTTTTCAATAATTAAATCAGGTTGGAAGCCTAATCCAGTTAAACTTCTGGTATTAGCACCGTTTCCTGTCCACAACAAAGTGTTATGATGCTGTTTTGGTTCAGCAATACTAGGATCAGGCATATTAGCTGTACACAAACTTAAGAAACCACTAGGTGGCGTATATACAAACTTACCATATCCGTTGTTATCGGAATTAGTACCTCCCAATACACCCTGTCCAAAATCATAAAGTTCACCGCCGGTACTGTCATATGGCATTGCATGTGGATAAACCATAGTGCCATCTGTGGGTATGTTGCTGAAACTTGGATTACTATTTCCAGCTGGGTTTCCACTTTCGCTCCAGGTACCGTTCTTACCAAACCAAATTTTACCGTTATCCATATCCAATGCAACCATTGCTATGTCATTAGCAGCCATACCGCCAATACTAGGAGCATAACTGCTATTATTTCTAAAAAACGGGTTGCTTGCTAAAATATAGTAGGCCCAGGTTTGATTAATCTGTCCCATATAATTCATTCCAGCAACTTCTAATTCTCGTAATGTATCTCCGCTACTTACGCCGTGGTGAGCATCTGGTGCACTTGCTGTTGTTTTAAATTCCCAATACCATTTGCCACTGTTAACCCCCATGGTACCACGTATGTGTTTATTGCTATTACTACTCTGTACAAATAAATTACCAATTGTACAGTCTGGTGCGCCATTTACTACTGCTTCAATATTGTTATCAAATGTACAAAATTTATTTTTGGGCGTTTCTTGAACTGAGTTCAGATAATAATTTGTACTGTTTCTGTCTTGTTCAAAACCAATTTTTATAGCATGGTTATTATTTCCGCTTTCGTCAATACTGAATGCCATTGGTGATTCTTTGTAGAGTGTTAATATTTCGCTCTCCGTAACAGGTCTGTTGTAAATTCTAACAGCATCCATCCAGCCATCAAAATATTCTGCACCTCCAACATATCTACCACCCAAGTATAGACCAGATTCTGGAGTTGTAAATCCAGTAGCATTCTGATGATATACTAAAACACCATCCACATAATGCTTAAAGTATTTGGTTGAGCTAACACCATCTACTACTAAAACATGATGATTCCATTGCTCATACGTACTTGCTGGTAGATTGCGGTGTAAAACAGTAGATCCTCCTGTAGCAGTCCAAACATAGTCCATATAGCCGCCACTGTTTTCTCTAAAGCAAAAAGTATCTCCAAACCCACCCGTAGTTGTTGTAATAATTCTTCTATAGGCGTTTCCAATACCACCACGTCTGCGCATAAAGAAACTAATACTATATTGATTACCTAAACTAATACCAGTACTAAATGTGTCATTGTCCATGCGTTGGCTGTGGTTGCCTACAGCACGGTGAGTTGAAAAACTTGCGCTGCCTGACTCTACAGATAAATTATAGTTTCCTAAATATCCGTTTAAACTTTGTTCCCAGTTATATGCTTCAACAAGTCCATCTGTAATTATAGATGTAGGAGTATGTGGTTGTAATGGATAATAAAAACCATTGGTACCAAAATTTCCAATAGCAGATTTAATTCCAGTAGAATGTTTTGGTACAAGTTGTCCATTAACTTCTTTAACAAATACGCTATAGTCTAATGCCTGTCCATCAACATAATATAAATCCATAGCACTGCCACGATGTTTGTTACCGCCCTGAATCCAGTCCATGATTGTTACTAATCCAGCATCTTGTGCTTGGTAGCTTACTGAACTAACTACTTGTTGTCCGTTAATAAATGCTTGTGCTGATCCGGCACTACATTTAATATGAAAATGCATCCAACCACTATAATCACGAAATGCGTTTGGATCACTAATATTTGCAGT
>Ga0255753_1005496_pt1 | contig 12100 bp, 13 predicted proteins | sample 041ome_10_FD_179953 | JGI IMG/M metagenome (GOLD analysis project Ga0255753, IMG submission 179953) | Coastal salt marsh microbial communities from the Groves Creek Marsh, Skidaway Island, Georgia - 041412US metaG (version 2) | ecosystem: Environmental > Aquatic > Marine > Intertidal zone > Salt...
CGTATTAGGGCCAGATCTTATGTTACGATTTGAAGAGCATGCAAAAAGATTCAATACTGAAATTATTTTTGATCAAATCAATTCAGTTGATTTTAAAAATAAACCGTTCAAATTATTTGGTGATAATGACACATACACAGCAGATTCAGTAATCATCAGCACAGGAGCGTCAGCTAAATACCTAGGCCTTGATTCAGAATCAAAGTTTATGGGCAAGGGTGTGTCAGCATGTGCAACCTGTGATGGATTTTTCTATAAGAACCAAGATGTTGCTGTGGTTGGAGGAGGAAATACAGCAATTGAAGAAGCCCTTTATTTATCCAACATTGCTAATCATGTCACGTTAATTCATCGGCGTGATCAATTTCGAGCTGAAGCAATTGAAATGGAAAAAATTTATAAAAGAGTTCAGGAAGGAAAAATAACCCTTAAAACATTTAAGGTGCTTGATGAAGTCTTGGGAGATGAGTCTGGAGTGACGGGATTAAAGCTTATTGATACTGTGAATGGCAATGTCGAAGAGATTAAAGTATCAGGTGTATTTATTGCTATCGGGCATAAGCCAAATACTGATATTTTTGCAGGTCAGTTGGAAATGGAGAATGGATACATCATTACTAATAATGGAAGAAATGGTAATTTTACCGCCACATCAATTCCAGGTATTTTTGCTGCTGGTGATGTCCAAGACCATGTTTACAGACAAGCGATTACCTCAGCAGGAACAGGTTGTATGGCAGCTTTAGATGCAGAAAGGTATCTAAGTAATAATGAGTGACAATGATCTTTTCAAGAAAGAAATAGGTGAAGTAAAACCTATAAAAAGAAAAGATACGGTTGACACTTATAGTCAGACTCCGAAACCAAAACCTATTGCTAAAAAATTTATCGAAGATGAGAAAAAAGTACTAGTTGATTCAATCAGTGATAATTTTGAATCAATAGATTATTTTTTAGCAAGGGATGAATTATTCTATATCAAAAAAAATCACTCTCCTGATATTGTAAAAAAGTTGAGAAATGGTAGTTGGGTTGTTGAAGACTCAATTGACCTGCATGGACTTACATCAGATGAAGCTAAACTTGCCCTGGTAGAATTTATCTCATACTGCAAACAAAGAGGTATTCGTTGCATCAGAATAATCCATGGAAAAGGATACAACTCAAAAAATAAAGAGCCGGTATTGAAAAATAAAGTAAAAAAGTGGTTAATCCAAAAACAAGAGGTAATATGTTTTGTTCAAGCGCCTAATCATGACGGTGGTGGTGGTGCATTACTTACTTTGCTTGAGAAGTAGTTTTAATAAGGCAAACAACTTCTGCTGCAATACCCTCTCCCCTTCCAATTGCACCCAATTTTTCCATTGTCTTTGCTTTAATATTTATGTCACCCACAGAGCACATCAAATCAGTTGAAATATTTACTTTCATTTGATTAGAAAACTTCAGAATCTTTGGAGCTTCACATATGATCGTTGCATCGATGTTTGATACTGCATATTTCATTTTCACCATCTTCTGATAAACCTCTTGCAACAAGATTCTAGAGTTAATATCTTTAAATTTCTGATCATTATCAGGAAATAGTTGCCCAATATCTCCCAAACCCATAGCTCCGATTAGAGCATCGCATATAGCATGCAAAAGGACATCTGCATCTGAATGACCCTTTAAACCCTTATTAAACGGAATATGAACCCCACCAATAATACAAGGGCGCCCCTCAACCAGAGGGTGAATATCAAAACCATGTCCAATTTTTAATTTACTCATAATATTTTACAAATCTTCTGGAAAGGTAATTTTTTTATTATCAACAGGACCCTTAATCACAACCGGCTTAAATCCTGCATATTCTACAGCTTGGGATTCATCAGTTGGATTTCCTGGAAAACTCTCTAATGCTTTCAGTAGGATATTGTATGGAAACATTTGTGGGGTATGCGCTAGCCATATTTTATTTCGATCAACTGTAGAGGTAATTTGCATGGACTCATTTACTTCCTTAACGGTATCCACACATGGAATAGCCATAATTGATCCATGGTCTGTTTTTAATGTTTCATCTATATAATGAGACAATTGCGAGCTTGTTAAATAGGGTCTTACAGCATCATGCACTATAACCCAGTCCTCTTCTCCTACCTCATGGGCAATCATCTTTAGAGCATTTTTTACTGTATCTGATCGACTGTCCCCGCCGCATAAAATAAACTCAGACTTGGAGCAGAAATTTTTTTTTAACGGAAGCAGTAAATCTAAAATAACTCGATTGACGGCAATATAAATTTTATAAATGACTTCAATATCAAAAATACGGTGAGTTTTTTCAAGAATCACTTCATCATCGATATGACATAGCTGTTTTGGAATCGTCGAGCCAAAACGTTGACCTAGGCCTGATGCAGGAATTATGGTGAAGATCTTTCTCATCACCAAATTCTAGCATGAGATTAGCGATCAATATCTGGGGAAGCGGTGATTTTATGGATAGATATATCAGCTCCGTTAAACTCAGACTCCTGATCAAGTCTTAAATTGCTAATCGAGTTAATCACTTTATAAACAATATATCCAAAAACAAAAGCAAAACTAACGCCGATTAGAGAACCCACTAATTGCGCCATAAATGAAACACCACCGAGCCCACCTAACATCTCAAGTCCAAAAATCCCAGCGGCTACACCACCCCATAAGCCACACAATCCATGCAGAGGCCAAACGCCGAGCACGTCATCAATCTTCCACTTATTTTGTGTCATGTTGAAAGTCACAACAAACAACGCACCTGCAACACCTCCCGTTATCAAGGCACCAATAGGGTGAAATAAATCAGAACCTGCACAGACAGCAACAAGCCCAGCTAAAGGACCGTTATACAAAAACCCGGGGTCATTTTTTCCAACAAACAACGCTGCCAAAGTACCTCCCACCATAGCCATCAAGGAATTAACAGCAACAAGTCCTGATACACCGGACAACTCTTGCGCGGACATCACGTTAAATCCAAACCAACCAACTGTAAGTATCCATGAACCAAGCGCTAGAAAAGGTATACTTGATGGAGGAAAGGCAACCAAAGAGCCATCCTTTTTATACCTTCCGTATCTAGAACCAAGAATTAAAACTGCAGCTAGTGCTAACCAACCCCCAAAGCCATGAACAACGATAGAGCCGGCAAAGTCATGAAACTCATAACCAAAAATTGCTTCAAACATAGATTGAATAGAAAAATTGCCATTCCACACGATCCCCTCAAATGTTGGGTAAATAAAACCAACGATAACGAAAGAAGCGATTAATTGTGGTTTAAAACATGCCCTCTCAGCAATACCACCAGAAACAATAGCAGGTATAGCAGCAGCAAAAGTAAGCAAAAAGAAAAATTTAACTAATTCATAGGCACTTTTTTCTGAGATAGCTGCAGCGGAGTCAAAAAAATTCAACCCATACGCTAAAGAGTACCCAATAAAAAAATAGGCAATAGTTGACATTGCAAAGTCAGCAATAATTTTAGCGAGAGCATTCACCTGATTTTTTTCCCTTACAGTGCCTACTTCTAAAAAAGCAAATCCTGCATGCATTGCCAAAACCATTATTGCACCTAACAGCACAAACAAAACATTACTTTGATCAACTAGATTTTCCATTACTGATACCTGTAAAAATTAATAAAAGATAAACAATACCTTTTGATAAGATAAAATAAAAACTAAACAATCCTAATATCCTTATGGTGCACAATATTAAAACATTTAAATTACATTTTTGTAATATTTTGGTGCAATTTTGAATACATTATTTTTCATTTTATTAATTTCAGGTCTAATATTTTTTATTGACAGTTTAGCAAAGCAAGAAAAAGCAAAAAAATATGCAAAAAAACTAGTGTCCGACTTTAATCTTCAGTTCTTGGATGATTCAATATACTGTGGAAAGATATCGATCGTACAAGGCAGTAAATACCCTTTTAATATTCAACGAAAATATTACTTTTATGCCTCACCATTTAACGACAGAAAACTTGCCTGTAATTTAGTCATGATCGGTTCAGATATGACCGATTGGTATATCGAGCCTTACAGTGAGAGATAATCTCTACATTGGTCGATTTGCCCCTAGCCCCTCAGGCAAGCTTCACATTGGCTCTTTTTTGAGTGCGATTACCAGTTACATTGATGCAAAACATAACAATGGGTTATGGAAACTAAGAATCGATGACATTGATTCTGAGCGGTCAAAAAAAATTTACTCAGAAAGCATAATAAAAATTTTAAAAGATTTTCTTTTAGACCCTGATGAGATCTATTATCAGACTGATCATCTGAATGACTATATTAACTATCTAGATCGCATTCCAAAAGAAAAAACTTATTTTTGTGAATGTACACGGAAAATTATTAGCGCATTGCCTCAACACGACATCGGTGCAATTTATGATGGACGCTGTTTAAATAAAAATCTATACCAAGGAGCATTGCGGATACAAATGAAAAAAATAAATTTTTCATTTAATGACCTAAACCTGGGTTTGATTGAATTGGATAAAACATTCGTAAGTGACTTTATAGTTAGAGGGAAAAATCAATTTGCCTATGTCTTTTGTTGTGTCATTGATGACTATTTGCAAGAAGTAAATACCGTTGTAAGAGGCTCAGACCTTGTCTTTCAAACATTTCAACAACGCTATCTTCAAGAGCTTTTTTCATTTCCATTATTATCTTACTTTCATCATCCTGTTTTGTATGACGAGGTAAGAAAAATTAGCAAAAGTGATCAGGATGAAGAGATCCATCCTGATAACCGAACTGAAATTTTAATGAAGATATTAAAAATACTGAACCAAAAAATCAACCCAAATATTAACAGCTATAAATCAATTCTAGAACATGCGATTGAAAGCTGGGATATTAAGGCCATTCCTAAATCCACCAAAATCAACCTTGATTAAAAGTCTCTGATCCAAGTTACTTTGGCATTCAACGGCATACCCACCATAATGTTATCCTCATTATGAGCTGAAGAGTAATAAGTCTTATCTAGTAAGTTTTCGATATTAAACTGAACTCTGGTCTTTTCATCGATTCTGGCATAAGCTGCTGCATCCATCCTAGTCCAGCCAGGAATTGTCACACTCGTGGAGCTGGTCGGCGTGGCCGCATACATTTCACCCCGTCCGATCATGCCGATTGCAGCAGACCATGTAGAGTTAAATTCATATTTATTCCATATCGAAAAACTATGACTAGCCACATTACCCAGATCTGTACCCTTAGAGATTGCACTTGAACCGACACCCTGATCTTTCGTGATTTCAGCGTTGACATAGTTATAACCAGCCAGGACAGAATATCGATCAGTTAAATTCCCATTCAGCGTCAGCTCTATACCTCTTGACCTTTGACCGTCAACAATTATTTTTTTAGTTACATCATCCGGGTCGGCGATTTGCATCCTTTCCCGTTCTAACTGATAAAGGGCAAATGTACCAAAGAGTTGTTCATGAAATTGAATCTTTGTCCCTACTTCATAATTCACAAATTTTTCAGGATCCTGATTGACATTGTCGTTACTGATACCATCTAACTGATCACCATTCCTTGGCTGATAGGCATTACTGTATGAAACGTAATAAGAAATACTCTCGTTAGGCTTGAAAATATATCCGATACGGCTGGACAACATGTTGTCTTTGATATTAAATTTTGCAGAATCCTTGACGTTGTTAAAGTCTGTCTCGTAATGATCTTTTCTAAAGCCCAAAACGAACTGATGCTGTTCGTTAATTTTGATTTGATCTTGAATATAGGCAGACGAGTAACGAATATCTGTTTTTTTATCCCGATCGTAAGTATTGAAGCTCCATCCAGACCCAACCGGGTTATGGATAGAGACCGTTTGATTAGCTGCAGTCAATCGATACCTTCTATTATCTTGGCTTCCAACCTCTATCCCGGTTAAGAGTGTGTGCTCAAGACCCCCCATTTCAAAGTTCCAAGTCACATCGGTCTGATTAAAGAAATTTTGCCTTTGTGTGTTGTCGTAATATCCCTTCAAGGTCAGCGTGTCAGATGAGCTCACCGAACTTCCTGCGTACACATTTTGATAAAATTTGTCGTAATCGGTGTATCGGGTGGTATTCTTAATATTTACATTATCAGAAAAATTATGTTCGATATTAAAAAATGTTGAGTTCACACTGACCTCGTTAGGGCTGGCACTTGCTGCACCATAATATGTGCCTCGATTCCCATTGTAAGGTCTCCCATTCTGTGATGGAACACCTCTATAACCAATCCTCTGATCATGAAAATATTCCCTACCAAACTTAATGGTTGTTTTATCATCAAGTAAAAATGTAAATACAGGGTTTATGCCTTGTTTCTCATAATTGACTCCACTTATAAAAGAGTCACCCTTGTCTACCAAAACATTAAGTCTAACTGCAAAGCGATCTGTTATTTTTCTATTGATGTCTAATGTGGCACGTTTAGAATCAAAACTTCCAAGCTGTAACGCATAGCTATTAATATCACTAAATAATGCTTGCTTGCTGACTCGGTTGACAATACCACCGCTACCACCCTTGCCGAACAGGATGCCATTAGCTCCCATGAGAACATCAACTCGTTCTATATTGTAAAGATCTCTATAGTATTCTGCATCATCCTTAACCCCGTCTAGAAATATATCTGCCGTGGTTTTATTTCCTCTAATTATAAAGGCATCACGATTGCCCTCTCCTTGATCAAGATCTATTCCTGGAGCATAAGTTATCGATTGACCCAGGCTGGTGGCCTGCTGATCTTTTAATTGCTCTTGATTAATCACGTTGACTGACTGAGGCAGGTCAATTAATTTTGTATTCGTCTTTGTTGCAGTCACCGAATAAGAATTCGAATACTTGCTGATAGGAGCAGTCACGTCAATACTCTGCAGACCAAGATCACCGGCAAATAAGGTTGATGAAGCAAGCATTGAAATAATGAAAGCTTTAATTAGTGTACCTTTGTTCATAATTAAATCATAAATGAGAATGGTTCTCATTCTAAATGAGAATGATTCTCATTACAAGTAAAATATTTAATCATATATATTGGTATAATCTGACCATGAAATCAGACCTCATTACCAGATTTATCATTAATAATTCCTCTATTCGAGGCAATATTATTCGTATAAAAAACAGCTTGAGCGAGTTAAAAAAATCATTAACTATTCCAGAACAACTAACATCCTCATTTAATGAAATCATTACGGTTTGTCCTATGCTAGCCGCAACACTAAAGTTCGAAGGAGGTTTAATTCTTCAAATACAGGGGAAAAAGTCCTTGAAACTAATCATCGCAGAGTCTGATAATGATTTTAAAATCCGTGGAACCATCAAACTATCAGAACATACAAATGAATCTTTTCGGGATTTGATTCAAGATGCAATTGTGGCTCTAACTGTAATTCACAAAGATCAAAAAACACCCTATCAGGGAATTATCGAAGTGGGGTCCGGTGAGATCAAGGCCATGATTGAGCATTACCTAACCCAATCCATGCAGATCAAAAGTAAAGTATTTTTTCACCAAACAAAAAATGAAAGTTTTGGCGTTTTATTTCAAGAACTTCCTCATGAAAATGAAGAGCAAAAAGTAATTACAGAGTCCCTATGGAATGATATTGATCTTATAAATTCGAATGCTTTATCTGACGGACCTGAACAGTTTTTAAAAAATATTTTTACTCAAAATGATGTACAAATATTTGAGGAACATGTCGTTCAGTATGAATGTTCATGCAATCAGGAGAAAATTTATAAAACGATCAGCTTAATCCAAGAAAATGAAATCTACTCCTCAATAAAAGATGATTGCATCGAGATGGTCTGCGAATATTGTCATAAAAAATATACCGTTACTAAAGAAGAGATTGATATTATTTTTAATAAAAATCAGCGCTTAAATTGATTCGAAAATTGGTAGCCAATTATTGATGCCGATACTGCAACATTAAGCGACTCCACACCATTCATCATCGGTAACGAAATTTTGTCATATTTAATACTTTGAAGGTTTGTTGAAATTCCTTGCCCTTCACTTCCTAAAATAAGTATTGTTTTAAGTGCAAAGTTGTAATCAAAAACATTTTGTCCATTCAAATCTGCTACAACAAAAGAAAAATCATGTGAGATAAGGCTATTGATATGAGTATTTTGGTATATTGGAAGCTGAAACTGAAAGCCTTGGCTCGCCCTAAGAGTTTTGGGTGACCAAGGGTCAGCACATTGTTCTGATAAAAAAATTCCTTTATGTCCTAGGGCCTGTGAGGTTCTTAAGATGGTTCCAAGATTTCCTGGATCCTGTACCCTATCCAAAAAAAGATACATACCATCATCAAAATGATTTGGGTATGCAGCACATTCAGGAATCTCAATTAACGCCAGAATTCCAGTTGGTGTTTTTAATTCAGATATATTATTAAAAAAATTATCGGGCAGGATATAAATTTTCTCTTGCCATTCCTCTTTATAATATTCGGGCCAATTTTTATTAAATGATTCGGAACAAAATAATGCTAAAAAATCATTTTTTCCATCAAGATAAGCTTCTACTAAATGCGGTCCCTCAATAATTGTCAAATTATTTTCCTGCCTATATGACCTATTCAATTGAATTTTTCTTAACTGCTTTAAGCGGATATTATCTTTAGAAGTTATAAATTGCATATATTTTAATACTAGTAATTAATATTTTTTACCTCAAAACCCATCTCTTTAAAAAAGTTTAAAACACCTGAAAAGCCAGCCAAGTGAGATGCTCCAATTGCTACAAAAACATTATCTTTTTTCATTGCCTCATATATTTGTTGATTAAAAATATGATTTCGGTCGACTAGGATTTTTTGTTTGATTTTATTCCATAAAATGTCAGTCATGATTTCAGATGTCATAGATTCATTCATATTCATAATATGATCTAAGTCACCATCCATGTACACCCGAATCAACTTTTCATAATTTTCTTCTTTAACTTCCATCGGTCTCATTAATGAATTCTTTAGTAACAAAATTTGTTCTTCGTCAGTTAAAAAATCCAATGCGGAAAAATGATCACTTGTAGGCATCAGTCCTCTGGTAGGAATTCCAGAATCTTCAGCATATCTTTTTAATAAATTATCTTGATTAAATGGCGTTGCAGGTCTGGGTGAGTCTAATATAAATGCCAACAACCATGGCTTCATTGAAGCAATCCGATCAAAAAACATCACATGATAATCTGATAACTTTTTCAAGCTATCTAACTCATCCTCACTGAGCTGATCAATAAAATTAATATTGGATTGAATATGCTTTGGATCAGAGAGTTCATCGGTCTCCATTAAAAATAGGCTTGAGTTTTTGATAGATGTTAATAAATTTGCATTAAACGAAGTAATTCTAATGTCATCAGAATGAAAGGTGCCAAAAATAAAATGTGTTCTTCCTTCATGATCAGTCAGTTCATATAAAGTTGTATTAGCAAAAACTTGATTGCTAAAAAACCAACAAAGCGCTATTAGGAGTTTGAGTAATACATTAATGTGATTCATTCATTTATTATAAACAGCATGGAGAATAAAATTTTATTAATTAGAGAACCATCTGATTTTTGCAAGATTGATTTTACCAACATTCCAGACGATGGCCTGGTTGGTATTTCTGAGGATTTGGATGTTAATCTTATTCTATCGTCTTATAAATATGGAATTTTTCCTTGGTTTAACCAAAGTGAGCCTATCCTCTGGTGGTCACCAAACCCTCGACAGGTGTTATTTATTGAAAAGTACAAACCATCTAAAACATTGCTCAAAGAAATAAAGAAAAATAAATTTATATTTCATATTAATAAAAATTTTTCGGCTGTTATTCATGCTTGTAAAAATATGCAAAGAAATCAAACAGGGACTTGGATAGACTCAAGAATCATCGCCAGCTATACAAAGCTTCATCAAATGGGATATACCCATTCTTTTGAGGTTTATAATTTGGAGAATGCTTTAGTTGGTGGGATATATGGAATGCTCACCAAAACTGCGTTTTTTGGAGAATCAATGTTTCATCTTGAAAATAATGCATCTAAAGTTTGTTTTTATTATTTATGTAGATGGCTGAAAGATAAAGGGATTGGGGTCATTGATGCCCAAGTCAAATCCGAGCATATTTCTCAATGGGGTGGTGAGCTCATATCACGAGATAAATTTATGGATATAATAATGTGATGAGCGTTCCAGAGAATAAAGAATTCAAAAAAATTCAATTTTATTTAACTGCAAATTACAATTGCGGTTATCTACCGGAAAAAAAAGCACAATCTATCGTTGCCTCGCCCTACCAAGATGTAAATCAAAATGAATTTGACAATTTAATCACGATAGGTTTTAGAAGAAGTGGAAATCACGTCTATAAGCCCCACTGTCATAATTGTGAGGCTTGCACTCCTATTCGATTGCACGTTTATCAATTCAAACGAAATAGATCTCAGGAAAGATGTTTTAAGAAAAATAATTTAAGAGTGATTGAAGAAAATCTAGATTACTCAGAAGAAGATTTCCTCCTATATTCAAGATATCAAAAAATACGACATAACGACCTATCTTCTTCTCTTGAAGATCAAAAGGAAGAATATAAAAACTTTCTTCTTACCAGTAATTTCAAATCAAAAAGAATAAAGTTTTTTCATGATGAAGAACTGCTTATGGTAAGTATTGTGGATTATCTCAATGATGGCATTTCTGCAGTCTACACGTTCTATGATCAAGATTGCTTGAATCAAGGTTTAGGAACCTATTCAATACTCTGGCTGATAGAAAAATGTAAGAGAGAAAGTTTGCCGTATCTTTATCTAGGATACTGGATCAAGGAAAATGATAAAATGAATTATAAAACTAAGTTTAAGCCGTTTGAGCTTTTTGAAGATAAACAGTGGAAAATTTTTAATGAATAAAATTTGTATTATTGGTCTTGGGCTGCTTGGTGGATCCATAGGCAAGGAATGTATTTCAAAAAATCTAGCAAAACAGGTAGTTGGTTTTGGTCGTAAACATGAGTCTTTAAAGAAAGCAAAGCAATTAGGTCTAGTGCATGAAATTTCAGAAAGTTTTGAGGATTTAAAACAAGCTGATTTAATAATCATTGCCACTCCTGTTAAACAATACAGCTCTATATTTAAAAAAATAAATCCATATTTATCCACTACTACATTAATTACAGATGTGGGCAGTACCAAAAAAAATGTACTAAAGGATGCAAGCCATCTGCTAAATGAACACTATCAAAAATTTATTGGTTCTCACCCTATCGCTGGTTCAGAAAAACATGGACCTGATGCGGCACAACTTGGACTTTTTAAAAATAAAAATATCATCATCACACCACATGAAAAAAATACCAATGAAGATATCGATTTTATTATTAATTTTTGGAATTCATTGGAAGGCATTTCATTAATCATGGACGCTATGAAACATGATGAAATTTTCTCAACTGTCAGCCATCTTCCACATGCATTAGCAATGATTTTTATGAGCATGTTAAATAATAAAGGTAACAAGGATGAGTTGTTAAGATTTGCGGCTAGCGGCTTTCGTGACTTCACAAGAATCGCCGCAAGCTCGCCAGAAATGTGGAGGGATATCTTTATTGATAATAAAGAGGCTTGTTTAAAAGATTTAAATGAATTTAAACAACAGATTGAAAAATTTGAATCTATCATTACCAATGAGGATGATTTAGAACAATATCTTCAACATGCAAGCATTCTAAGAAGCAACTGGAATGAATAAAAATTTATCTCTTAAATTAGCTCCTAAATCAAAAATTAATGGCGTGATAAAGCCACCTGGATCAAAAAGCATTACTAATAGATTACTTCTTCTCAGTAGTCTCTGTAATCAAAGTATTTCATTGACTAACCATCTTATTTCCGACGATTCAAAATACATGATTAAAGCTCTCGAAGACTTGGGGGTGTCAATCAGCCAAGATACGAAAGACAAGATTACAATTTTTGGAGATCCAAAAAAATTTAATAATTCAGCTGATCTTTTTCTTGGAAACGCAGGGACGGCATAT